>Ga0209738_10000081_pt1 | contig 21806 bp, 18 predicted proteins | sample TergutNc150P5_FD_187289 | JGI IMG/M metagenome (GOLD analysis project Ga0209738, IMG submission 187289) | Nasutitermes corniger P5 segment gut microbial community from laboratory colony in Florida, USA - Nc150 P5 (SPAdes) (version 2) | ecosystem: Host-associated > Arthropoda: Insects >...
CACGACGTGTCGTCCATCAGCGGCACGGGCGAGGCGAACGCCACGGTGCACGTCACCGACAACGACGCCGCCTTCTGCCAGGCGACGGTCGCCGCCGACGGCACCTGGAGCTGCACCGGCGACCCGGCGCTCACCGACGGCGACCACGTCATCCGGGCCACGCAGACCGACGCGGCGGGCAGCGAATCGGCGCCCGATCGCATCGAGATCACGATCGACACGGTCGCGCCGTCGCCGCCGCAGATCACCTACCCGAGCACCGGTTCTCTGCTCAACGCGAACGATCCGCAGGAGGTGGACGGCACGGGCGAGGCGGGTGCGCACGTCGACGTCACGGAGGTGACCCCGTCGGGCACGCAGACGGTGTGCTCGACGGACGTCGGCGAGGACGGCACCTGGACCTGCACCTCGGACACGGCCTGGACGCAGGGCGCGCACACGTTCTCCGTCACGCAGACGGACGCGGCGGGCAACCGGTCGGACGCGGCCACGGTGTCGTTCGAGGTGGACACGCAAGCACCGGCAGCTCCGGTCGTGTCGGCGCCGTCCGGGCTTGTCAACACCACGTTGCCCACCATCTCAGGCACGGGCGTCGCGGGTGCGGCGATCACGGTCACTGACGCGAACAATGTCCCGGTCTGCCACGCGACGGTCGCCGCGGACGGCACCTGGAGCTGCGTGCCCACGTCCGCGCTGCCACAGGGACAACAGACGCTGGCCGTGTCCCAGGCGGACGCGGCGGGCAACGCGTCTTTGTCCCAAAACGTGACGTTCGGCGTCGATTCGATCGCGCCGGATGTCCCGATTGTCACGACCCCGGCGCAGAATGCGCTTCTCAACAGCGCGAAACCCATCTTCTCCGGCACGGGCGAGGCGGGTGCGCAGATCGCCGTGGCGTCGGCGTCCCCGACGCTGTCGCGCAGCCAGCTGCCCCTGTGCACGGCCACGGTGACCGACACGGGCGCGTGGACGTGCGCGTCCGTCGACGACATCCCCCAGGGTGCCAACACCGTCTCGGTCACGCAGACCGACGCCGCGGGCAACCAGTCCGACGCGCAGAGCGTCACGTTCAGCGTCGATTCGATCGCACCGGCGGCCCCGTCCATCACTGCTCCCTCCCCCGGTGCAGTGCTGGACGAGGGCCGTCCGGTGATCCAGGGCACCGGCGAGGCGGGCGCGCACGTCAAGGTGCTGCTGGACGATCAGACGGTGTGCGAGGCTGACGTCGCGGGCACGACCTGGGCGTGCGCGCCCGACGTGGCGCTGTCCAACGGGCCGGTGACACTGTCGGTGCGGCAGACCGACGCGGCCGGGAATCGGTCGGACGCCGCCACGGTCGCGTTCACGGTCGACACCGTCAAGCCGGCCACGCCGTCGGTCACCAGCCCGGCGCCGGGGGCGCTGCTCGCGACATCCACGCCCGCGTTCAGCGGCACCGGCGGCGAGGCGAACGCGGCGGTCACGGTATCCGAGGGCGACCTGGACCTGTGCACCGCACCCGTCCAGGCGGACGGATCCTGGACCTGCACCCCGGCCGAGCACCTCACTCAGGGCGCGCACACGGTCACGGTGACGCAGACCGACCTGGCCGGAAACCCGTCCGACCCGGCGAGCGTCTCGTTCAGCATCGACTCGCAGCGCCCGGCGGCCCCCGTCGTCCTTGGCCCCGCCAATGGCCTCGTGACAAGCCAGAAGTATCCGGCGATCTCGGGTTCGGGCGAGCCGGGCGCGACCGTGGTCGTCACCGAGGGCACCGATACCGTCTGCACGGCGATCGTCGGCGGCGACGCCTCCTGGTCGTGCACGCCGACCATCGCGCTGGCCGTCGGCGATCACACGCTGACCGTGGTGCAGCACGATCCCGCAGGCAACGAGTCCGCCGATACGACGGTGTCGTTCCGCGTGGTCTCTGACACGCTCGCGGCGCCCGCGATCACCGCGCCGACGTCCGGTGCCGTGACCAACGCCGCCACGCAGGTCATCAGCGGAACGGGACAAAGTGGCTCCCAGGTGAGCGTTCTGGACGGCGGCGAGACCACGGCATGCACCGCGACCGTCCAAGCCTCCGGGACGTGGACGTGCACCGCCTCGCTGTCCGACGGTGTGCACACGCTGACGGCGACGCAGAGCGCCGCGGGACAAATGTCCCCGGCGTCGGCGCCCGTCGCGCTGCGGGTGGACACGAGCGCGCCGCTGGCGCCCGTCGTGACGTCGCCAGCGGACAATGCGGTGATCAATGACCCGACGCCGTCGATCACGGGCACCGGCGAGGCCGGTGCGCAGGTCAGCGTCACCGAGGGTTCGACCGTGCTGTGCGCGCAGGTCGCCGTGAGCGCTGCCGGCACCTGGTCATGCGTGCCGGGCATCGTCTTGGACGAGGGCGCGCACACGCTGTCGGTGCGCCAGACCGACGCCGCGGGCAACGACTCGCCGGTGCGGTCCGCCTCGTTCACGATCGACACCACCCCGCCCCAGGTGACGGTCAACCCGACCGACGGCCTGTCGGTGTCCGGCACGGCCGAGCCGGGCGCGGTTGTGGACGTGTACGACGCAGCCGGGAATGTCGTTCCAGGCTGTCAGCACCTCATTGCGGATGCCCAGGGCCAGTTCGGCTGCATGCCGGCGACGCCGCTGGAGCCCGGCGAGCAGGTGCAGGTGAGCGTCACCGACGCGGCCGGGAATGTCACGCGCCAGGGCGGTGTGGCGGCCCAGATGCGCTCGCTGGCGTTGAACCCGGTGGGCAACGTGGGCGCCGGCGCGAAGCCGGTGTTCTCGGGCACCGGGCAGCCGGGCTACCAGGTGCGCGTCACCAGCGGATCCGACACGCTGTGCACCGCGACCGTCGCGGCGTCCGGCACGTGGAGCTGCACCTCCGACCTGCCGCTGACGGACGGATCGCACACGCTGAGTGCCGTCCAGACTGACGGGGCGGGACATTCGTCCGCCCCGACGATCGCCGCGCTGTCCGTCCCGGTGACGGGCGTCACGCTGAACCCGGTCGCCACGGTGGCCAGCGGCGGCAAGCCGGCCCTGTCGGGCACCGGGCAGCCGGGCTACCAGGTGCGGGTCTCCAGCGGCGACACCGCCTTGTGCTCGGCCACGGTCGCGGACGACGGCACCTGGGCGTGCACGTCCGCCGTGCCGCTGGACTCCGGCGACTACACGCTCACCGTGATGCAGGCCGACGCGACGGGCAACACGTCCGCACCGGCGCAGCAGCAGCTCAGCATCGCCCCGGCGGGCGTGGACATCGGCACGATCGTCAACCCGGGCGGCGACAGCCCCCTGATGCACGGCACGGGCGAGCCCGGCGCGCACATCGCGGTCACCGATGCCGACGGGAACATCATGTGCACCGCGACCGTCGCGGCCGACGGCACCTGGTCGTGCCAGGTCGACGGTCCCATCGCGCAGGGCGCCACCGTGACGGCGACGCAGACCGCCGCGTCGGGACAAACCGTCACCTCGGCGACCGTCGGCGCCAACGGCTTCGCGGACAACGTGCCCGCTGGGGGCACGAATGTCCCGGCCGCGCCGTGGGGCGCGCTGGGTGGGCTGGGCCTGATGGCCGCGCTTGGGCTGGCCGTGATGGGATTTCACCGTCGTTACCTCGCCATTGAGGTAGCGACAAGCGCAGATACCGAAAGGAAGGAACGCTGATGCGTGCCGTCTACATGCCCGCAGGGGCCCATGCGCCGATCGGCATCGATCTGCACACGCCGGAGGACTTCTTCTGTCTGGCTGAACTCGTCCAGGCGGGGCTCGACGGAATGCCGGCCCCGGCGATCGTGATGTCGGACGGCACCGCGTCCACGCTGTTGTGCGCCAACACCGTCGATGGGGTCGTCATCGTGATGTCGACCGACGACGAGCACTCGTACCACGGCGTCACGCCGGACCGGGACATCATGTCCGGCGGGACATGCACGTTCATGTTCATGGGGGCGCGGACGCCCGTCCCGTCGCGGAACACCGTCTCGATGTCGATCGCGCACGACGTCGTCAGCGCGTACTTCACCGGCGGGTTCCCGCAGGCCATGCGCGCGGCGGCATGGGAAGCCGACCAACCCGTGGGAGTCCGCTGATGAGTCAGACCATCGAGGCCGTGACGCCACAGGAGCGGGTCGAACAAGATGCAGACACACTGCTGCGTGCCGGGGTGTCCCCGTGTGCCGGATGGCCCGCGGGAGTGCCCCGGCCGCGGCCGCGCCGCAAGGTGTGCGCATCGCTGGAGGAGGCGATCAAGCGCTCCGGCCTGGCCGACGGCGGCACGATCAGCTTCCATCACCACTTCGGCGAGGCCGATCAGGTGCTGCTGCCGGTGGTGGCCGAGCTCGACCGGCTCGGATTCCGCGGGCTGACGCTGGCGGCGTCCAACTTGGGGGCGTGCCAGGCGGGGCTGTCTGAGTTCATCCGGCACGGCGTGATCAGCAGGATATACACATCTGGAGTGACCGGGCGCCTGGGTGAGGCGATCAGCCGCGGCCTGATGGACGAGCCGGTCATGCTGCACACCGACGGCGGCCGCTGCGCGCTGGCCGACGCCGGCGAGCTGCGCATCGACGTGGCCTTCCTGGGCGTGCCCGGCGCCGACATGCTCGGCAACGCCTCGGGGACGGCCGGGACGTCCCGCTGCGGTTCGCTGGGCTATGCGATGGCGGACGCCCGGCGGGCATCGTGCGTCGTCGTGGTGACCGAGCAGCTGTGTGAGTTTCCCCTAGCCAGCGCCTCAATTCGGCAGGATCAGGTGGATCTGGTCGTGCAGGTCGACCGCGTGGCCAAGGCGGGCGTCGCCCTGCCCGCGTCCACCCCCGCCGCCGAGGACACCGAGCAGGTGCGCGCCGCGCATGCCGCCGCGGAGCTGCTGGTGCACTCCGGGCTGTTCCGCACCGGCTTCTCGCTGCAGGTGGGGCCGGACGCGTTGTCCGTAGCCACGATGCAGTTCCTGTGCGAGGCGATGGCGGCGAACGGCGTCCGGGCCGGCTGGGCGCTCGGCGGCATCACCGGCGCCATGGTCGAGGCGCAGCGCGTCGGGCTGATCGACACGCTGCTGGACGCGCACTCGCTGGACGACGCCGCGGCCGGCGACCTGGCCGGCAACCCCGCGCACCGCGAGATCGGCGTGGACGAGTACGCCAACCCGTTCAGCAAAGGCGCGGCGGTGGACGAGCTCGACCTGGCCGTGCTGCCGGCGCGGCAGGTGGGCCTCGACTTCGGCGTCAACACGCTGACGGACGTGCACGGGGTGCTGTCCGGCACGTGTGGCGCGCACGGCGATGTGGCGGCGGGCGCGAAGCTCGCGATCGTGGTGGCGCCCCTGCTGCGCGGCGGGGTGCCGACCGTCGTTGAGCAGGTGACAACCCTTGTCACACCCGGATCATGCATCGCGGCGCTGGTGACCGACCGCGGCGTGGCGGTCAACCCGGATCGTCCGGAACTCGGCGGGCCACTCGTGGCGGCGGGGCTGCCGGTGCGCAGCATCGCCGAGCTGGCCGAGCTGGCCGGCCGCGAGGCGCGCAAGCAGCGGGAGCCCGACTTCACCGATCGCGTGGTGGCCGTCGTGCGCCAGCGCAGCGGGTGGCCTATCGATACGATCCATCAGGCGTGAGCGACGGCGCCGCCCCGGGACGGGTCAGCGCCCGTCCGATCTCGTGCAGCACGGCGAGGGCCGCGTTGACCTGCGTCGGGGTGACGTCGGGCGGGATGAAGCTGCGATCCCTGATTTCGTCCAGGAAACTGGGGTCGATGCACATGCCGTACTTGTCGACGTAGTACGGCACCGCCAGGGCCCAGATCCAGGCGCCGTCCGTCCGGAAGCCCATGGGGACGCACGGCTCGGCGTCCGGATTGTGCTCGTCGGTGCCCCGGCTCGTGCTCTGGGCGACGACGCGTCCGGCGCGCAGGTACGCGAGCACGAGGGGACGGATCTGCGGCCAGTCGGCCGGCGTGCGCCCATCGGGGGCGCGGTTGCCCAGGGCAATGTGCATGTCGGGCACGTCCGGGTGTCCGGTGCTTCGTGTTGGCATGCTCGCAGCGGTCATGATCGTCCCTGTCCATCGGGGTTGGAGGGGTGACGTGCGGGGATCGCGGGGATCACGGGGATCGTGGGAATCGGATCGGGGAATCCGGATCGTGACGGCCAACCGAGATCCATCGTAGGGCGAAGGCCGGGGTCACCGCGAGGGGTGACGGATAGCGGAAGCCGCGGGTGGGACATTCGTCCCCCGCTCGGCGGTAGTGTCGTCGCGTGGGCGCGCATCGAGCGGGGAGGGGGACGAGTTTGTCCCGGCCCCCGATCTTCACGCCCGCGTTCTGCAACATCCTGCTGGCCGATCTGATGATCCGCACGTGCACGTTCATGCTCATCGCGCTGGTGCCGCTGTATGTGCTAGACAGGGGCTATTCGGCGACCGTCGCGGGGCTGACGACGACGCTGTACACGGGCGCCGCGCTGGTCGTGCGTCCGTTCTCGGGGCGGCTGGTCGATCTGCGCGGGCGGTTCACGATCATGCTGGCGGGGTCGATCGTCTACTGCCTGGCGACGGGGTGCTACCTGTTCACCATCCCGATCTGGCTGCTGCTGATCGTGCGGGCGCTGCAGGGCGTCGGGTTCAGCTTCAACGGCACGGCGCTGATGACCATGGCCACCGACGTGATCCCCGAGTCGCGGATGTCCGAGGGAATCGGCTATCTGGGCTTGTCACAGACACTTGCCCAGGCCTTCGCGCCCGGCCTGGCGCTGGTGATCAAGAACGCCTACGGGTATCGCGTCGCGTTCGTCGTGCTGTGCGTGTTCGCGGTGCTCAACTTCGTGGCGCGCTTTCCCCTGGGGGCCATCGAGCGGCGCACGACCGCGCGGGACGCTGGGACAAACGTTCCCCAGGATGCGGTGATCGGGACGCCGCCGGACGATTCGGACGCGGCGGAGGCCACAATGTCCCACGCCTGGTGGCAGCACCTGGTCGATCGCGACGCGCTGCGTCCGGCGGTGCTGATGTTCCTGGTGATGCTCGCGGTGACGGCGGTGATCACGTTCCTGGTGGCGTACGCGGTGGGGCGCGGCATCGCCAACCCGGCCGGATTCTTCACGGCCGCGGCCGTCGCCGTGGCGGTGGCGCGGCTGACGGTCGGACGCCTCCAGGCGCGTTTCGGGGTGAAGTGGGTTGTCGGGCCCGGGTTGTTGCTGCTGACGGCCGGGCTGTCGGTGATCTGGCTGGCCGCGGGCCTGCTGCCCCTGCTGGGCGCCGCCGTGCTCTACGGCCTGGGTCTGGGCGCGGTGCAGCCGGCGCTCAACTCGCTGGCCGTGCTCGGCACGACCCGGCGCACGCGCGGCGTCGCCAACTCGACGTTCTTCATGTCGATGGACCTGGCCCAGGCCGTCGGCGGCGTGTCGCTCGGCAGCCTGGCCGCGGTGGTGGGCATGGGACCTATCTTCGGCGTCTGCGCCGCAGCGACGGCGCTGGCGTTCGTGGTGTTCGCCGCGATGCGTCCGGGGAAGACCTGGCCCGTTGTTGCCTCCGGGCTATCATCTGCACGATAGCTGCCGGCCGGGCCGGCACCGGCACCAACCCCACCGGGAGCCTGACATGCCTTACCAAACAGATCAACTCGCCGACCTCGCGATCGATGCCGGCACGCCGGGCGGCTCGGCCCGCCTGGAGTTCGAACACCGCATGGCCGTCGATATGGCCGAACACCGCGACCGCATGTATACCCAGACCGCCCGGATCCAGCGCTGGGTCGGCGATGGCTGGCTTGGACGGTGGTTGGTGCGTGCGTTCGTGGACGACCGCTTCCGGCAGGGGCCGTCCACCCGAGCCTGGCGTTCCCGCGCCGAGGGCGAGGAGGAAGTGGCCGGTTGGCTCGACGCGCTGGAGGTGTTTGGCGTTGTCACGCTGCATGACCGGGTGATCCCGGGCGCCCGGAGCAACATCGATCATCTGGTGGTCACGCCCTGGGGCGTGCACGTCATCGATTCGCGCCGCTACGTCGGCCGGTTCCCCGAGCGCACGGCCGACGATGGCCTGATGGTGGACGGTCGCCGCCGCGACGGGTTGACGAACGGCGTGCGCAGTCAGTGCGAGCCGGTGCGGCAGGTGCTGGGCGCGGACGTGCCGGTGCGCGGCATGCTGTGCTTCGTGGACGCGAGCTGGCCGCGGTCGGGCCGGGACTTCGACGTGCGCGGCGTCCGGGTCTGCTGGCCCGAGCGGTTGCGCCGCGAGCTGCTGTCGCGGTCGTCCCCCATCGTGGACGTGCCCGCGGTCGCCGCCGTGCTCGCCGAGGCGTTCCCGCCGGTCGTCCCCTCGGTGCCCGTGCTGCGCGACGATTGCGGCGACGGGATCGACGATCGCCGCGTCGTCGTGTCCACGCTGTCTGCCTCGTTCGAGGACGAGTGGGAGGCTCCGGCCCGCGTCGATGCCTGATCGGGCGTTGAATGGAGTCATGCGAAGCAAAACCATCGTCATCACGGGGGCGTCGGACGGCATCGGCGCCGCCGCCGCGCGCCGGCTGGCCCGCCGTGGACACCGGCTGATCATCGTCGGACGTTCGCCGCAGAAGACGGCCGCCGTCGCCGCGATGACGGGCGCCGAGCCGCTGGTCGCCGACTTCGCGCGGCTGGACGACGTGCGCCGGCTGGCGGACGACCTGCTGCGGCTGTGTCCCACCATCGATGTGCTGGCCAACAACGCCGGGCTGCTGAGCGCGCGGGCGCGCGTCGTGACGGTCGACGGCCACGAGCTGACCAACCAGGTCAACTACCTGGCGCCGTACCTGCTCGACCAGCTGCTGCTCGATCGCCTCGTGACAAGCCATGCCACCGTGATCGCCACGTCGAGCGTGGGGCACTGGATGGGACATATCGACCTCGATGACCTCGACCACGAGCGCTCGTACCAGGGCCTGCTGGCCTACTGCGACTCCAAGCTCACGCTGCTGGCGCACACGCGGGAGCTGCAGCGCCGGTGGGGGCGCGAGGGCCTGGTGGCGGTCGCGTTCCACCCGGGGATCGTGTCGTCCAACTTCTCGGCCGGCTCGGGCACGCTGATCGAGCGGGGGTTCCACAGCCCGCTGCGCGCGCTGCTGCCGACGACCCCGGCCCGCGCGGCCGACACGCTGTGCTTCCTGGCCGAGGCCGAACCCGGCGTCGACTTCACGCCGGGCGGGTACGTCGTGCGGCGCCGTCCCGCCGACATGCGCGCGTGCGTGCGCGATCCCTATCTGGGCCAGGCCCTGTGGGACCGCACGCGGCACCTGCTCGCCGCCTGAGCGGTCAGCTGAACAGGCCCAGATCGATGGACGCGGCCAGCGCGGCGTGGCCCGCATCGTTGCCGTGCAGGTGATCGCCGAAGTCGAACTCGGCGCGCGTGCGGTCGGGGCGGTCGGGGTTGCGCCAGATGGCGTCGAAGTCGAAGACGGCGTCGAACGCGCCGCTGGTGCGCATCCACGCGTTGACCTGCTGGCGGACGGTCTCGGCGGCCGGGCTGTCCAGGCCCGAGTCGGCGAACGGGGTCAGCGTGCCCGCGTAGACCGGAACGCCGCGCAGGTGGCATCGGGCGATGATCTGCTGGAAACCGCCGATCAGGTCGTCGGCCGTCACGGGCGTGTTGGCCGCGATGAGGTCGGCGAACTCGGGGTCGAGGTGTCCCGGGGCGATGGAGAAGACGATGTCGTTCATGCCCTCGAACAGGATGACGTGGGTCAGGCCGGGCGAGCTGAGGACGTCGCGGTCCAGGCGCCCCAGGATGGACGGGCCGAAGCCGTCGTTGAGCAGCTGGTCGCCGCTGATGCCCTGGTTGGCGACGGCGGCGGGGCGTCCGCCGGCCGCGACGAGCCGGGCGCCGAGCAGTGCGGGCCAGCCGCCGCCGGCCGCCAGCGTCGCCCCGGCGCCGTCCGTGATCGAGCCGCCGATGGCGACGATGCCCGCGGCCGGCTCGGCCGTGTGCACCTCGACCGCCGAGAGCAGCAGGCGTCCGTCGATCTCCTGGGCGCCCTCGGGCACGGTCGCGGCCGCGGTCTGGTCTCCGGGCAGAACCCAGCCCGGACCAGCCAAGATGTTGTGGCCCGTGAGGCTGTCGACGTGGCCGGGCACGTACAGGCTGACCACCAGCGTGGCCAGCGCGGGCACGTCCAGATCGATCGGGTCGCTGACCACGGGCGCACCGGATGGGACAAACGTGCACCTCGCGCCCCCGAACGTGACGATATGGGCAATCGGCGCCGACTCGGTGCAACTTTGTCCCGCGGGCTGGCCGGCCAGTGCCACGCTCGCCGCGCCGATGCGCAGGCCGGTGGCGCCGAACTCGTTCGAGATGCGCAGGCGCAGGCGGTCGCCGCCGCAGCTGACGCGCACCTCCTGGCGCAGCGTGGCGTCGTCGATCGCGTGCACGGCCACCTCGGCGGCCTGCGGCGATGCCGACCAGGTGCGTACCCAATGCTCTGTGTTCTGTGTCATGACGGGGGTCTCCTTCCCTGGGAATCCGCTTCCAATGGAGCGTCGTTCCACTCCTCCAGTTTGGAACATTGTTCCAACAATGTCAAGATGGACACATGACCGAAACCGCGCGACGCGCCACGCGTCGGAATAATCCCTTGTCAACGGCCGTTATTACGCGCTGCGCGATCCAGATTCTGGACGAACGCGGCGCTGACGCGCTCACCGTCCGGGCGCTCGCGGCCCACCTGGAGACCGGGGCGGGCGCGATCTACCACCACATCGGCGCCAAGGACGCGCTGCTGGCGGCCGCGGCCACCGAGCTGGTCACCGAGGCGCTCGCCGAGTCGGCGTGGGACATTCGTGCCCTTCTCGTCGGCGTTGTCGACCTGATGGACGCGCACCCCTGGCTGGGGGAACAAATGTCCCGGGCCCCGTGGCAGCCGGCGGTCATGCGCATCCTGGAGGCTATCGGCGAGCGCCTGATGACCATGGATGTTCCCGAACACCGCCGCTTCGATGTCGCGACGGCCCTGGTGCAGTTCGTCTTGGGCGCGGCGGGACAATACGTAGCCAGCGCCCACACGCCCGCGGGCGTCGGGCGACGCGCGCTGCTGCAGGAGGTCGCGGACGACTGGACGGACGACCCCGCGGCGTTCCCATTCCTGCGCGCCATCGCGCCGCAGCTGGCCCAGCACGACGACCGCCAGCAGTTCCAAGCCGGCGTCGATCTGATCCTGGCCGGTGCAGCTCAGGCCGTCGCCTGATCCGCGCCCTCCGCGGCGGGCAGGGCCCCGTAGGCCCGCAGAAGCGGGATGAAGATCTCGTCCACGATCGACTCGATTTCTGCTGGAGACGGTGGTTTCAGCGTTTCCAGCATGCGGCCGACGAGCAGCGCGGTGGGCACCTTGAGCACGCTCTCGGGCAGGCCGGTCAGATCGATCTGGCCGCGGCGCTGGGCGCGCAGGAAGACCTCGGGAGCCAGGATGGGGTCCTGGGCCGGAATGTCGGAGTCCATCACCTGGCCGTCGCCGCTGTGGCTGTCCACGGTGCGGAAATGTCCCGCGAACAGGAACGACGCGAGCGCGATGCGGGCGTCCGTCATGGAGTTGGCGGTCAGCGACGCGACGATGTCGTCCCGCAGCGTGCCGGTGTCGGGCACGTGCATGCGGCGGAACTCCTGCGAGCGCAGGATGGCCGCCTTGGCCAGCTCCATGAGCGTGGGCCAGCGGCGGTAGATGACCGAGCGGGTCGTCTGGGCGCGGCGGGCGACGCCGTCGTACGTCAGTCCGTCGAACCCGACCGCGACGAGTTCGTCCCAGGCTGCGCCGATGATCGCGTCGTCCAGCTCCGAGCCGCGGCGCCGGGTGCCCGCACGTGCGGATCCTGCGGGCGTGGCGGGTGTGTGTTCGGCGGTGGGCGGGGACATTCGGCCGATCATTCGGCGCGCCATAAGGTCGTATGTGTCCTGGGCGGCCTGCGCGTCGCGGTCGGCGCGGGCGTCGTCCAGCAGGACGGCGAACTCGTCCCGCCGCGCGGTGCTTTGTCCCCGACGGGCGGCGCTCGGGTGCCGTCTGGCGACGCGTTCGTCCCGAATCTGTGCGTCTTCTGGGACTTGCGGAGCACTCATGTGTCCAGTATAAGCAACACTTGCGTATCTTGCTGGCGGGGTGTACGGTCGGACGACGTAAGTACATGAACGTATCTTAAGGAGTACGGAAATGTCGTTGTCGGCATCCTCGTCCGTCACCGACGAGACCGCCCAGCCCGCGGGTCCCGCCCAGCCCGACGGCCTCCCCAAGGGCATCATCGCCACCGCGCTGGTGCTGATCGTCTCGATGCTCGCGCCGCAGCTGGACACCACGGTCACGAATGTGGCGCTCAACACCTTCTCGCACGACTTCGTCCTCGGGCTGTCCACCGTGCAGTGGATCATCTCGTCGTACGTGCTCGCGATGGCCGTGGCGGTGCCGGTGATCGGCTGGGCCGAGAAGCGGTTCGGCCAGAAGACGATGTGGCTCGCATCCGTGGGGGCCTTCCTCGTGGGGTCGGTCGGCTCGGCGCTGTCGTGGAACTTCACCTCGCTGCTCGTCTTCCGGGTCGTCCAGGGCGTGGCGGCCGGCGTCGAGACCGCACTGGTCACCGTGATCCTGGTCACGTTGTCCGGCGGCAAGGCGCTGGGCAGGCTGATGGCGACCATCTCGATTCCGACGATCATCGTCCCGGTGATCGGGCCGGTGGTCGGCGGCGCGATCGTGACCAACGCGTCGTGGCGCTGGATCTTCTGGATCAACGTTCCACTGTGCATCGTCGGCGGCATCCTCGCCTGGCGGATGCTACCCAAGGACACCCGCGTTCATGACCTGAGGTTCGACGGCCTGGGGCTGGCGCTGGCCGGCATTGGCACCGCGACGGCCCTGTACGGCGTCTCGCGGGCCGGCACGCTGGGCACGTTCGCGGCGCCGTCCGTGCTGATCACCGTGGCGATCGGCCTGGTGCTGCTGGCGTGCTTCGTCGTGTGGAGCCTGCGCCGGACCGATCCGGCCGTCAACGTGCGGGTGCTGAAGATCGGCTCGTTCACCGCCGCGTCCGTCGTGCTGATGATCGGCATGTTCGCCCTCAACGGATCGACGCTGCTGCTGCCGCTGTTCTGGCAGGACCTGCGCGGGGCGACGCCGCTGATGGCGGGCGTGGCGCTGATCCCGCAGGCCCTGGGCAACCTGGCCACCCGCAGCCTCGCTGGCCGGCTGACCGACCGCATCGGCGCGAAGTACGTCGTGATGGTGGCGGCGCTGCTGGCCACGGCCGGCACCGTGCCGATGGTCTTCGTGAACGGAACGACGTCGTGGTGGGTGCTGGCGATCATCCTGTTCGTGCGTGGCCTCGGGCTCGGCGGCATCATGATTCCCGTGATGGCGGCCATGTTCTTCGACATGCCTAAGGACGACGTCAGTTCGGCCACCATCGTGAGCCGGACGATGCAGAACATGGGCAGCGCCTTCGGCGCGGCGCTGGCCGCCGTGCTGCTGGAATGGGGCATGACCGCGCACCATCTGGTGCCGACGTCGTCGTTCCACATGGTGTTCGCCGTGCTCAGCGTGCTGACGCTGGCCACCGCCTTCGTGGCCCTGCGGATGCATGGACGCCCCGCTGTGGCCGCGTAGTGCGGGCGTTCTGGGCTATGATCCGTCCCAAAAGGGGGCGGGACATGACGGCAGAACATCCCTGTGTGCTGGTGGTGCACGGCAGCCGGTTCGGGCAGAGCACGAAGATCGCGCAGGCGGTCTGCGATGAGCTGGCCTTGCGGGGCGTGGCGTCGCAGATCGTGGCGCTCGACGCGACCACGGCGCCCAACCCGGCCAAGCACGACGCACTGGTGCTGGTGACGTCGGTGCGCTACGGCTACTTCGACAAGTTCGCGTACCGGCTGATCGCGGCGCACCGGGCGTGGCTCGACTCCGTCCCGACGCTGCTGATCACGGTGTCGCTGACCGCGCGCAACGCCGAGAAGCGCGATCCGGCCGTGCACTCGTATACCCGTAAATTCCTGGAGAAGTCGGGGTGGACGCCCGGGCATGTCGAGGTCGTCGCCGGCATGCTCGACTATCCGCGCTACCGCATCTGGGACCGCCTGGCCATCCAGCTGATCATGAAGATGACCAAGGGCCCGACCGACCCGACGACCGTGATCGAGTACACCGACTGGGACCGCGTGCGCCAGGTGAGCGACGACTTCGCCGACCGTGTGCTGTAGGCGGGCATCGTCGGCCCTTGTCAGCCCGCCTGCGCGCAGTTTTGTCGGTGGGGCCTTGTAGCCTTGGTGATACGCCGAGATGGCGGCCGTTGACCGACGGCCAATCCGCCAGGCTGACCGTCCGCTGAGACGACAGAGCCACCCGCTTCAGGAGCACCGATGACTCGTCCCGCCCACCGCCCACCCATCGCGCTGGCCGCCGCGCTCGGCTTCGCAGCGTCTTTGTCCTTGTCGGCACCTGCATGGGCCGCTCCAGACGTGTCGCTGATCGCGACGTTCGAGGACGAGGTCGCGGGCTGCGCCGACTGGACGCCCGCCTGTCCCGCGCTGGTCATGACGCCGGGCGCGGACGGCACGTACGCGGTGAGCGTGGATGTCCCGGCGGGGGCCTGGCAGTTCCAGGTGGCGGACGGCTCGGCGCGCTACGGCGCCGACGGGCAGGACGGCCGGACGCCGCTGTGGCTGGCCGGGCCGGCGACGCTGCAGTTCCGCACCGACCCGTCGAGCCATGTGACCACGGTCGTGCCGCAGGGGGCACAGGCGCCCGGAGCGTCCCCGGACGTGTCGCTCGCGGCGGGCAGCGTGTCGGCGCCCGGCGAGCGGTTCTACTTCCTGCTCGGCGACCGGTTCGCGAACGGCGATCCGTCCAACGACAACGCGATCGTGCCGGACAACCGGCGGCCCGATGTCGTGACGCACCCCGCCGACCCGGCCGTCAGCGGTTACGATCCGACGCGCATGGGCTTCTACCAGGGCGGCGACCTGCAGGGCGTGATCGACCGCCTCGACTACATCAAGGGGCTGGGGGCGACCGCGATCTGGATATCGCCGCCGTTCGTCAACATGCCCGTCAGCCAGGGCAGCGCCGGGTATCACGGCTACTGGATCACCGATTTCACGCACATCGACCCGCACCTGGGTGGCGATGCAGCGATGACCGAACTCATCACGCGCGCGCATGCCGCGGGGCTCAAGGTCTTCTTCGACATCGTGCTCAACGACACGGCCGACACCATCTCGTACCGGGGCGTGGGCGATGAGCCGCCGTACGTGCCGCTGGCCACGCGGCCGTACACGGACGCGTCCGGGAAGGCCTTCGACCCGGCCGACTACGCCACGGGCACCAACGGGACATTCCCGGCGATGGATGCGACCACGTCGTTCCCGTATGTCCCATACCGCCCCGATCCGGGCGTGTGGCTTGTCCCAGAACAGCTCAACGACCTGACCTGGTACCACAACCGCGGCAGCGCGAACACGAGCGGCAACGACGAATCCACGCTGTACGGCGACTTCGCGGGGATGGACGATCTGATGACCGAACGCCCCGAGCTGGCGAAGCTGATGGTGGACGAGGTGGCCGCGCCGTGGCTGGCGCGCGGGGTGGACGGCTTCCGCATCGACACCGTCAAGTACGTCGGCCTCGACTTCTGGACGCTCTTCGACGCGGGCGTGCATCAGGCCTCTGACAAGGCGTTCGTGTTCGGGGAGGCGTACGACCAGAACGTGCCCCAGATCGTGTCGCCGCCCATGCGCATCGGCGGCATGGACGGCATGCTCGACTTCCCGTACGCGCTCGCGCTGCCCGACTACCTGCGCGGGGGTGACGCCGGCTCGTTCGCGCGGATCTTCGACACCGACGCGTACTACGCGACGGGCGCGACCAGCGCGAACGACATGGTGACGTTCGTGGACAACCACGACATGGGGCGCCTCGGATCGCTGCTCGGGCAGGACACGCCCGACCTGCAGCGGCGCATCGAGTTGGCGTACGAGCTGACGTATCTCGTGCGCGGACAGCCGGTCGTCTACTACGGCGACGAGCAGGGCTTCCTCGGCACCGGCGGCGATGTGGACGCGCGCCAGCCCATGTTCGGGCCGGTCGACGGCGGCTACGCCGGGTCGCCGTACGCGGCCTCGCCGTTGGCCGGTGGCGGCACGATGGGCGCAAACTACGCTGCGCATGTGTACGACACGTCTGCGCCCCTGTATCGGATGTTGGCCGATCTGGCGGCGCTGCGCGATGCACATCCTGCCTTGTCGCAAGGTGATCAGGTGACGCTGGCGACGCAGGGCTCGGTGTTCGCGTTTGCCCGGCTGCTGCCGGGGGCGGACGGCCAGGCGCCGGTGGAGAACCTGGTGGCGGTCAACTCGTCCGACCAGGCGGCCAGCATCGCCGTGACCACGCTGACGCCGGGGGCCACGTATCGGTCGTACTACCCCGACGCCGCCGCCACCGTGACGGCCGATGGCACCGGCACGGTGACGCTGGACGTGCCGGCGCTCGGCGCGATCGTGCTGGAGGCCGACCGTCCGGTCGCGCCGGCCGGGCTGACGACGGCCGGGTACGCGGTGGCGGCGCAGACGGTGGGCGCCTCTGACCAGGTCGTGCTGACGGCCGATGTGCCCGACGGGCGCTGGACGCGGACGTCGTTCTTCGCGCGCGAGATCGGCACGGATCCGGGCGATCCGGCCAGTTGGACGCCGCTGGGCACGGTCGGCCCGGGCGCCAAGGTGTTCGTCGATCCGTCCGCGTTCCCGGCCGGGGCGCTGCTGGAGTACCGCGCCGTGACCACGGACGCCTCGGGCGTCCGGGTGGCGGCATCGGTGGGCGCGCCGTCGGCGTGGCTGGCCGGTCCGGGCGCCGGGCCCGCGCACACGGGCTTGGCCATCGGTCTGGGCGCCGGCGTACTCGTGGTGCTGATCGCCGCCGTGGCGGGCGAGGTGGTCGTACGGAAGCGACGACGCTGAGCGGGTCGGCGTGCGGGCCCGGCGTGCCGGGCGCGGTTGCGGGTCAGGCGGCGAGCTCGCCGATCTGGACGATGAGCTTGCCCTGGGCGCCGGCGTGGCAGTCGCGCTGGGCGTCGCCGATCTGGTCGAGCGTGTAGCGCTTGCCCAGCCGCACGGGGAACTGCCCCTTGGCGGCGAGCTGTCCGGCCAGGCCGATCGCGTCGAAGGCGCCGACCGTCGCGGAGGCGCCGGAGTCGTGGATGCCGAGCTTGGGGCCGTTGGCGTGGTCGACGATGCCGACGATCGTGGCGGGGTCACCCATGAGCTCGATCAGCTGGGGCAGGCTGCGTCCGGAGAAGTCGAAGACCCGGTCGATGCGGTCGACGCCCAGGGCGGCCAGCTGTGCGTGCGACCACTCGCCGAAGTTGATCGGGATGGCCCCCGCCGAGCGCAGCAGATCCGCGTTAGCTGGAGAACACGTGCCGACGACGCGGAGCCCGAGTTCGCGGGCGAAGTTCAGCGTGGCCAGGCCGACCGAGCCGGAGGCGGCATCGATCAGCACGGTGTCGCCGGCCGTGACGTCGGTGGTGCGGATGACCCGCATGGATGTTTCGGCGGCCAGCGGAATGGCGGCGGCTTCGTCCCAGCTGATGCTGTCGGGCTTGTCGGCCCAGTGGTGCAGCATGGTGTACTCGGCGGCCGCGGTGTCGGGCGCCAGGCCCATCACCGCGTGGCCGATCAGGGCCTCGTCGACGCCCTCGCCGACGGCGTCCACGATGCCGGACGCGTCGCGCCCCGTGCCCGCCGGGAAGTGCTGCACGACGGGCGATGTGCCGCTGCGGACCTTCCAGTCGATGGGGTTGACCGCGTGCGCCATGACGCGGATGCGCACCTGGCCAGGGCCCGGATCGGGTACCGGGATGTCGTCGATGTGCAGGACCTCGGGGTCCCCGTACTCACTGAACTGGGCTGCGCGCATGCTCCCTCTTCTCACAAGTGCTCTGGTAACGGTGCTTATCGTAACCACATTGGGGTCGAAGCGGGGGCTTTTCCACATTCGCCGCGTGGTCGAGGAATTATCCACAGGTGGACACATTGCCCGGGTGGAGGGGTTGCCGCACAGACAGATTGGGGGTGAGTCAACTCACGGACGCCCGACGCGTCCCCAACCGAAGGGAAACCATCATGTGCACCACCGATACGCTGACCCCGGCCATCCCCGAGGATGAGCCGCAGACCGACCTTGCGCCCCTCTCGCTGTGGCAGCGGGGCATGGTCACCGCCGAGTATGTGGTCGGCATCATCGGCGCCATCGCCTTGGCGCTGGTCCTGCTGAAGGTCTTCAAGGCGGACAGCTTCTTCACCTGGATCTTCAACATCATCACCGACATCTTCAAGACCATCACGGGGTTGGTCTCGTAGGCCGGTGGCGTTCGATCGTGTGCCGGGGGCGGGCCCTGCCCCGTCCCCGGCGCGCCCACTCGCACGCGCAAAGGAGGGACGACATGGCGACGAAACGGCGTGGATGTCGCGGCATGGTGACGTTCGAGCTTGCCATCGGCATCCTGTCGGCGATGTTGGTGACGACGGTGTTGTGCTGGATGGTCGGCCTGGTGACGCTGCACATCCGCTGCGCCGACGCGGCCTCGCAGGTGGCTCGGTACGCGGCGCGCGGTGACGTGGCGGGCGTGGCGCAGGCCGAGCAGCGCGTGCCGGCGGGCGCGCAGGTGCAGATCAGCCAGGCCGACGGCGCGGTCACGGTCACGGTCAGCGCGCAGTCGAAGCTGGGTGCGATAGGGCCGGTCACGATGACCGGTGTCGCGACCATGCCGATGGAGACACCAGGAGGAACCTCATGACGCGGCACGACAGGCGAAGCGACCAGCGCGGCGCAGGGTCGATCCTGGTGCTGATGTGCCTGATGATCGTGGGTGTGGCCGCGTACGTCGCGATCTGTGGGGCCTCGTGGGTGCGCTGTGCCCATGCGGCTCGCACGGTCGCGGACATGGCGGCGCTGGCCGGCGCGCACGCGCTTGCCGACGGGACAGACGCCTGCGCGGCGGCCCATGCGGTGGCGGCCGACAACGGCGCGTCGCTGACGGGCTGCACGCCGCAGACATCCGGTGGCGGATTGCTGGTGCGGGTGGACGTCGCCGTGGCGGCCCGTCCGCACTTCCCGGCCGGACCGGCGCAGTTCACCGGCTCGGCCACCGCGGGGCGGACATGACCGGGGCGGCGAGAGCGAAGATTCCGGGTGGATTCCAGGGGCTGCCAGCCTGTATCCTCGTCTGCGGAGGATTCGCCTAGTTGGCCTATGGCGCTCGCTTGGAAAGCGGGTTGGGTTCACGCCCTCACGAGTTCGAATCTCGTATCCTCCGCCAAGAGCTTTTTCCCCTTGTCATGACCGTTTGATGACGCTCGGCGCCGAGATGCGACACCGCAGCTACCAGGACGAGGCTCTGCACCAGTTGAACCGGTCAGAGCTGCTGTTCCAGCAGTGTCGATCGTGGTGACACGTAGGTTTCACAGACGATCGTGTCTGACCGCAGACGGTGCCAGAATGGGCATCATGGCGCGTGAATCAGCGAACGCTAGTGTGGATGGCCGCCCGAAGGTGCGGGTCGGTGGTGTCTGGGTGTTCATCATCATGTGGGCGGTCTTGGGCGTCATATTCTTCGTGGGAGGACTGATCATCGGCGGCGGCTACCTGGGCCGCAGCGGCCAGGTGACGGGCGACGTCATCGCCGTGAACAGCGGGCGTCCGGTCGTGCAGTACACCGTGGACGGGACGACCTACCAGCACTCCACGACCGAACACGGGCCGTGGTTCTCTGTCGGGCAGCAGGTCACGCTGGCGTACGATCCGGGCAATCCGACCCACGCGCAGACCGCCAGATCCCGCACGATATCCGTGGTCTTTCTGCTTCTGGGAAGCGCATTTCTTGTGATCCTGGTGGCCCACGCGGCCTGGGTGGCGCGCCGATACCGGCGCCAATGTGCCGCGGTGCAGCGGGGGCGGCTGGTCGAGGCGTCGGTGACGGGGTCCCGCTTCAACGAGGCCGCGCACATACGGTCCAAGATCCTGTGGTACGTCAGCTGCGCCTGGACCGATCCGATGAACGCCCGCCAGCACACGTTCACCAGCGGGGCCGTGTGGTCGTCGTCCGACCCGGTGCCGCTGCTGCGGGCCGCGAAGATCACGACGCTGCCGGTGTACATCGATCCACTCGACCCGGACAAGCGCTTCTATGTCGATGACCGTCCGATCCGCGATGCGGTGGCCGCGGTGGCGACCGTGCGCTGACGGGCCCGAACCGACCTGCAGCGAAAACGGCGTCCGTCCCCGGTATGCCGAGCGGCACCGGACCGGCCAGAACATGTGTTTTCAGCAGCGGTGACGCTGAATCCCAGGCGGCAGCCGTGTGGCCCGTGCTGTGATGCCAGAATGGACAACATGGCTGGGTCAGTGGGCATGAGTGGCGATTCGACCACGCCCGGCCGTCCGCGGCCACGGATCGGCGGCGTCTGGATCTTCATCGTGGGCTTGGCCGTGCTCGGGTTGACCTTCCTCATCGCCGGCTTGGCCATCGGCGGCTGGTACCTGGGCCGCAGCGGCCAGGTCGAGGGCACCGTCGTCGCCGTGAACAACGGTCGTCCGGTCGTGCACTACACGGTGAACGACACGGCATACGAGCATGCCACGACCGAACACGGCCCCTGGTTCGCCGTCGGCCAGCAGGTCACGCTGATGTACGATCCGGACAACCCGGCACGCGCGGAAACCACGGGTTCGCGCACGACCTTCGTCGTCTTCGTGCTCCTGGGCGGCGCGCTGCTCCTCGTGGCGGTGGTTCAGCTGGCCTGGGTGACGCGCCGGTACCGGCGCCAGTGCGCCGCCGTGCAGCATGGACGGCTCATCACGGCAACGGTGACGGGTTCGCATGCCAACGCGGCCGCGCACATCCAGTCGAAGATTCTGTGGTACGTCAGCTGCACCTGGACCGATCCGATGAACGCCCACGAGCACACGTTCACCAGCGGGGCCGTGTGGTCGTCGTCCGACCCGGTGCCGCTGCTGCGGGCCGCGAAGATCACGACGTTGCCGGTGTACATCGATCCACTCGACCCGGACAAGCGCTTCTACGTCGATGACCGTCCGATCCGCGACGCGGTGGCCGCACGGCACTGACGTCGTGCTTCAGCTGGAAGCAGAATCGGTGCACAGTCCATGCACGCCGCCGGTGGGGCGACCAGTCCCGACCGATCGCCTATAGTGTCCACAACGGTCGCCTGCGGGCGAGGCACGAAAGGACATCACGCTGTCATGACGACTGGCACCTCTGGCGCGGATTCCGGCGCCACCGATCCCCGCCGCCCGGCAACCGTGACACGCGACCTGATCACGGTCGGCGTCTTCACGGCCCTGTACTTCGTGATCATGGCACTGGTCGGACAACTCGGCGCACTGCTTCCGATCACGCAGGTGCTCGGGCCGCTGTATATCCCGATCCTGTGCGGCATCCCGTTCATGCTGTTCGTGACGCGGGTGACGCGCTTCGGGCTGATCACCGCGATGGGGTGGATCATCGGCATCCTGTACCTTGTCACGGGCCAGTCATGGGTCGCGACGGTGCTCGCCTTCGTCCTCGCGGTGATCGCCGACCTGATCGCCAAACAGGGCAAGTACCGCAGCTGGCCGATGCTCGTGCTGTCGTTCATCGTCTTCTCCGAGATGGCCATCGGCATGGTGGTGCCGCTGTTCTTCCAGCGCCAGGCGACACTCGACCGCATCGCGTCCCGCGGCCACGAGCAGGCCTGGATCAACCAGATCGTGTCGCTCACGCCTGCGTGGATGTTCTACGTGATGATCGTGATGATCGTCGTGGGCGC
>Ga0209738_10000082_pt1 | contig 21752 bp, 17 predicted proteins | sample TergutNc150P5_FD_187289 | JGI IMG/M metagenome (GOLD analysis project Ga0209738, IMG submission 187289) | Nasutitermes corniger P5 segment gut microbial community from laboratory colony in Florida, USA - Nc150 P5 (SPAdes) (version 2) | ecosystem: Host-associated > Arthropoda: Insects >...
GGGTGATAACGGCCCGGCCGAGCGGGCGATGTTCAGCACGTGAAGGATCGTTTGCCGGGTTCCGAAGCGGCGGGACACAAGGGTAGGTAAACGCAGCTTTCCGGTGCTGCGGCCACGGGCTATTCATTATTATTAATCCGCGTTACAATGAGTCCGACCTGAAATAATTTGTGACACCAAGCCCCTATTTCGAGGAACAATGGCGCGGGAAAGCAACAAGCGTTTAAATGCTGAGCGAATAGTTACTTACATATCGCTGGCACTCATATCGTTGACCTTGGCTTTTAAGCACGTGGTCATCGCGTGGGCACATATCCGCGTTGCTTGTCAAGTCAGCGGCCAATGGCTGTCCAGAAAAGGAAACATATTTTCCGGCTTTATCCGCAACGACTTACCTGCGAAGGTATCCGGCCCTTGCCGCGGGGACAAGCCAATGGTGCTACAGTGGACACATTCATTTGAACTTCCACCGTTGCCGGCAGTGTCATGGCCATTCATCACCGGCTTGCCTCACGGCATCAAGTCGTGCATTGACGCCAACGGCGCGTTCGTGCGTTTGAATGACATGCCCCGTCCGGTGGCGGCAAAGAACCTGTACCGGAACCTCGATACGAAAGAGCCTCGATCGACGCCGAAGGATATACCGGTGTTATCGACCTGGGCTGTTTCAAGGTTGTTGCGGTACTGGTGGGCGTAAGGGTTGAGCATTCCATTCCCGATCGCTCTTTTTTAGCTCCTGTAATTGATGCCCCGCTGATCAAGCGGGGCTTTTTTTTACCGCGAGCAACAGGGCACTACACCAGCCGGATGTTGGCGCTCATTGCAATCATTACCCGGCATGTACGACGTAATATAAAATAAATGCATGTCTCGGATCACTCTGCGTCTGTTCTTGATTCTGTGCCTGTGCGGCGCAGGAGCGTTGGGGCCGGTGCTGGCATGGTCCGACCCCGTCCCACCGTCCGGTCCAGCCGTCGATGCCGCGGAAAGCACCCCGTCAAGCGCTGCCGGTGACGCCGGTGCCGACGTCAATACCCGTGCAGATGTCAATGCCGACGCAAATACCGGCACCTCCGATGCGAGTGCCCCCCCCCAGGCGAGCGGTACCGGTTTGAAGCCGCCGCCCAGTTTGACGGAACCGGATGACGACGACGACATTGATGACGCCGACAAGCGCGTTGCCGCCCCTCCCGTGGCGGACAAATCGCTCGCCAGCGTTCACCGCAACGACAACAACAAGCCCCGGCTGGGCCGCGAGTTGGGTGCCGGCGTGGCAAGCTGGTATGGGCCGCGTTTCTATGGCCGCCGCACCGCCAGCGGCGAAAGGTTCGACCGTGACGCGCTCACCGCCGCGCACAAAACGTTGCCCCTGGGCGCCCTTGTGTTGGTGAGCAATCCGCGCACGGGCAAACAAGTCGTGGTTCGCATCAACGACCGCGGGCCGTATCTGGGTAACCGGATACTCGATTTGAGCGAAGCCGCTGCCCGAGCACTCGGCCTGAAAGCCCGCGGCAGTGACTGGGTGGTGATGAACGAGGTACTGCCGCCGCGCGCCACCGATACATCATCTACCGCCGCAACAACGGCTTTGCCATCGACATCCAGCAATCCGCTGGCCTTCCCGCCGGCGGCAAATGACAGCGCTGTGCCGCCGCCGCCCACGGCACCAACGAGCCGCATCAAGGAAGACGACGACGTCGCCAATCTGCATGAACCGCTTACTGCACGAGGCTTTTGAGCGCCCGGTGACCGGGTATAAGAGAGTGTGCCATGCACTCGAAATAGGAGAATCCCGCTTTTTGCCGTTACGATAGCTACCGGTCCAACTTTTTCTTGGCCCTTTTATTTCTTTTCTCCCTCTATCTCACAACAGGAGTACTTTCAATGGCACTGCAAGGTCCGTTCTTTGGCAAACGTGAAGGCGAACAGCCTCTGACCCCGCCCCGTAACCCGGTGGGTGGCTCACTCACTTCCGCCAATCCCTCTCATCCCGCCGGGTCGTCCACCTCGCCCATTACCCCATCGACGACCGGCGTGCAGACGTTTGGCATTCCCTCGTCCGTGGCCGAACCGCTGCCCAGCTCCTCGTCGGAAAACAGTGCCAAGCTCACCGTCGGTCCCAATATCAAACTCAAGGGCGTAGAAATTACCGATTGCGACACGCTCGTCATCGAAGGCACGGTGGAAGCGTCGGTCAATTCGCGCGTGCTCCAAATCGCCGAACCGGGCGCCTACAAAGGCTCAGCGGAAATCGACCTGGCCGAAGTGCGCGGCGTGTTCGACGGCAACCTGACGGCGCGCCACAAGCTGGTGATCTTCGCCACCGGCAAAGTCACCGGCAAGATCCGCTACGGCAAGATCGTGATTGAAGAAGGCGGCCAGATTTCCGGCGACATCACCGTCGATGCCAGCGGCGAAAAAAAATCCGTCATCAGCGCCATCAAGGCACCGTCCAGCGCGGTTTGATCGTGCTTTGACAAACGCATTTTCATCGTGACAAGCGTAGCGGCGATTTTTGCATCGCCGCTGCGCTGCGCACATCGTCGCGGTATTCGTATCAGAGCACGGCGCAGACGGGACGCCCTTCATGTCAGAGGGAAAATCCGCAATGCGCACCAACCAGGCCGGCTGTTTTTGTTGGCCTGTCAAACGTGCTGCCGCCCCCTAGAAAAAAAGCCACCCCGCCCCCATATATGGGGTGATGCGGATCGTGTTTGCTTTGCTCCCAATACCAGCGGGAGCGTCACTGCACAACCGCCCGCAGCACGGCAGGTCATGACACCTTCATCACCGCGCACGGTGATCCGCGCGGCGATCGTGTTTCTGATACGCTGAAATCTTTTCCCCACTTCCCCGCGCCAACCTAGGCGCTGACATCATCATGGCACTCAAGCTCTACTACTCGCCCGGTTCCTGCTCGCTGTCACCGCACATCGCACTGGAAGAATCCGGCTTGCCCTACGAGGCCATTCTGGCCCCGACGAAGACCAAACAATTGCCCGACGGTTCGGATTACCGCAAAGTCAACCCGCTGGGCTATGTGCCGTTTCTGACCCTGCCCGACGGCACCGGCCTGCGCGAGGGGGCGGCCATCGTGCAATACGTGGCAGACCAGGCGCCGGCCAAAAAGCTTGCTCCGCCCAACGGCACCGTGGCACGCTACCAGATGCAAAGCTGGCTCAACTTCATCGCCACCGAGTTGCACAAACAATTCGGCCCGCTGTTCACGCCCGGCATGCCCGACGAGATCAAGCAAACGGTCAGGGACAAGATCACCGGCCGGTTCTCGTGGGTCAATGGCGAACTGGCCGACAAGCCCTACTTGATGGGCAGCGACTTTACCGTTGCCGACGGCTACCTGTTCACCGTCATCAATTGGACCAAATCGGTCGGCATTGACATCTCCGCCTTCGGCAACCTGCGCGCCTATCACGACCGCATCGCCGCGCGCCCAGCCGTCAAGGCCGTACTCAAAGCCGAAGGCTTGGCCTGAAGCGTGTTCCGCGCCCGGCGTCCGCGTACGGCTGCCGGGCAAAATATTGATTGCTCACTGCCGTACTTTCAGGAAAAACCGCCATGGCCGTCACTCTGTACTCTCCCCTGCGCGTAGGCGCGCTTGATCTCAAAAGCCGCATCGTCATGGCGCCGATGACGCGCAACCGCGCGCGCGGCAACGTGCCCAATGCACTGATGGCGACTTACTACGCCCAGCGCGCCAACCCGGCTACCGGCGCGGGCCTGATCATCAGCGAAGGCGTACCCATCAACCCGCAGGCCGTGGGTTATGCCGACATACCGGGGCTGTGGAGCACGGCGCAAACCGAGGCGTGGAAGCCGGTCACCGCTGCCGTGCACCAGGCCGGCGGCGCAATTGCCGCGCAAATCTGGCACGCCGGGCGTGTCTCGCACACCCGCTTGCAACCCGACGGCGCCGCGCCTGTGGCGCCCTCGCCCATCACCGCCGATACCAAGACCTACGTGTACGACGCCGCGCACCAGCATGGCGGCTTCGTGCCCGCCAGCGCCCCGCGCGAGCTGCAACAAAGCGAGTTGCCGGGCATCGTGCGCGACTATGCCGTAGCAGCGGAGAACGCCATTAAAACGGCGGGCTTCGACGCGGTGGAAATCCACGGCGCCAACGGCTATTTGCTCGATCAATTCCTCAAAACCGGCGCCAACCAACGGCGCGACGATTACGGCGGCAGCATCGAAAACCGCGCCCGGCTGATGCTGGAAGTCACGCGCGCCGTGGTCGATGCGGTGGGCAGCGACCGGGTAGGCCTGCGCCTCTCGCCGGTAACGCCCGCCAATGACATCATCGATGCCGATCCGCAGCCGCTCTACGCCTATTTGCTCGAACGACTCGCGCCGCTGAAACTGGCCTTCATCCATATGATCGAAGGCGCCACAGGCGGCCCGCGCGTCATTGCCGACCGCCCGTTCGACTACGCCGCCGCCAAGTCCGCCTACCGTCTGGCGGGCGGGCAAGGTGCGTGGATGGTCAACAACGGCTATGACGCCCAAATGGCCGAAGACGCCATCGCCAGCGGCGCGGCCGATCTGGTGTCATTTGGCAGACCGTTCATCTCCATGCCCGATCTGGCGACGCGCTTGAAAAAACGCAGCCCGTTCGTCGCGCCCGACCCAGCCACGATCTACGGCGGCGAAGGTGAGAAGGGATACACGGATTACCCAACCCTGGGATAAGCTCCCCATACACGCCGCTGCCGGCGCTGGCTTCCGAGAACGATATGACTGTCGCTGCCGCCCCCCCCGTCCGTCCCGCCCTGATCCCTGCCGATTTCCCCAAAGCGCTTTACGCGGGCCGCCGCGCGCGCGTCGCGGCCCGGTTGGGGACTGATGAAATCGCACTCATCCCCACCGCGCCCGAATGCATGCGCAACCGGGACAACGATTTCCCCTACCGGCACGACAGCTACTTTTATTACCTGACCGGTTTTACCGAACCGAACGCCTGGCTGGCGTTGACCGCTGCCGGGCACGCAACGCTTTTTTGCCGGCCGCGCGATGTCGAGCGCGAAATCTGGAACGGCTACCGCCTCGGCCCCGAAGCCGCGCCGCAAGCGCTGGGCGTGGATGATGCGCATTCAATCGATGAACTGGACGCGCGCCTGCCGCGCCTGCTGGAAAACCGCGCGGCGCTCTGGTATCCGTTCGCCACCCATGCCGGGCTTGAGACGCGCGTCGCCGGCTGGCTCGGTCAAGTGCGCGCGCGTGCGCGCCTGGGCGTGCTAACACCTGAGGCGCAACGCGACCTGTGCGCCATCCTTGACGACATGCGCGTGGTCAAGGATGAACAAGAACTGGCCATCATGCGCCGCGCCGCGCAAATCTCCGCCGCTGCACACATTCGTGCCATGCGGCACAGTGCCGCGCTGTTACGCGCGGGTCAGGACACCCGCGAATACCATCTGGAAGCCGAGCTTCTGCACGAATTCCGCCACCAGGGCGCGCAGTTTCCGGCGTACGGCAGCATCGTCGCGGCGGGGGCCAATGCCTGCGTGCTGCACTACCGCGCGGGCAACGCCCCGATCCGCGCCGGAGAACTGGTACTGATCGACGCGGGGTGTGAGCTGGACGGCTACGCCGGTGACATCTCCCGCACCTTCCCCGCCGACGGGCATTTCACCGGACCTCAACGCGACTTGTACGACCTGGTGCTGGCAAGCCAGCAGGCCGCCGTTACCGCGACTCGGCCCGGCGCGCGCTTTGACGACCCGCACGACGCCTCCGTGCGCGTGCTCACCCAAGGGCTGATCGACCTCGGCATCCTCGACAAAAACAAAACCGGCAGCGTTGAAGACGCCATTGCCAACCGCGCTTATTTCCCGTTCTACATGCACCGCACCAGCCATTGGCTGGGCATGGACGTGCACGACTGCGGCAGCTACACGGAACCGGCCGAGCGCAACCGCATCAGCGAACGGCGCGACCCGGTCTCCGGCGCGGCCCTTCAGCACCGTCCGGCACGCATCCTTGAACCCGGCATGGTGCTAACCCTTGAACCGGGCCTTTACGTGCGTCCCGCCGAAAACGTACCCGAGCGGTTTTGGAACATCGGCATCCGCATCGAGGATGATGCGGTGGTAACCCGCGGCGGCTGCGACCTCACCACGCGCGACGTGCCGGTGCAAGCGCAGGAAATCGAAGCGCTGATGGCCGCGTAATCGCGTACCGATCACGCTGCTGGGCTTGCTGGGGCCTCGGCGTTCAACGCTCTGAACCCGCCGGCTCCGCGCAAGTGCTCGCGCCCAGGTCTGGCCAGCAACTGCACGGCCACGATAATGGCGCCCTGATGATTGAAGATGCCAATGCCTCCCCAGTCCCTTCCGAATTCGCTCCCGGCCTGACGATACGCGGCATTACGCCGCCGTTGTCGCTGCGTGATTACCGGCTGGCGGTGTTCGATATGGATTCGACACTCATCAGCATCGAGTGCGTCGATGAAATCGCCGACGTGGCGGGACGCAAGGCCGAGGTGGCGGCGATTACCGCGGCGGCGATGCGCGGCGAGATCGCCGATTACAAGGAAAGTCTGCGCCGCCGCGTGGCGCTGTTGGCAGGCGTGACCGAGCCGCAGATTGAGCGCGTTTACCACGAGCGGCTGCGTCTGAACCCCGGCGCCGCGGAGTTGCTGCTGGCGTGCAAGTCGGCGGGCTTGAAGGTGCTGCTGGTGTCGGGCGGCTTCACGCATTTCGCTGAACGGTTGCGTGCCCGGCTGGCGCTCGATTTCGTGCGCAGCAACCAGTTGGAAATCGTCGATGGCCAGCTGACAGGCCGCATCCTGCCGCAATGCTGGGGCGACATTTGCGACGGCGCGATGAAGCGCGAGACATTGCTGGCCGTGTGCAGTCTGATCGGCTGCGCGGCGCGGCAAGCCATTGCCATCGGCGACGGCGCCAACGATCTGCCGATGATGGCGGCAGCCGGCCTGTCGGTGGCCTATCACGCCAAGCCCAAGGTCCGCGCGCAGGCTCAGGTCGCCATCGATACGGGCGGATTGGATCGCTTGCTGGAATTGTTCCGGCCATGAGTGCCGCTGCGCCGCCGCCCGCTCAGCACCCGTCGGGACGCGACCGCGTGCTGTTGTGGCTGGTGGCGATCGGTTTTTTCATGCAGAGCCTGGACGGCACCATCGTCAACACCGCGTTGCCGATGATGGCGCAGGCACTGCACGAAAGCCCGCTGCACATGCAAATGGTGGTCGTGGCGTATGCATTGACGATGGCGGTCGTCATCCCGGCCACCGGCTGGTTGGCGGATGCGTTCGGCACCAAGCGGGTATATCTGACGGCCATCGTGCTGTTCTCCGCCGGGTCAGCAGGATGCGCGGCGTCGCCGACACTGGGTTGGCTGATTGCCGCGCGGGTGCTGCAAGGCGCGGGTGGCGCGATGCTGCTGCCTGTGGGACGGCTGGCGGTACTGCGGGCGTTTCCGCGCGACGCTTTTCTGGCGGCCATGAGTTTCGTGGCCGTGCCCGGCCTGATCGGCCCGCTGATCGGCCCGACGCTGGGCGGCTGGCTGGCCGAGGCAATTTCCTGGCACTGGGTGTTCCTCATCAACCTGCCCATCGGCTTGCTGGGCGCCATCACCACGCTGATTGCCATGCCCAATTTGCGCAGCCCCGATCCGCCCGGGCACTTCGACACGGGCGGTTACCTGCTGCTGGCGGTCGCAATGGTCAGCACATCGCTGGCACTCGACGGCATGGGCAGCCTGGCGTTTCAGCACGCGGTGGTGGTGGTGCTGATGCTGTTGGGGTTTTGTACGCTCACCATTTATTGGCTGCACGCGCTCCGCACGCCCGCTCCGCTGTTCCCGCCCCGGCTGCTGAGCGTGCAGAGTTTTCGCGTCGGCTTGCTGGGTAATTTGTTCGCGCGCATCGGCGCAGGCGCCATGCCCTACATGATCCCGCTGCTGATGCAATTGGTTATGGGCTACAGCCCTGCACAGGCGGGAATGTTGATGCTGCCGATGGCCATCGCCAGCATGGCGACCAAAAAAATCGTCACGCCCACCATCATTCACTTCGGCTACCGGCGCGTACTGATTGTCAACACCGTGCTGCTGGGCGTGCTGACGGCCAGCTTCGCGCTGATGACCGTCAACCAGCCGCTGTGGCTGCGCCTGATCCAGCTCACCGCGTTCGGCGCCGTCAGCTCGCTGCAATTTACCGCCATGAACACCGTCACCCTCAAAGACCTGGACGCGAGCGGCGCGGCGGCAGGCAACAGCATGTTCAGCATGGTGCAAATGCTGAGCATGAGCCTGGGCGTAAGCGTGGCGGCGGGCGTATTGACCACGTTGGCCGATTGGCTGCACGTTACCGCCAGCGCGGGCGGCATGCAGGCGCTGCCCGCGTTCCAAGGAACGTTGGTCGTCATCGGCCTGCTGACCTTCGGCTCAGCCTTTATCTTCTGGCAACTGGAGCGCGAACCGGTGGAACTCATCGACCACACATAAACCACGGCAAGCGACACGATCGACCGTTCGGGTTCCGGCCCCGGCGTTCCACAGCCGCTTCACCACGCATCGACGAATGACCGCGGCGCGTCCAACGCGGCGGCGCACGAGGCCAGTCCGCGCACCAACCAGGCGCGGGTGTCGGCGGGATCGATCACGGCATCGATCTCCAGCGATTGCGCCATGCTCATGGCCTCGCCGTCGGCGTACTGGCGCGCCAGCAGTTCCTGGAACAATGCTTCGCGCTCAGCCCCTTGTGGAGCGGCTTCCAGCTCTTTGCGGAAACCCAGGCGCACCGCGCTTTCCAGCCCCATGGCACCGAATTCGCCGGTCGGCCAAGCAATGGTGAAGACCGGCGCATTGAAGCCGCCCGCCGTCATAGCCTGCGCGCCCAACCCATACCCCTTGCGCAACACCACGGCAAAGTAGGGCACACGCAGATGCGCGGCCGCCAGAAACATGCGGCTGGTATGGCGCACCTGCGCGGCGCGCTCGATCTCCGGTCCGACCATGAAGCCCGGCGTATCGACCAGCGCCACGATGGGCAGGCCGTGCGCGTTGGCCAACTGCATGAAGCGCGAGGCTTTATCGGCGGCGGCGCAATCAATGGCGCCGCCTAAATAACGCGCGTCGTTGGCCAGCACAGCAACGGTGTGCCCTTCCAGCCGCGCCAGTCCCGTAACCATACCGGGCGCAAAGCCCGCGCGCAATTCCAGCCAAGTGTCCGTGTCGAACAACGCGCGGGCTACGGCGCGCACGTCGTACACGCGGCGGCGGTTTTCAGGCACGCACTGGCGCAACAAACGCTGGTCGGCGCAAGCCCCTGCGGCCAAAGGCCCCTGGAAGTAGCTCAGATACTGGCGCGCCACGGCCACGGCCTGGGCCTCGTCAGGCACCAGCACATCAATCACGCCATTGGCGTTTTGCACGTTCGCCGGGCCGATTTGTTCGGGCGTGAACTGGCCCAGACCGCCGCCTTCGATCATGGCCGGCCCGCCCATGCCGATGTTGCTGCTGCTCGTGGCGATGATGGCGTCGCAACAGCCCAGCAGCGCCGCGTTGCCGGCAAAGCAACGGCCATGCACTACACCGACCACCGGCACGCGGCCCGATAGAGCCGCGAACCGGCTGAAGGTGTGGCTGTTCAGGCCGGCAATCACCGGCATATCGACGTCGCCTGCCCGCTCGCCGCCGCCTTCGGCGAACAACACCACGGGCAGCTTCAATTGATACGCCAGCCCCAGCATCCGGTCTTTCTTGCGGTGGTTGCGCGCCCCCTGCGTGCCCGCCAGCACCGTGTAGTCGTAGGCCATGATGACGCAGCGCGCGCGTTCATGCCCGAACAGGCGCGCATTGACACTGCCGATGCCCGTCACCATGCCGTCGGCGGGCGTGTTGGCGATCAGGTCTTGCAACGAGCGGCGACGCGTTTGCGCGGCGATAGCCAACGCGCCGTATTCAATGAAGCTGCCGCAGCGCGCGGGCATGGCGGACGCAGCTGGCGCCCCGTCTTGTACGCCATCGCACGCATCAGCCTCGGCATCGGTGGCGGGCAATTCGCACAGATCGGCAATGTTCTCGCGCGCACTGCGCCCGCCTTGCGCGTGGCGCCGGGTCATGGCCTCGGCGCGCGCGGCATCGAGCGTGAGGGCGTGACGCTCACGCACGCGCTGCAAGTCCGGCCGAATATCGCCGGAGCCATCCGCCGGGTCAAGCGCTGCTTTGTCTGCCGCGCCGGCACCCGCCACGTCGGCAGGCGTCAGCCGCAGCAGCGGCGCACCTTCGGCCAACAAATCACCCGGCGCAGCCAACAGCGCGGCGACCTGCCCGGCATGAGGCGCGGGGATGGCGTGTTCCATCTTCATCGCTTCAAGCACCACCAGCGGCTCACCCGCAGCAACCGTCGCCCCCTCGGCCACCTCGAACGCGACCAGCCGCGCCGCCATCGGCGCAGTAACGATGCCGGACTCGCCCCCCGCTCCGCACCCAGCGCCGGATGGCACGGACGCGGGCGCGGCCTCTCCGTCCCCGGCTTGCGGCACGTCCGCGTCGGCATCGGTATGGACGGCTGCCACAGCCAACAATTGCGGCAGCATTTCTTCCAGCCAGCGCGTGTGCACGCTCATCCTGGCCAGCGCTGGAGATGCGGCTATGGCGCGCAGCAGCGGCAGATTGGTCGTCAACCCTTCGATATGTGTTTCAGCCAGCGCATGCTGCGAGCGGCGCAGCGTCGCTGCGAAATCCGGCCCATGCACGATCAGCTTGGCCAACAGGCTGTCGTAATGCGGCGAGGACACAGCCAACACGCGCGCCTGGCTGTCGATGCGCACGCCAAGGCCGCCGGGCCAATCGAGCCGTGCGATGCGGCCGCTGGAGGGATGGGTCTGACCTTGCGCGTCCAGCGTTTCGGCGTTGATGTGCCACTGGATGGCGCAGCCGTGCTCAGGCACGAACGCGCCATAAGCATAGGCACCCAAGCCCACGTCGGCCAGCGATTCCCCCGCCGCCACCCGCACTTGCAGCACTACCAGATCCAGCCCCGTGATGGCCTCGGTCACGGTGTGCTCGACTTGTAGGCGCGGGGTGGCCTCGATAAAAACAAAGGGCAAGGTGGTAGACGGATCCCCCACCAAAAATTCGAACGTGCCCAAGTTCCGGTAAGCCGCCTGCCGCGCGAGCAGCAGCGCCGCTTGCGACAGGCGCGCGCGCAACGCAGGCGTTAGCGTGGGGCAGGGCGCAATTTCCACCAGCTTTTGAAAGCGCTGTTGCAGCGTGCATTCGCGCAGTCCTAGGCACGCCACCTGCTTGCCGTCACCCAGCACCTGCACCTGCACGTGCCGCGCGCGCAGCATCAAGCGTTCGGCATACACTGCCGGGTTGCCGCAGGTTGCTTGCGCCTCCTCGGAGCACTGCCGCCACGCCTCGCTCACTTCGCCAGCTTGGGTAACCACGCGCATGCCGCGCGCCCCTCCGCCGGCCACGGCCTTGATGATGATGCCCGTCACGCCTTGCGACTGCTGATTGGCAAAGAAGCGCTCAGTCTCCTCACTCGTCGCCGCCCGATCGAGTCCGGGCAACAACGGCACGCCGCACTCGCGGGCCAGGGCACGCGCACGCGTCTTGTCTTCGAACAGCGCGAGCTGCTCAGGCGCCGGGCCGATAAAGGTCAGTCCCGCATCCAGACAAGCCTGCGCAAAGGCTGCACTTTCACTCAAAAAGCCATAGCCCGGATGCACCGCGTCGCAACCCGCGCGGCGCGCGGCGGCGATCAGCGCCGCGCCGTTCAGATACGCCGCAGGCCCTGCCTCGTCAAGCGCCAGCGCCTGATCAGCAAGCCGCACGTGCAGCGCCTGCGCGTCGTCGCGTGCATGCACGGCCACGCTGGTCACGCTCAGATCGCGCAGCGCGCGCGCAACGCGTACCGCAATTTCGCCACGGTTGGCAATCAGAATTTTTTTGAACATCGATCCATGTCCTTCAATAAACGGCGCAGCATCTTGCCCGCGCCGGTAGCTGACAGTGATGGAACAAACCGCACCCACCGAGGTACTTGGCAGGACGCCATGTTGTCACAGTCCCAAGCGATATGCGCGCGTTGCGGCGCAGATACTCATACAGCGGCAGATCGGAGGAAGCGGCATCGGCCATGATGGGTTACCTCCTATGGGTTGGACTGCTGCCTTTTGGCACCTGTTGACACCTGTTGTCCCCCGTCGAGCAGAGTTTAGGATTCAAGAAAGCAGCATGGCCTGCGCCTTTGCGACAATTCCCCATATGTCCGACACCCCTTTCGACACTTATATTCTGACCCTGGCTTGCCCGGATCGCACCGGCATCGTGCACGCAGTTTCGGGCTTTTTGCTCGACCGCGGCGGCAACATCGAAGAAGCCGCGCAATACAACGACCCGGCCACCGGGCTATTCTTCATGCGGGTGCAGTTCCGTTGTCCGGGCTGTACCGCCGAGCAGTTACGCACGGAGATCGCCGACCTGGCCGAGCGTTTTACCTTGCGCTGGCACCTGCATGAGCGCGCGCTGCCGATGCGCTGCGTGATCTTCGTCAGCCGCGAGGGCCACTGCCTCAACGACCTGCTGTTCCGCTGGAAAAGCGGCCTGCTGGCGCTGGACATACGCGCCATCATCAGCAACCACCGCGACTTCTACCAACTGGCAGCCAGCTACGACATACCGTTCCACCACGTCCCGGTCACGCGCGAGAACAAAGCCCAGGCCGAAGCACGGCAACTGGAAATCATCGACAGCGAAGGTGCGCAACTGGTGGTGCTGGCGCGCTACATGCAAATACTCTCGAACGCGATGTGTGAACGGCTGGCGGGCCGCGCCATCAATATCCACCACAGTTTTCTGCCCAGCTTCAAGGGCGCGCGGCCTTACTACCAAGCGCACGAGCGCGGCGTCAAGCTGATCGGCGCGACGGCGCACTACGTGACCGCTGATCTGGACGAAGGCCCGATCATCGAGCAGGACGTAGCGCGCGTCGATCACACCTACACCGTGGAAACCCTGACGGCCTCCGGACGCGACACCGAAAGCCAGGTACTGGCGCGCGCCGTCAAATGGCACAGCGAACACCGTGTGCTGGTCAATGGGCACAAAACGGTGGTGTTCCGGTAAAGCATCGGCCGTAAAGGCGCGCGAGCGTCAAGCGTATCGTCCGCTCAGCGCCTTGGCCGCCGCTGCCGCTATCTGCCCCAAACTCACGCCATCGCTCTTTCCGCATCCGCCAGTGCCTCGGCCCTGCCGGAAACGAGCAGGGTTTCGCCACCGGCGAGCGTGGTGGCAGCATCGGCAGGGGTGAGCGGACCGCCGTCGCGGCGCATGCCGAGGATGCGGATGGCGCGGGTACGCAGCAAGTCGCCCAGCACATCTTCCAGAGTATGTCCGGCCAGATGTGCCGGCGCGGTCAAGGTCAGCAAACGTTCTTCTTCCAGCGCGTCCTCGCCGGCATCATCTTCCGCTCCGCGAAAATGGCCGCGCAGAAAGCCGTAGCGCGCCTTGCGCTGCTGGCGTACCACGCGCAGTACGCGCCGCATCGGCATCCCGGCCAACGCCAAAGCGTGGCCGGCCAACACAAGCGAACCTTCCACAGCTTCGGGCACGACCTCGGTGGCACCCGCGGCGCGCAATTTGTCAAGCTGGCGGTCGGTTTGCGTGCGCACCAATACCGGCACTTGCGGTGCGAGTTGACGGATGGCGGCAAGGGTCCTCATCGCATCCGACTCGTCCAGATAGGTCAGCGCCACAACGCGCGCACGATGGATGCCCGCCGCCAGCAGCGTTTTCGCTTTGCTGGCATCGCCGTAGGCTACCGGTTGCCCCGCGCTGACGGCCTGGCGCACCAGATCGGGGTCGAGGTCGAGTGCCATGTAGGCAATGCCCTCGCGCTCCAGAATGCGCGCCAAGTTCTGGCCGCTTTTGCCGTAGCCGCAAATGAGCACGTGCGACGCGGTGTTGATGGACTGGCGTGCGATCTGCGTCATTTGCAGCGACTGCTGCAACCATTCGCTGGCCACCAAACGCATAACGATGCGGCCCGACGCCATGATGATGAAGGGCGCGGCGAGCATGGAAAGCACCATCGCCGCCAACACCGGGTTGAACAAGTGCGGCGCGATCAGCCCCTGGTGCGCGCCCAGCGCAATCAGCACGAAGCCGAATTCGCCCGCCTGCGCCAAATACAGACCGGTGCGCAACGCCACGCCGCCGCTGGCGCCCAGCACGCGCGCCAGCCCGGCTATCGACAGCACTTTGAACAGCACAGGCCCAAGCGTGAGCAGCAGTACCAGCGGCCATTGCAACAGCACCAGCCGCCATTCAAGCTGCATGCCGATGGTGATGAAGAACAGTCCCAACAGCACGTCGTGAAACGAGCGGATTTGTGCCTCCACTTGGTACTTGAACTCGGTCTCGGAAATCAACACGCCGCAGATGAAAGCGCCCAAGCCCAGCGACAAGCCCACCTGATCGGTGAGCCAGGCCATTCCAAGCGTGAGCAACAGCACGTTGAGCACGAGCAATTCTTCAGATTTGCGCCGTGCCACCAGCGTCAACCACCAACGCATCAAGCGCGGGCCGCCCCACAGCAGCACGGTGATGAGTACGCCCGCCTTCAACAAACCAAACCCCAACGCCAACGCCAACCGGTCGGGCCGTTCACCCAGCGCCGATACCAGAATCACCAACGGAACCACCGCCAAGTCCTGCAACAGCAGCACGCCCATCACGCGCTGGCCGTAGGCCGATTCCAACTCCAAGCGCTCAACCAGCAGCTTGACCACGATGGCGGTGCTGCTCATCGCCATGGCCCCCGACAGCGTCAGCGCCGACTGCCACCCCAGGTGCCAGCGATCGGGCAGCCAGCGCGCCAACGCCAATGCCGCCAGCGTGGCGATCAGCATCGTCAATATCATCTGCGCCAGCCCCAGCCCGAACACATGCCGGCGCATGGCGCGCAGCCGCGGCAAGCTGAACTCCAGCCCGATCACGAACATCAAGAACACCACGCCGTATTCGCCCAGGCGCTTGATGCCCTCGGAATCCTGCCCGAACGACCAGCCCAGCGTGTGCGGCTCAATCAGCACCCCCACCACCAGATAACCCAGCACCGCCGGCAGCCGCAGCCAACGGCACACCACCACCCCCAGCACGGCCGCCAGCAGGTAAATCAGCGTCAACTCCAGCAAATCCATGGAGTAATGCTACTGGAGTGAGCGCTGCAGCGCAAAATGCGCCGTCATCGCACGCGCATGTGCATCGGGATGTTTTGTTTTCAGCAATAGACCGGCTTGTCAAGCCTAGTCAAGGAGATACCCGTGAAATACTGGCCGCACACCATTCGTGCTGTTTTGATACGCGTTGCCGTATCGGCTGCGCTGGTGGGCTGTAGTACCTGGGCCGATTTGACCCCAGAACAGGCCACCGCTCTTCAGGTAAAGGCCAAGTCAGGTGATAAGACTGCGCTGGCAGCACTGAAATTGCAAGCGGGGCAGAACAACAAGTATGCGCAAATCAATTTGGGTGATCTCTATCACAGCGGCCAAGGCGTACCGCAGAACGACGACCAAGCAGCACAGTGGTTCCGCAAGGCTGCCGAGCAGGGAGTCGCCCGGGCGCAATTCAACCTGGGCACGCTCTATGAAAAAGGCCTGGGCGTACTGCAGGATTACAGCCAAGCGGCACAGTGGTACCGCAAGGCTGCCGAACAGGGTACTGTCCAAGCGCAATTCAACCTGGGCGTGTTCTATGTCAACGGCCTAGGCGTACCGCAGGATTACGGTCAGGCGGCCCAGTGGTTCCGCAAGGCTGCCGAACAGGGATTTGCTCCGGCGCAATACGAGCTGGGCAGACGCTATACCAACGGCCAAGGCGTACCGCAAGACTACAGCCAGGCCGTGCAGTGGTACCGCAAGGCTGCCGAGCAGGGTGATACCGATGCACAAACCAGCCTGGGCATACGCTATGCCAACGGTCAAGGCGTGCCACAGAACAAGGTTGTTGCTTATGCGTTGTGGGACGTAGCGGCAGCGCAGGATTCTTCGGGCGATGCGTCCAGCAACCGTTCACAAATTGCTGCCACCATGACCAAGAAAGCCATCGAATCTGGTCAAGCCTTGAGCCAAGAAATGACCCTGCCGGGCAATTTGCTCAACGCCCTGGACCGTTACCTAGCCGCGCATCACAGCAAAAAACGGTGATGCGAGAGGGACAGTAAACACGGTGGGATTGGCCCCGCGTTGGGGTCACCTACGCACTCAGCGTTTCAGATACGACGCCATAAAGCGCGATGGCTCGCCGGTGGTAAACGCGGCTGCAAACTCGTCAACCCAGTGCGCGATGGCGGTATCCAAGCCGCACTCTTGCCACTCGCGCAACAAGCGCTTCTGCTGGCACAACACCTGTGGCCCAAGGCCGGCCAGATGGTGCGCTTGCCGCGCCACCTCCGCATCGAGCTGTTCCTGCGGTACTACCGCATCGACCAAGCCCCAGCCCAACGCCTAGGCGGCGTGGCGTGTTTCGAGGTTGGCGCTCATGGTGTGATGGGGAGCAAAAAAGACTAAAAGATAAAGAAATTCTGGAAAAATTTTTTTATATCAACAAGATAAAACGATATCAAGATTCATTATCCAAAGGCAAAACTAATGAACCTGGTGTTCCGCCTTTCGCTGCTGCTGCTGGCTTGGTGTACCTGGTATGCCGTTTTCCCCCGGATGTCCCCGCCACCAACAATCCCTGTTCGACCCATTGTTTGAGCATCTTCGATGCCTTGAGCGTATCGATACTGGCGATTCGGCAAAGTTCGCCATTGGCGATGGATCCATGTCGGTCCATCCAGTCGCTGACCTGCTCCCAGATGGGTGGACGTTCTTCGTTCAGCAAAGTGACCGTGACGGCTTCCTGGACTTGTTCCCGATGCTCCCGGTATTGTGGTGGGTAGAGATTTCCGACGCGCATGAGATTGAACATCATGCGCACGCCTTCACCCGCATCGACATTGGGCGGGTCAGGAAATTCCCGCAAATTGCGAGCAAGCAAGGGGTTACGCGCAAACGATCCAGCCCGCTCGATGGTCGCTGGGGTGATGCGGCTCGGCAAGAGGCCCGGACTGAGCACTTCGATACGGTTGTCGAAGATGCGAATCTCGATATCGCGATTGAAGCGATAGTCTCGGTGAATCACCGCGTTGGTAATCGCCTCCTTGATGACACGCTCGGGATAACGATGTACCGTCCGGAAGCCGGATTTCGGCAACGTCAACCCACTGGCCAATTCGTTCAGAACATAGGCGTGGGTCTGTTCGATCAATTGATACAGAGGCGCTGACAAGGATTTCGGCACCTTCTTCAGATTGGGGACTTCGCCCGCTTCCACCACGGTACCGGTGTAGTGGAACACGCGTACGTCCGCTCTGGTACTGCTCGCCGCCAGCAAGTCGCCGGGCTTATCCGCAAACAGCAATACGGCCGCTCGCCGGGGGCGCAACTCACCGTCTACCTTTTCGGCAAGACCAATACGGTTTAGCTGGTCTGCGATATCTGTCCCTGCAAGACCACGCCTACGCAAAAACAGCCGCCAAGTCTCCGTATCGAGTAACTCGAAATCGACATCCACAGGTTCCGATTCCGCACTGCGCACCCCACGCCGGTAAGACACAGCTCGATAATTTCCTTCGCGTTCATTTGACGATTACTGGCCTGTCCACGTATCCAGGTACCATCGATCAAGAATCGAATGCACCTTGTCACTCGCCGGAACATGCAGCGCCACAACCACGCCGTCCGTCCCATCATGTAGCGTTGTCGGCAGGCGAAAACCCCGCACCCCGTCAATCACCGGCAAGTGATGGGTGTCGAGCTTGCGCAGCAATTCATCAACCGCTTCGGGGTTTTCGCCAATGCCGAACAGCCGCGCACGGCCTTGTGCCTTCTTGGCATCCTCCACCCCCAAAAATAACCAGCCGCCCTCCGCATTGGCAAAAGCACAGACCGTTTCCAGCGCCTTCCCCACCATCTTGCCGGAAACGCGTTTGGTTTCGAACCAATGAGACTCTTCTCGCCGCAATAAAGCCCAATCCAGCAAGGTACCTACCGTCTCTGCATTGACGTCTTGCAATGTGATCATGCCGCCTCCTTGATCTTGCGCCCACGTGACTTTTCGCTCGTGTGTTCACGTCGCACGCATGGATTATTGGCAATGCGCCAAGGTGCTCGATTATTTTTTGCCTGGCTGATGTTGCGCGCCCGGCGCCGTTTTGCTGGCAACGAACTGTGCCAACCGCGGGCCAAACGCAATGACGACGATCAGGCGCACCGCCTGCAAGGTCATCACGAAGGGAACATTGACCGGACTGGTCGCGGCGATGATCGCCACCGTATCCATGCCGCCGGGACTCATGGCCAGATAGGCGCTGAGTGCATCGACGCCCGTCGCCCAAGCGAGCACCCCGGAAATCGCCGCGCAAATCAAGATCAGCAGGGCAATCGACGCCAGAATCGGCGGCAATGCGCGCACCGAATACCGCAGCGACTCGCGCGTAAAGCGCAGGCCCACGCTCCACCCGATTCCCGCATAGGTAATCGCCAGCAGCCATTGCGGCAGCTCAATACGCAGCCAGCCGTTCAGATGCAGCACGATCGCGGCCAGCGCGGGCAGCAGCAGCGCCCCGGCATGCACGCGCAAGCGCACGCCGATGACCGCGGCAATCGCCAATACCGCCAGCGTCCGCGCGAAGTCGGACCAGTCGAGTGGCGCGAACAACCGGGGAAAGGGTTGCGATGAGCTGTTCACATGCAGCCAAAAATGCGCGATGGCCGCCGCGACGAGCGCCACCATGATGACGCGCACGTATTGCATGAACGCGACCAGGCGTACATCCGCGCCCCAGCTCTCCGCCATCAACACCATCGCCGTCGCTGCCCCCGGCGTGGTGCCCCAAATAGCCGTCGTGCCCGGCAGCATGCGCCGCCGGCTCAACACAATACCCAGCAGACTGCTGGACAACAAGGTACCAGTAATGCTCAGCAGAAACCACGGCCAGTGCCGCAGGAAGGTTTGTGCAATGGCCGGTGTGATGGTGGTCGCAATCAGGCCGCCCACCAGGGCTTGCGCGCAAGCATAGGCTTTGGGGGGTACGCGCACCGTCGCGCCATGCGTACCCAGCGCAATGCCTGCAAACATCGAGCCGAGCAACAACGCGGCAGGCAGCCGCACCCAAAGCAGAACGGTGATGAATACAACGGTCAGCGCGGTCAGCAATCCCCACTGCATGGCACGGGGGCGCCCAGCAAGATCAATCGACACGGCGCGCCCGAATCAAACGAGCGCACAAAGCTGCTGCGCTGCGCAATGAGCGCAACGGACGCGGTAGCAAGTCGTCGGCGAACGTTGAAGTCTTCATGGTGATGATCGAATCGGCACAACCCAATCGGCAACCAACTTGTTCTCCAAAGTTATGGCACATCGGAGCGGCACACGCGCCGCATCAGTTCGCCCCAGTGATTGTGCGCCATCACAAAGTTACGCGCCTTCGCCTAACCGCAGTCCTTGATCTGCCCGGAAATGCTGGCGATCTCCACCGCCGAGGCGTGGGCCTCGCCGCTTAAAAGGGGCAACAACGCTTTGATTCGAGTTCGAGCAGCGCGCGCTTGCGTTCGAGTCCGCCCGCGTAGCCGGTCAGCGAACCGTCCGCGCCCAGCACGCGGTGGCAGGGCACGATCACACTGATGGGGTTACGCCCAACCGCTGCCCCCACGGCACGCACGGCTGCGGGTTTGCCCAGTGCGACGGCAAGCGCGCTGTAGCTGGTGGTCCGCCCTGCCGGAATCGCAAGCAGCGCCCGCCATACCCACTGCTGGAAAGCCGTGCCGTGCGCAAGGTCCAGCGGCACGTTAAATTGCCGTCTTCGTCCGGCAAAGTAACCGGTGAGTTGTTGCGCCGCTTCGCGCAGCACGGGGTAGAAGGCATCGAGTTGCCAGCCGGTCATGTCGGGGAAATGACGCTGCCCATCAAACCACAAGCCCGCCAGCCCTTGGCCGGTCGCAGCCAGCGTGATGCCGCCGAGGGCACTGTCGAAATGCGCGACATGCACCGTCACCGAGGGCTTGAATTTCATGATCATGTACCGGTTGCTTTTAAAGGATCAGAACTGCGATGGCCGCCGGCAAAGCCGCTGACCCGTACCACCGGCTCCGGCAGCCCCCTGGTATCGGCCATGCGTTGCTTGGCCGCCGGCAATCCGGGCACCAGCTCAGTCCGAACCCGCTCGGTATTCCCCCGATGCCCCGCCGCACTTTTCCAACAGGCGTACATCACCGATAACCATGCCGCGATCGACCGCCTTGCACATGTCATAGACCGTCAGCAAGGCGATTTGCACGGCGGTGAGTGCCTCCATTTCCACGCCGGTGGGACCGGTGGTTTCGGCCTGAGCGGTGCAGAGGATGGCGGCGCACTCATGGGCATCGTCAGCGGGACGCGCGTCGAAGTCGAGCGTCACGCGCGTCAGGGCGATGGGGTGGCACAGCGGAATCAAGTCACTGGTTTTCTTGGCAGCCAAGATGCCCGCAATGCGGGCCACGCCGAGTACGTCCCCTTTGGTGGCGCCCTTCTCTTCAATGAGCGCCAACGTCCGGGCGCGCATCTCGATACGGCCCTGGGCGCGTGCGATGCGGCGGGTGGAAGGCTTGTCCCCCACGTCCACCATATGGGCTTGACCATGGGCGTCAAAGTGGGTAAAGGCAGGAGAATGCGCAGACATGTTCGAACAGGGCCTGGGTTTTGTGCATCATAGAGGTATGTCACGCATTCCTGCACTTCCTCCGCGTTGGGCGGCAGCCTTGGCGCTGCTGTTGTGTTTGCTCGCTGCCATGGCATTGACGACGGCACACGCTCAAACCCAGACGCTGCCGTCCACCAGTTCGGCCGACGTCTTGCCCTCGCTGGGCGACGCAGGTGACATGACGCCGCTGGCGGAGCGCCAGCTCGGCGACTTGATCGTGCGCGACCTGTTCCGCGATCCGACATTCATGGATGACCCCATCATCAGCGAATACGCCGACGGCATCTGGCGGCGGCTGCTGGCAGGTGCACAGCAACGCGGTACCTTGACGCCTGAACTGGCAGGGCGCTACGCCTGGCGCATATTGCTGATGCGTGACCGCGAGGTCAACGCCTTTGCCATGCCGGGCGGCTATATGGGACTGAACCTGGGGTTGATAGGAATAGTCGATTCGCGCGACGAACTGGCCGCCGTACTGGCCCACGAGATGAGCCACATCATGCAGCGTCACATCGCGCGCATGATCGGACGCCAAAACCGCGAACAACCGCTGATGCTGGCTGCCATGGCGGCTGCCATCTTGGCGGGGATCCACAACCCGGAAGTTGGCGTGGCTGCGCTGGCGGGCGGGCAAGCCGCGGCGATATCACGTGAGTTGTCCTTCTCGCGTGATATGGAACGCGAAGCCGATCGCGTCGGTTACAGCGTATTCGTGCAGGCAGGCTTCAACCCGTGGGGGTTTGTCAGCATGTTCGAAAAGTTCCAAGCCGCCTCACGCATCAACGATAACGGCGATTGGCCCTTTTTACGCGATCACCCCTTGACCACCGAGCGCATTGCCGACATGCAGGAGCGCGTACATCAGCTGCAACAGCAACCCAAACCCGCGCCGGACTGGGAAGCGTTGCTCATTGCAGCGCGCGCGCGGGTACTCGCGCGTCCCGGCGTAGATATGCTGCGCATGTGGGCACAC
>Ga0209738_10000083_pt1 | contig 21750 bp, 18 predicted proteins | sample TergutNc150P5_FD_187289 | JGI IMG/M metagenome (GOLD analysis project Ga0209738, IMG submission 187289) | Nasutitermes corniger P5 segment gut microbial community from laboratory colony in Florida, USA - Nc150 P5 (SPAdes) (version 2) | ecosystem: Host-associated > Arthropoda: Insects >...
CCCGCAGTCGGCGGCGCTGGCGCAGGCGTTCACGCTTGTCGGCAAGCCGTGGATCGCGATCATCATCTCGGCGGGCGCCGTGTGTGGCCTGACCACGGTGGTGTTGACCATGATGATCGGCTCGACGCGGCTGCTGTTCGCGATGAGCCGCGACGGGCTGTTCCCCGTGGGGCTGGCCAAGGTGCACCGCACCACGCGGACGCCGTACCTGATCGGCATCGTGGTGACGATCGCCTGCGCGCTGGTCGCCGGCCTGACGCCGGTGGGCGTGCTGGAAGAGATGGTCAACATCGGCACGCTGGCGGCCTTCGTGCTCGTGTCGGTGGCGGTGATCGTGCTGCGCCGCAGGCGCCCCGATCTGCCGCGTCCGTTCAAGGTGCCGTTCATGCCGGTGATCCCGATCCTGTCGGCGGCGATCTGCGTCTACCTGATGCTCAACCTGGCCGTCCAGACGTGGGTACGGTTCCTGATCTGGCTGGCCATCGGCGTCGTGCTGTACTTCGTGTACTCGCGTCGGCACGCCCGCCTGGACACGGGCCAGGAGCTATAGGATCGGGGCATGCAGCCCAGTCAGCGGATCCTGTTCGGCAACGTCGGGTTCGCCGTCTGCTGCGTGTTCTACCTGGCATGGTGGGTGCTGGCGTTTCGTCCCACCAACCCGATCCAGGGATTTCGGACGGGGTGGCTGCTGATTCCGGCGGCGATCACCGGGATCGCCGGGGTGGTGCTCATCATTCGGGGCGCGCTGGACGTCGGCTTCGACCATCTGCTGTTTCGCGACACCTGGGTGGTGGTCGGCTGGGTGGCGGCGTACATCGTCCTCATGCTGGTGACCTCGCGGGTGTGGCAGCGCCCGGTGACCTCGGAGCTGCTGCTGATCACGGGGTGGACGGCGCTGGCGCTGGTCGAGGTGAACGCGCTGTTCGGCGCCGGTGCGCTGTCGCACACCACCAGCCTGGTGTTTGTGCTCGTCATCGCCGTGGTGCTGGTCGGCTGCCTCGTCTGCTACACGCTGTTCTATCGGCTGGGCCCGCTGCCGCGCTTCGTGGACGGCATGATCCCGCTGCTGGCGACGGGCTTGGTCATGGTGGCGCTGAGCATCTGCCTGCGCACCCGCTGAGCCCTGGCGCAGCCAGACTGAAGAAGCACCGACGAGGAAGATGGGTGCACCCCGGAGCATCGCCGCCAGGGGCCAGCTGTGGGCGGCCTGGATTGTGTAGGCTCATGTGTAACTATGGAGGAGGCCATCATGGCGACCAACCTCGCTCTCGACGACGCGCTGCTTGACGAGGCGCTGGCACTGGGCGGGTTGAAGACCAAGCGGGAGACCGTGAACACGGCCCTGGCCGAGTTCATCAGGCGGCGCCGCGCGTCCGAGATCATCGAGCTGTTCGGCACCGTGCCCTACGACGACGACTACGACTACAAGAGGCTGCGGGAACAGCGCTGATGGCCGTTCTCGTCGACACATCGGTCTGGTCGCTCGCGCTGCGCCGACACCAGCCGACACCTGCGGCCGAGCCCGTCGTCATGGCGCTGGCAAGCCTGTTGGGTGATGCTGAGGTCGTCCTCATCGGGCCGATCCGCCAAGAGCTCCTCAGCGGGATCAGCGACAACCTCGCCTTCACCCGGCTTCGTGCCCGGCTCGGCATCTACCCCGACGAGCCGCTTGATCCCGGCGACTTCGTCCGCGCGGCGGACTTCTCGAACCGCTGCCGGCGGCACGGGGTCCAGGGCAGCCGGACAGACTTCCTCCTCTGTGCTGTCGCCGACCGACTCGGCGTGCCCGTGTTCACCACCGACAACGACTTCGCGCGCTACGCACGGCATGTTCCGGTCAGGCTCGTGCCGATCCCCGGCCAGGGTGGTCGCTGACGCTCAGATGGCGCTGATGCCCGACAGCATGACGGCGCCGCGTTCGGTCTGGTCGAGCGCGATGTCGATGCCGGCGATGTTGTGCAGCTCGACACCGGCGAACAGGCGCAGGGGCACACGCAGCTCGCCCAGCGGCATCGTCCCCGACCAGACGGTGGTGGTGGAGCCGTCGAATCCCTCGATGTTCTGGGTCTGGCCGGAATGCCAGCTGAGCGCGCTGGTGCCGATCGGGACGCGCACGCTGCGAGTTCCACCCGCGTAGTCGCGCAGGGTGAGCGTGAACGACTGGTCCTGGCCGAACGGATTGAGGCTGTCGGACGAGTCCACGGCGACGAACAGGCTGATCGACTGGGTTCCGTCCAGCTGCTTGGACGTGAGGGGCAGGCTGACGCTGCCGCTCGTGCCGTCCCAGCTGATCCGGTACAGGGGCAGGTCGGCATCGCCGAGCGCCACGCCCGGATGGTTGAAGAGCAGGTCGCTGGCGACGCGCTTCTGCGTCACGAAGGCGATGCTGGCCCCGCCGTCGGCGTTCGGTGCCGGATCGGCGGATGCCGCCACGGCGAGCAGCGTCCGATGACCCGGCTGGACGCTGGAGGCGACCACCGGGTAGCCGAACATCGAGACGGGCTGGGGACGGCTCGGATCCCAGATGCCGAAGGGGGTGCGGCCCTTCGCGTACACGGACAGGAACGCCGACGCATAGTGCGTGAGGAAACGCTCCTGCTGCTCGCGGCTCAGCCGGTCGACCGCGGCCGGCCCGTCCTCGTTGGTGAACGCCCGGTTGAAGAAGGCGTGGTTCGCCCCGCGCAGGAAGACCAGCGACGCGGGCGTCGTCCGCCCGGACTCGTGCCGGATCGCATCGAAGATCGACTGGCCCGCCTCGGGGACATCGCCGTCGTATTCGCCGAGGATGATGCCGGTGGGCACGTCGGGGTGCGGATCGTCCGACACCGGAGCCGTGCTCTCGATCAGGACGAGCGAGCGGACGCGCCGGGTGCCCAGGGCGGCGTCCTTGCGGATCAGCGCATCGGCGACCTGTCCGCCGCGCGAGTGCCCCATGAGGTGAATCTGGCTCAGGTCGAGCTTGCCCGCCAGATCGACGCCGTAGGGCATGGCCACGCCGTCGTTGGCGCGTGCGAGCGCGGCCAGGTGCTGCTGATAGATCGAGTAGGCCCAGTCGGAGTTGTTCGATTCGCCGTAGTCGGAGCTGTATTCGACGTTCATGTTGGGTGCGAGGGCGACGTAGCCCTCGGCAGCCAGCTGCTTGATGAGGTAGTCGAAGCCCGCATACACCGCGTCGTCGATGCCGTTGATCTGCGTGACGCCGTGGATGACCATGACCACCGGGTGCGGGCCCGGGGTCGTGGGCGCGGCGATGATGCCGGTCAGGGGGCAGGGGACGGGCTTGCCGATGCCGTTGGTGAGCGTGCCGTTGCCCAGGTTGAAGTCGTGGACGGCGATGCCGGACGCGTCGGCCAGGTCGTAGGCCATGTCGTCCAACCCCAGCGTTGCGACCTGCGGCGCTGCCGAGGACGGCGCCGGCACCGGCGTGGGGTCGGTGGTGGCGCAGGCCGTGACCGAGGCCAGCAGCGCCAGGCCGAGCAGGGCGGCGGGCAGTCTGTTCATGTGGGGCGGTCCCTTCGTGAGGTGGGAGGGTCGTGGCGAACGCATCGCATCGACAAGGGTAGCCAGCACGGCCAAATCGCCGTCCGGACCCCCGCCGCAAGCGGCTGCAGGATGCGCGCGTACGCTCCAGGTGTGCGAGACCCCAGCGCGCGAAACCTCTTTCATCGAAGAAAGGAAACGAACATGAAGGCAGCCGTTGTCCGGGCGAATCCGGACGGATATGCAGACGTCGTGGACAAGACGCTGCGGCCCATCAGGGCCGACGAGGCGCTGGTGCAGATGGAGTACTGCGGCGTGTGCCACACCGACCTGCACGTCGCCGCCGGGGATTACGGCAACAAGGCCGGGACGACGCTGGGCCACGAGGGCATCGGCATCGTCACGCAGATCGGGGCGGACGTGACGTCGCTGGCCGTGGGCGACCGCGTGTCGATCGCCTGGTTCTACCGGGGCTGCGGGCACTGCGAGTTCTGCGTCAGCGGCAACGAGACGTTCTGTCGGCAGGTGCAGAACGCGGGCTACAGCGTGGACGGCGGCATGGCCGAGCAGGCCATCGTCGTCGCCGACTACGCGGTCAAGGTGCCCGACGGGCTCGACCCGGTGGCGGCGTCGTCCATCACCTGCGCGGGCGTGACCACGTACAAGGCCATCAAGGTGTCCGGCGTGCGCCCGGGGCAGTGGCTGGCGGTCTACGGCGTCGGCGGGCTGGGCAACCTGGCGATCCAGTACGCGAAGAACGTGTTCGGCGCGAAGGTCGTGGCCGTCGACATCAACGACGACAAGCTGGAGCTGGCGACCTCGGTGGGCGCCGATCTGACGATCAACTCGCTGCATGCCGACGCGGGCAAGCAGATCCAGGCCCAGTGCGGCGGTGCGCAGGTCGCGGTGGTGTGCGCGGTGGCCAGCGCTGCGTTCGAGTCGGCGATCGACTGCCTGCGGCCGCTGGGCACGCTGGTCAGCGTCGCGCTGCCGAACCAGACCATGGCGGTGTCGATCCCGCGGACGGTGTTCGACGGCATTCGGATCGTCGGCTCGCTGGTCGGCACCCGGCAAGACCTCGCCGAGGCCTACCAGTTCGCCGCCGCCGGCCTGGTGAAGCCCATCGTGGCCACGCGCAGGCTCGACGAGGTCAACGACATCATCGACGAGATGAAACAGGGCCTCATCGACGGCCGCATGGTCATCGACTTCACGAGGTGATGCCGCGGGCGGGAGGTCAGCGCTGCACGCGGGCTCCGGCACCGCGGACGAGCGCGGCGACCTCGGCCAGCGTCGCCATGGTCGTGTCGCCGGGGGTGGTCATCGCCAGGGCGCCGGACGCGGCGCCCCACTCGACGGCCACCTCCAGGGGCAGGCCCTGCAGCAGCGCGTAGATCAGCCCCGAGGCGAACGAGTCGCCGCCGCCCACGCGGTCGAGCACGTCCAGGTCGCGGCGCACCGACGACACGACGCCCGACTCGGGGCTCCAGGCGATCGCAGACCAGCCGTTGCGCGAGGCCGAGACGACATCGCGCAGCGTCGTCGCGATGACCGCGAAGTTCGGGTAGGTCTCACCGACCTGGCGCACCATCGCCGCGAACGCGTCCACCTGGATGTCCGACAGGCCCGAATCGACCTGGAAGCCGAGGCAGGCGGTGAAGTCCTCCTCGTTGCCGATCATCACGTCGACCAGCGGCGCGATCTCGCGGTTGACCTGCTGGGCCCGCTCCTGCCCGCCGATCGCCCGCCACAGCGACGGGCGGTAGTTGAGGTCGTACGACACCTTCGTGCCATGGCGCTTGGCGGCCTGGATCGCCGCCACACACGTGCGCGCCGAGGTTTCCGACAGCGCCGCGTAGATGCCGCCCGTGTGCAGCCAGCGCACGCCCTGGGCGAACAGGGCGTCCCAATCGACGTCGTCCGGCTCCATCTGGGCGATCGCCGTGTGCCCGCGGTCGGACACGCCCACGGCCCCGCGCACCCCGAACCCCGCCTCGGTGAAGTTGAGCCCGTTGCGGGCTTCGCGCCCCACGCCGTCGAAACCGACCCAGCGCACCCACGACGTGTCGACGCCGCCGGTCAGCATGAAATCTTCGACCAGGCGCCCGACGGGGTTGTCGACCAGGGCGGTGACCACCCCCGTCCGCAACCCGAAGCAGCGGCGCAGGCCGCGCGCGACGTTGTATTCGCCGCCGCCCTCCCATACGCGGAAGCTGCGGGCGGTGTGGATGCGCACGTCGCCCGGATCGAGGCGCAGCATCACCTCGCCGAGGCTCACCTCGTCGTAGCGGCACTGGTTGGCGGGCAGCAGATCGTCGAGCATGTGACAACTGTATGACGAACCCGGCGTGTGCTGGCCGGTGCACGGGGATCGCTGGCACACTGGGGATCATGGATCGTCAGACCGAGTACGTGTTGCGCGCCGTCGAGGAGCGCGGGGTCAAGTTCATCCGCCTGTGGTTCACCGACGTGCTGGGCATGCTGAAGTCGGTGGCCATCGCTCCGGCCGAGCTGGAGGGCGCCTTCACCGAGGGCGTCGGCTTCGATGGCAGTGCGATCGAGGGCTTCACGCGGGTGTACGAGTCGGACATGGTGGCCCGTCCCGACCCGGCGACCTTCCAGCTGCTGCCGTGGCGCGCCGAATCGCCCACCGCGCGCATGTTCTGCGACATCCTGCTTCCGGACGGATCCCCGGCCAGCTCCGACCCGCGCTTCGTCCTCAAGCGGGCGCTCGACAGGGCGGCCGACCGCGGCTTCACGTTCTACATCCATCCCGAGATCGAGTTCTTCCTGTTCCACCAGCTCACCGAGCCGGGGCAGCTGCCCACCCCGCTCGACTACGGCGGCTATTTCGACCACACCAGCCTGGACGTCGGTACGAAGTTCCGCCGCGACGCCATCACGATGCTGGAACAGATGGGCATCTCGGTCGAGTTCAGCCACCACGAGGTCGCGCCCGGCCAGCAGGAGATTGACCTGCGCTACGCCGACGCGCTGTCGATGGCCGACAACGTCATGACGTTCCGGGCCGCCCTCAAAGAGGTCGCCACCATGCAGGGCATCGACGCGTCGTTCATGCCCAAGCCGTTCGCGCAGTATCCCGGCTCGGGCATGCACACGCACATGAGCCTGTTCGAGGGCGACACCAACGCGTTCTACGAGGCTGCGGACGCGGTGCGGCTGTCGCGGGTCGGACGCTGTTTCGTGGCCGGGCTGCTCGCGCACGCGGGCGAGATCACGGCCGTGACCAACCAGTGGGTCAACAGCTACAAGCGGCTGGCGGGCGGGGACGAGGCGCCGAGCTTCGTTTGCTGGGGGCGCAACAACCGCTCGGCGCTGGTGCGCGTGCCGCTATTCAAGCCGACGAAGGCGAGCTCGGCGCGCGTCGAGTACCGTGCGATCGACCCGGCCTGCAACCCGTACCTGGCGTTCGCGCTGCTGCTCAACGCGGGTCTGGACGGCATCGACAAGGGCATGCAGCTGCCGGCCGAGGCCGAGGACAACGTGTGGGAGCTCACCGACCGCGAGCGCCGGGCGCTCGGCATCACGGCGCTGCCGCGCAGCCTGGGCGGGGCCATTGACCGCATGGAGGAGTCCGAGCTGGTCGCCGAGACGCTGGGGGAACACGTCTTCGACTTCTTCCTGCGCAACAAGCGCGCTGAGTACGGCGAATACCGCCGCCAGGTGACGCCGTGGGAGCTTGCGACGCTGCTGCCGCGGCTGTGACTTCGTCGGGCTGTCGCCCTTGACCGTTCGCCCAGAAAGTGTAATATTACACTCAATGGGAGGAATGGGGCATGCCCGACAAACGTGAGGACTTCATCGCTGCCTGTGACGCCAGGCTGCGGTTGGTGCGCACCGAGGCCACCCTCACCCAGGAAGAGATGGCCTACGCCCTCGGCATCTCGAAAAAGACGCTGGTCGACATCGAGAAGGGGCGCCGCAGCCTCGGATGGACGGGAGCCGTCGCCATGTGCGCGGTCTTCCCGACATCGGAGGTCATCGCGGCGGTCTTCGGCGGCCCACCGGCCGACATGATCCCCGTGCTCGCGCACGCGGGTCAACCCGCCGCGCACCCCGAAGCGGCTGGGAACCCCTGGTGGGAGATCGTGGCCGACAACGGCTCGTTCATCATCGAGCAGAACACGATCTCCCAGCACTATCGCCTGTTGACGAAAGAGCGTGTCAAAGTGGCCGCGTCCTTCGACATCGACGATCTGATCCCCGTCTTCAACGGACAATCCAAGGAGTAGTCATGGTGCTCGGTTTCTTCATCTTCGTGATTCTGGTGCTCCAGGTCGTCGGCCTCGTCAAGACCGCCGAGGTGCGCCGCCAGATCAACCTGCTGCTGCCCGACGGGATGCCGGCGGACGCCCAGGAGCGCGTGGCGGTGCCGGTTGCGGAGCCTGCCTGGGGCCCGGCGCCACAGCCGGTTCCCGTGTCGCCCCCGGTTCCCGAACCCGTGACGGCCGCGCCGATGCCCGAGCCGGCCGCGCCGATACCCGTGACGGCCGCGCCGATACCCGAGCCGGCCGCGCCGATACCCGAGCCGGCCGCGCCGATACCCGAGCCGGCCGAGCCGATACCCGAGCCGGCCGAGCCCGTTGTGCCGCACCTGGGAACGTGGGGCAAGCCGGTCGAGTTGATTCTCGAGACGGCGCCGCCGACGCCTCGTCGTGATGGTCGGTCGTCGCCGGCTCTGTCCCCGTCCGGCTTCGAGCTCAACGAGAACTTCCTCGGACGCAACATCCTGCCGCTGATCGCTGGCGTGCTGGGCCTGATCGGGCTGGTCTTCCTGGGCGTCCTGGTCGTGCCGAAGCTGTCCGATCCGATCAAGATCGCGCTGATGTTCGTCATCAGCGTGGCCGTCGGGGTGCTGGGGTATGCGCTGCACCGTCGGGCGCGTTCCGTGCTCACACAGGCGCTGATTGGCACCGGCGTCGGCGGGCTGTTCATCTCGATCCTGGTCACGCACCTGTACTTCCACAGGCTGAACGACATCGCCGCATTCACGCTGCTCGCGGTGTGGATCGTGGCCAGCATCTGGCTATCGCGGCACACCAACTCGCTGGTGGTGGCCGTGCTGGCGCACATCGGCATGGTCGTCTCGATTGTCAGCGGCTTCGGGTGGGGGTTGTCCGACGACAAGCTCGTGCTGCTGCTCGTCTATCAGATTGTCGCCACCGTGGCGATCATTGCAGGCAACGCTTGGTGGGTGCGCGCGATGTACCGGTTCGGCCTGTTCGTGTCGCAGGCGATGATCATCTGGACGGTGTTCGCGATGTGGCACCGTTTCATGGGCACCGGCATCGGCTTCGCGTCAGACCTGCCGCCCGCGGTCTTCGTGGCGGCGTTTCTCGTGCAGTTCCTCGGGGCCACCGCGGTGGCCTACCTGCTATTCGTCTCGTGTGCCCGCGTCAAGGATCCGGTGTTCACGGTCGCGTTGGGCGTCCTCAACGCGACCATGTGGGCTACGGTGCTGGTCGGTGCGATCGCGATGCTGCTCGGCAAGCTGGCAGCCAACGCGCTGCAGCTGACGTCGTCCGCAGTCTGGACGGATCCGCGCACCATCACCTGGGCGCTGATCACCAGCCTCGTGCTGGCGATCCTGCCCGCGATCGTCCTGGCCCTGGCCGGACGCGGCCTGCCGCTGCGTATCCACCTGGAGGTCGCCACGCTCGTCCCGCTCGCCGTGGTGGGCGCGGGGCTGTTGATCGCTCGGGCCGTGGCCGCCGATGCGCACGGCGGGGTGGTCTGCCCGTGGATCGTGGCGCTGACCGTGGTCTACCTGGGGCTGGGCGCGCTCACCAGGTCGCGGGCGCATACCTGGGTCGGATGGGGCTTGCTGGGCTTGGATGCCATCGTCATGCTGGCCATTGGGTATCCATGGCTGACCCAGCACTGGACGCCCTGGTCTGCGCTGGGCTATCTCGTCGTGCTGATGGGGTTGGCCTACGCGGCCACCCGACAGATCGACCCCGAGTGGCGGCGGGCGCACCTCAACGGCGCCACGCTGGCGGCGTTCGGTTGGTTCGAGATCTCGCTGGGCGTGATCTGCATGCAGAGCCTGTTCACCGCTTGGGGCACCTACGGCGTCGGGTTGTTCCTGCTCGCGACGGTGCTGGCGCTGGTGGTCGTCCACTTCTTCAGCGGCGCCGGATGGACGCCGTTCTACCGCACCGTCGAGATGCTCATGGCGCTGTTTGCCGGCCTGCAGGTGTGGCGCGACGCCCAATCGCTGGCCCAGGGGTACGGCGACTCCCGCATCGAACTGGTGCTGACCACGCTGGCGCTGTGTGCGTTGGTGGTCGTGTTCGTCAACCGCATCCGCCAGGCCGCCCGTGCGGTCTCGCTGGCGGCCCGCACGCCGGGTGCCCCGGCACCGCAGCTAGCCATCGAGGTGATGAGCGGCTTCGGGATGACGTTCAGCATCGTCGGGATTCTGACCGGGTACGGTTGGTTCCTCGGTTACGCCGACAACGCGGGCTGGGGGTATCCGATGTCGCTGTCGGGGCTCTTCGCATCGCTGCTCATCGTCAGCCTGGGGCTGTGGTCGCGGATCAAGCCGCTGCGCCTGTTCGGCCTGGTCGTGGTCATCCTCTGCGTGCTGAAGCTGGTCACGTTCGACATCGGCAACGTCACGCCCATCGCCCGCGTCGTCGCCTTCCTGGGCGGGGCGGCGGTGTGCTTCGGCATCTCGGCGCTGTACCACTACACGGCCAAGCACTTCGACAAGGAGCTCGCACGCGAGATCTCGCTCGATCCGCCGATCGGTCTGGGGCTAGCCGGCCAGGCTGGCCAGGATGTTGACCAGCGCGGCCACGAAGACCGTGCCGAACAGGTACGCCAGGAGGGCGTGCGCCAGCGCGATGCGGCGCATCTGGGGTGATGCCAGGTCGGTGTCTGAGATGGCGAAGCTCATGCGACGGTGAACGCCATGTAGGCGAAGTCGCTGTACTGCGGGGGCTGTGGGTTGTGGAAGTCGATCCCGCCGCCGGAGCGGTAGTACTCGCGGGCGTACCGCAGCGCGTGCAGCGTCTGCACGGTCGCCCACGAGGCGACCACGACCACCAGGCTGACGCCGACGGCCGCCACCCGCGATGTCGGCGGCTGCATGACCAGCACGGCGATGCCGCCCAGCGAGGCCAGCGCAGCCAGCACCAGCAGCGCGTGCACGCTCCAGCCGCCGGGCACCTCCACGGTGGCGTGGGCGGCCGTCGCGTCGGCGTCCATCGGGCCCAGCGAAATCCAGGTGATCAGGCAATACGACAGCCCGGTCGCACTCCAGCCCAGCAGCGGGGAGTATGCGGGACCTTGGTGAACCAGACGATCACCGCGACCACGAAGCCGAAGCACACCGCCGCCAGCAGCCGCCACCGGGAATCGTGATGCCAGTAGCGTTGCGACACGGTGCTCATGGGGTGGATTTCATCGCTGCACGGGCCGGTCGGGCATCAGGGAAGCGCCGCGAGCGGCAGCATCGTGGCCACGTCGTGGGCGTGCGCCCCCGACCAGCGCAGCCGATGCCGGGCCACGGCATCGTCCCACCTCAAGGCGCCGGTGGCCAGCAGGACGAACGTGGCCGGATCGGTCTCGACCACGTTGGGCGGGGTGCCGCGGTGGTGCTGCGGTCCCTCCCCGGTCGCGCTGCGCAGCTGCACGGCGGCAAAGGGCGGCACGCGCACCTCGATCGTCCGCCCGCCGTAGCGCTCGCCCAGGTCGAACGCCAGCGCGCGCACAGCCTCGGCCAGCGGCGCCCGTTCCGGCTCGACGCCGTCGGCCAGTGCCCGCACGACGTCCGCGATCGCGTCGGCGTGGTCATGAGCTCCGTGTCCTGGCATCGTCCCCCTTTCGTGAGGCTATCGTAAGCACCAGGAGGCATGAGGTGGACGGACGACAGGCGCAGCCGAGCGGGCGCATGGCCACGGCCGTGGGCACGCTCGCGCGGCGCGGATTCTCCGATGCGGGCCGGGCCGTCCAGCTGGTGGCCGAGCTGGCGGCCGCACACCCCGGCTGCACGGACGCCGTGGTCGATGCGACGGCGGGGGCCGACGATCCCGACCAGGCGCTGTCGGTGCTGGCGAGGCTGCAGCGCGAGCATCCCGACCGCGTCGGCCCGGTGCTCGCCGATCTCGACTGGCTGGGCCGGCTGACCGCGGTGTGCGGGGCGAGCCAGGCGCTGGGCCAGCACGTCGCCACGCGTCCGGACGCGCTCGGCGTGCTGCGGCACAGGTGCGGACGCGACGGGGCGGATGCCATCCAGGCCCGGCTGCTCGCGGCCGTGGGACAACCGGGGGCCGACGATGCCGCGGCGGCGGGGGACCGGTTGCGCCTGGCCAACCGGGACGAGCTCGTCCGCATCGCGGCCTGGGATCTGACCAGCCCCGACCCGGTCGCGGTGGTGGCCGACGTGGCCGCCGAGCTGGCCGATCTGGCCGATGCGGTGCTGACCGCGGCGCTCGTGGTGGCGCGCGCGCACGTCCCGGACGCGCGTGACGTCCCCCTGGCCGTGGTGGGCCTGGGCAAGTGCGGCGCGCAGGAACTCAACTACGCCTCCGACGTGGACGTCCTCTACGTCGCCCGGTCGGGCGCATCCCCGGCCGAACTGGCGGCCGCGCAGGCGCTGGCCGCCGAGCTGTCCCGCGTGTGTTCCGCGCACACCGCCGCGGGCTCGATCTGGCCGCTGGACGGAGCGTTGCGCCCCGAGGGCAACGCCGGCCCGCTGGTGCGCACACTCGACGCGATGGCCGCGTACTACCAGCGCTGGGCCAAGCCCTGGGAGTTCCAGGCCATGCTCAAGGCGCGGCCGATCGCCGGCGACCTGGAGCTCGGGGCGCAGTTCTGCGACCTGGTGGATCCGATGGTCTGGCAGGTCGGCGGCGGCGAGGGCTTCGTCGCGGCCGCACGGGCCATGCGCCAGCGCGTCGTCTCGCTGATCCCGGCGGCGCAGCGCGACACCGAGATCAAGCTCGGCGACGGGGGGCTGCGCGATGTCGAGTTCCCGGTGCAGATCCTGCAGCTGGTGCACGGGCGCGGCGACGCCCGGCTGCGTGCGCGCGGCACGCTGGCGGGCCTGCACGCGCTGGTCGAGCACGGGTATGTCGGCCGCGCCGATGGCGAGCGGCTGGAGGCCGCGTACCGCTTCGAGCGCTGCCTGGAGCACCGCGCCCAGCTGTGGACGCTGCGCCGCACGCATCTGCTGCCGCACGACCCGGCGGGGCTGCGCCGCGTGGCCCGGTCGCTGCGCGAGCCCACCGGCGACGCCCTGTGGGCCCGGTGGCGCACCACCAGTGCGCAGGTGCGCCAGTTGCAGCAGCAGGTGTTCTATTCACCCTTGCTGGAAGCCGTTTCCCGCATTCCGTCCGCCGATCTGGCGCTGTCCAGCCAGGCCGCTGACGAGCGGTTGCGCGGGCTGGGCTTCGCCGATCCGCCGTCCGCGCTGCGGCACATCGCCGCGCTGACGCAGGGCGTCAGCCGCAGCGTGGAGATCCAGCGCCACCTCATGCCCGCCATGCTGGGCTGGCTCGCCGAGGGACCCAACCCGGACGCCGGCCTGCTGGCCTTCCGGCAGGTCTCGGAGTCGATGGGCGCCACGGCGTGGTACCTGCGGGCGCTGCGCGACCAGGGGGCGACCGCCGAGCGGCTGGCCCGGCTGCTGGCGTCCAGCCGCTACGCGGTCGATCTGCTGCGCCGAGACCCGCCGAGCGTGCACCTGCTGACCGACGATGCGCTGCTGGCGCCGCGTCCGCGCGCGGACATGCACGAGGCGATGGCCCAGGCCGCCGCCCGGCACGAGGATGCGGCCGACGCGGTGGGCGCGGTGCGGGCGCTGCGCCGGCGCGAGCTGTTCCGCATCGCCGCCGGCGATGTGCTCGGCGTGCTCGACGTGGACGCGGTGGGCCGTGGCCTGTCCGACCTGGTGGGGGCCACGTTGGACGCCTGTCTGGGCGTGGCCGCCGCGCATGGGGACGGCGTGCCGCCGCTCGGCCTGGTCGCGATGGGCCGCTGGGGCGGGGCCGAGCTGGGCTTCGCGTCCGACGCCGATGCCATGGTCGTCGTGCCCGACGGCACGGACGAGCGCGGGCTGGCGGCCGCGGTGCAGGCCGTGGCGCTGGTGCGACGGCTGCTGGCCGCGCCCGGCCCGGAGCCGGCGCTGGCCGTCGACCTGGACCTGCGTCCCGAGGGCCGCGACGGCGCCGTCGCGCGCACGGTCACCAGCTACGCCGACTACTACGCCCGCTGGTCGGCCACGTGGGAATCCCAGGCGCTGCTGCGCGCGGCGTATGGCGCCGGCGACCCCGCGCCGGTGAACGATCTGCTCGACCGCGTGGCCGGTCTGCGCTGGCCCGAGGACGGGCTGGACGACGAGCAGGTGATGGCCATCCGCAAGCTGAAGCTGCGCATGCAGCGCGAACGCGCCCGCGACCGGGCGCACAACCTCAAGCTCGGCCCGGGCGGTCTGAGCGACGTGGAGTGGACGGTGCAGCTGCTGCAGCTGAAGCATGCGGCGCAGGTGCCGGACCTGCGCACGACCCGCACGCTCGATGCGCTCGCGGCCGCCACGCAGGCCGGGCTGATCGCCCCGGCCGACGCCGATGCGCTGCGCCAGGCCTGGACGCTGGCGTCCCGGCTCCGCAACGCGACCATGCTCGTGCGTGGCCGTGCCTCCGACACGCTTCCCGGCGACGCGCGCGAGACGGCCCAGGTCGCGATGCTGCTGGGCTACGGCCCCGGCGAGGCGTCCGCGCTGCAGGCCGACTGGGACCGCGCCGCGCGGCTGGCCCTGCGCGTCGTCGACCACGTGTTCTGGGGCGCCTAGCCACGACGCGGGCGTTGTCACGCGTCGGCTTGTGGACGTCTGGTCCACGGCGCCTAGCGTTCCTAGCCCGCGTCGCGTCTAGATGCCAGATGGCAATCTCAGGCTTCGCCTAGGCGGCGAGGCTCGCCAGCTTCAGGCCGAGCTCGGTGTTGGTGGGCTCGACGTAGAAGACGTCGTCGGGGAAGACCACCACCGGGATGTGGCGCTGCCCGCTGATCGCCTCGGCGCGGGCGGCCGCGGCCACATCAGCCTCCAGGTCGATGGCGTCGTACGCCACCCCCGCGGCGTCCAGCACCGCCTTGGCGCGGCGGCAATCCGGACACCAATCGGCGCCGAACACGGTGATCACGTCGAAGTGTTCCGGGGACGTCCCGGTCGCGCTAGCCATGGGGCCAGTGTAGGCCTCACAGCTTGTCGGGCACGTCGCGGTTCAGGGCATCCAGCCAGGCGGTGGCGGTCGCATCGCTCGGCATGGCCCAGCCGCCGCGCGGGTCGAAGGACCCGGTCGGGCAGACCGAGGGGCCGTCCGCCGCGCACGAGCGCTTGTACTGGTTGATGAAGAACCGCTGGTAGAACTTGCCGAGCCACGACTTGATGGTGGCCAGGTCGTAGGTGGTCTTGCGGTCGTCGGGGTATCCGGGCGGCCACGAGCCGGCCTGCTGGTCATGCCAGGCATGCCAGGCGAGGAAGGCGATGCGGCTCGGCGAGGCGCCCCAGCGCAGCGTGTGGTAGACGAAGAAGTCGTTGAGCGGGAACGGTCCGACCGACCCCTCGGATGACTGCAGCGCCTGGCCGTCGGCCTGCGGGATCAGCTCGGGTGAGATCTCCTGCGCCACGATCTGTGCCAGCACGTCCGAGGCGACGTCGCCGAACTCGTTGGTCCGGATCACCTCGCCGACCATGAACTGCAGCAGTGTCTTCGGGACGCCCGCGTTGACGCCGTAGTGGCTGATGTGGTCGCCGACGCCGTACGTGCACCAGCCCAGCGACTCCTCCGACAGGTCGCCGGTGCCGATGACGAACCCCCCGCGCTGGTTGGCCACGCGGAACAGGTAGTCGGCGCGCAGCCCGGCCTGCACGTTCTCGAACGTGACGTCGTAGACCGGCTTGCCGTCCGCGTACGGATGCCCCAGATCGGCCAGGATCTGCTTGCCCGCCGCCCGGATGTCGATCGTCTCGGCGCTGACGCCCAGGGCCTGCATGAGTGTCATCGCGTTGGATGTCGTGGTGGTGGACGTGGCGAAGCCCGGCATCGTGAAGGCCAACACGTCGGTGCGGGGACGGCCCAGCTGCTCCATCGCGCGCACGCACACGATCAGCGCGATGGTGCTGTCCAGCCCGCCGGACACGCCGAGCACGGGCTTGACGTTGCCGCCGATCGCCTGGATGCGCCGCACCAGCGCGGCCGTCTGGATGGCCAGCGCCTCCTGGCAGTCCCGGGCCAACTCGGCCGGGTCATCGGCCGCGAACGGGAACCGGCGCACCCGGCGCAGCAGCCCGAGGTCGCCGGACGGCAGCTCGGCGATCGGCTCGGTCTGCTCCTTCTTGAACGAGCATTCGCAGCCCATGTTCCAGTCGGTCTTGGTGGCCTGGGTCATGCCGGCGCGCACGCGCTCCTGGCGCACCCGGCGCAGGTCGATGTCGGCGGTGACGCCGCTGGCGGCCACGGGGAACCGGGGCGATGCATCCAGCACGTCGCCGCACTCGGCGATCAGGGTCAGGCCGTCGAACACCGCGCCGGTGGACGACTCGCCCGCACCCGCGCAGGCCAGCACGTACGCGGCGCGCGCACGCAGCGACGCGGCCTGGACGAGCGTGCGCCGTTCGTCGGCGCCGCCGAGCACGGCCGCGGGCGAGGCCAGGTGTGCGATGACCTCGGCGCCGTCCAGCACGCCCGGCACGTGCATCGGCTGCGGCGTCCAGCCGTCGGTGCCGACGGTGACGGCGACGCGCAGCGGCAGCGTCTCGCACTCCAGCGGACAGGTCACGGACACCTCGACCATGCGTCCGGCGATGGGAACGGAACTGAAGGCCGGGTCGGGATCGCCTGCGAACGGAGCCGCGGAGAACCACCGTCCGGCGCCGTCGGCGGCCGGGTGCGTCTGCGGGACGACCGCGACGAACTGGCCGCGGTGGATGGCCACGGCGCAGTTGTAGAGGCGGTTGCCACAGCGCAGCGGCGCGCCCACCAGGATCATGGGCAGCAGCTGGAACGACGCCTGGCGCAGTGTGTCGAGGGCCTGTTCGACGGCGTCCAGCAGCGCATCCTGGCGGAACAGGTCGCCGCACGTGGCGCCGGTCAGGCACAGCTCGGGATAGACGACCAGCGCGCAGCCCTGCTGCGATAGCGGGGCGAGGTCGGCGGCGATGGCCGCTGCGTTGGCGGCCGGATCGGCGAGATGGATCGGCAGTACGCGCGCGGCCACGCGCGCGAAGCCCTGGGCATAGATGTTCGTGAAATCCACGGACCCCAGCCTAGCCGCCCGTGCGATACCCCGACGGTGCGTCCGACCCACTTCCGGACGGCTCCGAAAGGTCATTTGCTGCTGAATGCGCACCTTATGTCTGGGAACGCATTAGGCTGAACGCAATCTGCCGCCGGCATAACCCCAAGGAGGAATCATGGCAGGAACGTTCGAGGTGTACCAGGACAAGGCGGGCAAGTTCCGTTTCCGCCTGAAGGCGAGCAACAACCAGGTGGTCGCAACCGGCGAGGCCTATGAGAGCCGTGCCAATGCGGTCAAGGGTTGCGAAGCGGTGCAGCGCGCCGCCGAAGGCGCGAAGATCGTCGATACGGACGCCTGAGCCGGCGCAGTCCTCACAGGCCCGCGTCGAAGGACATGGCGGCGAAGTCGTCGTCGCCGTGTCCTGACCGGCGGGCATGCTCCAACGCGGCGAAGGCGGCGGTGAGGGCGGGTGTCTGCTTGCCGGCGGTCAGGCGCAGCATCAGGTCGACATCCTTGGCCAACAGGTCGGTGCTGAACTGGGTGTCGCTGAAATCGCCACCGGCGAGCGTGGCCCCCTTCATGCCTGCGATGACCGAGAACGGCGTCTTGGGCAGGCTCAGCAGCGCGAGCGACTCGGCCTGGGTCAGCCCACCGGACTCGCCGACGCGCACGCCCTCCATCAGACCCTCGTAGCCGATGGCCAGCGACAGGTTGACCACCAGCTTGCCGACGGCCGCCTTGGCCGGGGTCTCGTACTCGACGATGCGCTGCGGATCGGCCCACGCCGACACGACGCCGCGGGCGGATGTCCGTGCCGCCGCGTCCGTGCCGCCGATGAGGACGCCGAGGTCGCGGGCCTTCGCCGGGCCGAGCGAGCCGAGCACGGGGGAGTGGACGTAGCGCACGCCGTGCTTGCCTGCCCACGCGTCCGACTCCTGCGCGAGCATCGGGCCGACGGTCGTGATGTCCACCCAGACGGTGCCGCGCGGGATGGGCAGGTCGGCGTCGAGGACGGCCTCGCGGATGGCGTCCGGCCCGAACAGGCAGGTCAGTGTCATGTCGGCGCCCGCGACGGCGTCGGCGGCGCAGGCCGCCACGTGGGCACCCAGCCCCGCGAAACCCTCGGTCGGCTTGGGCGAACGATTCCAGACGGTGACCTCGTGGCCGGCATCGATCAGGTGCGTGGCCAGGATGCGCCCCATGCGCCCCAGGCCGAGAAAAGCGATATGCATGGGGCCATCCTAAGGCCCTAGTACAGCGGGCGCCCCTGATCGTCGGGGATGCCGCTGTGCCGCCAGAAGTACGTGGTCAGCTGGTCGCGCCACTCGTCGGCGCAGCGCACCTGCTCGTCCAGGCGTTCGCTGACCCGCGCAAAGACTGCGTCGTCCACCAGGCCCTTGACGCGCTGCCAGTCGGTGCGCATGCGTTCGGCAGCCGCCGCGCCCTCGAAGTGCGTGTCGTAGACGTGCTGGATCAGGGTCTTGCCGCTGTGCAGCACGTGCGTGTACGGCACGTGGTGGAAGAACAGCAGCAGGTCGTCGGGGCAGTCGGCCAGCGATTCGTAGACGTCGGCCCACGGCTGGTGGTACTGCCCGGTGTAGCCGGAGCCACTCGCGCGCGTGCGGTCCACCCCGATGCCGTCGCGGTCGGCGAAGTGGTACGTGCCCCACGGCGAATATTCGTAGCCGTCGACGCTGGGCCCGTAGTGCACGCCGGGGTTGACCATGAACCCGATGCCGAGCGGGGCGGTGTAGCTCTCGTAGACAGCCCGCGAGCCGAGCATCATGGCGCGCAGCGTCTGCCCGACCAGCGGATCGGCACCCGGGAACGTCAGCCCGATCCACTCGTCCAGGATCGCGGCGGGGTCGAGCGTCGGATCCCAGGCCAGCCGCCCGAACCCGTACAGGTTGGCCTGGGCCAGCGGATGCCCCGTCCAGAACTGGTCGGTGCCCACGTTCGAGACGGCGATGATGCCGCCGTCCAGGCCGTCCGGTGCGCGCCCGGTGACCACGTCGGCCTGCGTGACCGCGCCGCCCCAGGGGCGCCAGTCGAGCACCTCGTGCCACTGTTCGGGGAGGTAGTAGACGTGGCGCTGCTGGCCGGTGTACTCCTGCGTGACCTGCAGCTCCAGGCCGACGTGCGTGTGCGGCATCGCCGACAGCAGCGGTGAGATGGCCTCGCGCACCTGGAAATCCAAGGGGCCGAACTTGACCTGCACCACGACGTTGTCGGCGAACTGGCCGTCCAGCGGGGTGAAGTGGTCGTACGCGGCCCGCGCCCGGTCGGTGCGCCGGTCGCGCCAGTCCTGCCGGTGGTTGTAGACGAACGCGCGCCAGTGGACCAGGCCGCCGAACGGCGCCAGTGCGGCGGCCAGGCAGTTCGCGCCGTCGGCGTGCGTGCGCCCGTACGCGAACGGTCCGGGCTGGCCCTCCGAGTCGGCCTTGACGACGTAGCCGCCGAAGTCGGGGATCGCCTCGTAGACGCGTGCCGTGGTGGTGGCCCACCAGGCCCGCACGGCCGGGTCGCAGGGGTCGGACGTCGGCAGGTCCCCCAGTGCGGCCGGCGCGTTGAAGTTCACCGCCAGATGCGTCCGCACACCCCAGGGGCGGACGATGTCGGCCAGCGTGGCCACCCACTCCAGCCTGGTGGTCAGCAGCGTCGACTCGGTGTGGTGCACGTTGACGTTGTTGATGCACAGGTGGTTGATGCCGATGCTCGCGAGCAGCCGGGCGTAGCGACTCACGCGCGACAGGTCGTCGCGCAGCGTGCCGTCGTCGAACCAGAGCGCACCGCCCGCGTAGCCGCGCTCGACCTGGCCCATGACCGGATGCACGTCGATGTTGTCCCAGTGGTCGAGCATGCGCACCGAGGTCGCGGGGGCGATCGTGCTCGCGGGTACATCGCGGCCGAAGGCGGCCTCGCCGCGGCGCACGACCTCGAACAGGCCGTACAGCAGCCCGGACGCATCGCTGGCGCTCACCGTCGTCACTGTCGGCGTGCTCGCGAGCATGAACGCCTCGGCGCCCAGCCCGGCGTCGGGGTCGAGCACCAGGTGCAGGCCCGTGGTTGCGGCGCCGCGGGTCAGCGAGCCGCCGTATGTGCTTGTCGCGGCCTCGATCTCGCCGACGATGCTGCCGAGCACCAGGGCGGGCGTCCCGTCCAGATCCGGCGCGTCCAGCGTCACGTGGCGGCGCCCCAGCGCGGCGAAAGCGGCGGTCGGCAACCAGGCGGGATGCTCGGTCATGGTGGGTCCTCTCGTCAGTGCGTCTGGCCGAGCAGCCGGGTGTCGTCCAGGCCCTCGTGGATGGTCGGCGTCACGGGCTGCACGTCCACGAGGCTGATCTCGTGGCGCTCCAGCGTGACGTCGAGCAGGATGCGGCCGTCCGCCACGTCGGCGCGAGCATGCTCGACGACCGGCTCCGCGGCGTCGTACAGCAGCTCCATGGTGCGCGCATCGGGAGCGGCCGGCCGGCCGAGCTCGCGCCAGGCCGTCCAGGCGTTGCCGGCGTGCTCGTTCACGCGGTGGCGGAACACCGCGGCTTCGGGGGCCGTGCCCACGGGCAGGCTGAGGCGGATGCGGTGCTGCGCGGGCGCCGCGCCGTACTCGCCTTCGTCGGTGCCGAACAGCGGCTGCCACAGCAGCGCCGAGATGCGTCCGTCATCGTGCCGGGTGACCAGGTGGTCTGGGCCCAGCGCGAGCACCTCGTGGCCCAGGCGGGCCAAGAACGAGTACAGGTGCCAGGTCGGCTTGCGCAGCTGGTGCAGCCCGAGCATGCCGAACCCGCCGTGGAACAGCGAGGTGGCCACGCCCTGCTCCTCGAACACGTCGCACAGCGTCCAGTACGAGAACAGGTCGCAGCACCGCCCGCCCCCGGCGACCACCGGCGCGAGGTAGCAGGCGTTGTACGCCGTGTCGTGGATCGGGTTGTCGGGCCGGTACGACGTGTTGAACTCGGTGTTGTAGTTGGGCAGGTGCTCCAGCCCCGTGCCGGCGAGCACGCGCGGCGGCATCGCGAACTGGTCGAGCAGCCACTGCGGGGCCCGCAGCGTCTGGTACACGCCGAACGGGATGTGCTGGGAGGGGCCGGACGAGTACGCGTGCGTGGCGACGAAGTCGCAGGGCACCCCCTCGGCGGCGACAAACTCGCCGAAGGCGCGCACCCAATCCTGCGCCCCGGGCGAAGTGACGGGCCCGCCGACCTGGAGGCTGGCGTCCACGTCCTTGACCGCCCGGGCCGTGGCGGCGTACAGCTGCAGGTAGCCCGGCAGGTCGGCGCCCTGCCAGAACTCGGCCTGGTTGGGCTCGTTCCACACCTCGATGGGCCACGTGCGCACCTCGTCGATGCCGTACCGGGAGATCAGGTGGCGCAGTGTCGCGGCCACCAGGTCCGTCCACTCACGCATCTCGCGGGGCGGGGTGACGTTGCCCTTCCACCAGAACACGGTCTGGGATCCGCTGGCGAGCAGCTCGGGCATGAAGCCGAGCTCCAGGAACGGGCGCAGGCCCAGGTCCAGGTAGGTGTCGTACACCTCGTCCAGGTAGGTGAACCCGAGCCGGTGCACGCCCTCGTCGGCGCGCACGATGCCCATGTCGTCGCCGAGCATGCCGTGGCCGCGGATGAAACGGAAGCCGATCTCGGATTGGGCCAGCGCCGCCGAGTCGGCGAAGTCGCGCCGCAGCGACAGGCTGGCGCGGCCGGTGCCGACACAGCGCCAGGCATCGCCGAACGTGTCGCAGGCTGTGGTGGGGATCTGGATGACATCCATGGCGGTCAACCTAGAGCGTTGCCACGGGGTTGTCAATCAACACGGCGGTAAGGTGCTGCGCATGAACGATCCACGCATGCCGAGTGCGGCGCAGTTGGCGGAACGGATTCTGGACGACCTGGGCGTGCCCGACCGGGACGAGACGGTGGACGGCTTCCTGGACGGCGCCCCGGACGCCCCCGTGGCGGGCATCGTGGTCACGATGATGGCCACGCTGCCGGTGCTGCGGCAGGCGGG
>Ga0209738_10000084_pt1 | contig 21538 bp, 7 predicted proteins | sample TergutNc150P5_FD_187289 | JGI IMG/M metagenome (GOLD analysis project Ga0209738, IMG submission 187289) | Nasutitermes corniger P5 segment gut microbial community from laboratory colony in Florida, USA - Nc150 P5 (SPAdes) (version 2) | ecosystem: Host-associated > Arthropoda: Insects > Digestive...
AGTCGGCTCCGCGTTCCGACCTGACGGCGCCCGGGGATTCGTCCCCGGGCGCCGTCCCATGCCCCGGGCCGGGCGTGGGCACGGCCGGTTCCCCTCTCAAACCGTCTGGAGTAGTCTGTGGCTAGAGGCAAGGAGGCATCTATGACAGATATCACCAACAAGCCCACCACCGCCGGCAGGGTCGTCGTCGGTTTCGATGGCTCGGACGGTGCCCTGCGCGCCGTGCTGCACGCGGCCCGTCAGGCCCAGGATCGCCAGCTCGGGCTGACGGTCATCATGGCGCTGGCGCATCTGGATCCGTCCTGGCCTCGCACGGCGCGGGCGGTCAAGGCCGATCCGGGCTATCTGGACGCTGTGCGTTCCAAGGGCGGCGACCAGCTGACCGACCTGGGGCGCCAGGTGCGCGCCGAATACCCCGAGCTGGACATCGAGCTCGCACTGGTGGGGCAGAACCCGGCCGGGGCGCTGATCCAGGCGAGCGAGGACGCCGCGCTCGTGGTCGTGGGGGCGCGCGGGCGCACGGCCGAACACCGCCAGCCGGTGCTCGGCGGGGTGTCCACGCAGGTCACCGCGCACAGCCAGTGCCCCGTCATCGTGGTGCCCGAGGTGTCCAAGGACGCCTGGGCTGGCCCCGTGGTCATCGGGCTGCAGGATGCCCCGGACTCGCTGGCCGCCGGTGCGGCCGCCGTTGCGGAGGCCGAGCGCATGGGACGTCCGCTGCTGGCGATGTACGCCTGGGATGTCGCGCCCGAGCTGGGCGACATGGGGGCGCTGGCCCGGCTCGACCCGGTCAAGACACAGCAGGATCTGGACACCATGCTGAAGGAGCTGCTGCATCCGCTGATGGAGGGTCACCCCGACGTCAGCGTGCAGCGGCGCGTCGTGCAGGGCTCGGCGCGCACGGCGCTGGTCGAGGCGTCGAAGAGCGCCAGCCTGGTCGTGATCGGCACGCGTGGGCTGGGCGGCTTCGCGGGCATGCTGCTCGGCTCGATCAGCCGGTCGGTGACGCGCGAGGCGGCCTGCCCGGTCATGGTCGTGCGCCAGCACGCGTAGGCGTTCCCGGTTTGTGCACAACCCGTTTGTGAGGGGTCAGTGCGCCCAGTAAACTGGGGGACGCAGCCTGCGCAAGCGGGTTGACTTCGCATGTGTCTAGGCCTTGCGGTGTCGGGGGTGAGTCCCCGTCGCCACGGCACTGGCACCCGAGGTCCACGGCCCGTGATGTCGGCGAGGGCGTGGCGGGGCCAGGTGATGCATCAGGGGTTGCCAACCGGCAACCGACAACCGAGCACCGCGGGGCGCACAACCCTCCGGTGCGTGAACCGGCGTCCCGGCGCCGGACAAGGAGATTCGGCCATGACCATTGTCACGACTCGCCAACTGCTCGACAACGGCGTCCACTTCGGACATCAGACCCGCCGCTGGAACCCGAAGATGAAGCGCTTCATCTTCTCCGAGCGCAACGGCATCTACATCATCGACCTGCGCCAGTCGCTGGGCTACATCGACGAGGCGTACGCCTTCGTCAAGAAGATCGCGGCCCAGGGCGGCCAGATCCTGTTCATCGGCACGAAGAAGCAGGCGCAGGAGAGCATCGCCGAGCAGGCCACGCGCGTCGGCATGCCGTACGTCAACCAGCGTTGGCTGGGTGGCATGCTCACCAACTTCGCCACGATCAACAAGCGCACGCAGCGCCTCAAGGAGCTGGAGGCGATGGACCTGGAGTCCGTCGTGCCCGGCGGCCTGACCAAGAAGGAGCTGTTGGGGCTGCGCCGCGAGAAGGACAAGCTGGCCACCTCGCTGGGCGGCATCCGTGACATGGGCCGCGTGCCGCAGGCCGTCTGGATCGTCGACACCAAGAAGGAGCACCTTGCCATCGACGAGGCTCGCAAGCTGAAGATCCCGGTGATCGCGATCCTGGACACCAACTGCGATCCCGACGAGGTCGACTACCCGATCCCGGGCAACGACGACGCGATCCGTTCGGTCTCGCTGCTCACCAAGATCATTGCGGACGCCGTGGCCGAGGGCCTGGTCGAGCGCAGCACCGCCGCCGCGGTGGGCGAGGCCGAGGCCGAGCCGATGCCCGATTGGGAGCGCGAGGTGCTGGGCACTCCGGCCGCCGAGGCGGCACCGCAGGCCGGCGCCGAGGACGCCGTCGCGCAGGCCGAGCCCGAGGCTCCGGTCGAGGCCGAGGCCGTTGCCGAGCCCGTTGCCGAGGCCGAGGCTGCCGCGGACGAGACGCCGGTCGCCTGAGGCCCGTCCCCATCCACCACACGTCATTCACGAGAAGAACGGACAACTGATGCCAATCACCGCACAAGATGTGAAGAAGCTGCGCGACCTGACCGGCGCCGGCATGATGGACGCCAAGCGCGCCCTCGACGAGGCCGAGGGCGACCAGGAGAAGGCGATCGAGATCCTGCGGATCAGCGGCGCGGCCAAGGCCGCCAAGCGCAGCGACCGCGAGGCGACCAATGGCCTGGTGGCCGCGTACGGCCACGCCATGATCAAGCTGGCCGCCGAGACCGACTTCGTGGCCAAGAACCCGGAGTTCGTGGCGCTGGCCGACCGCATCGTCCAGGCCGTCGATCAGGCGCACGCCGAGGGCACCGTCGCGGCCAATGCGATCGTGCTCGACGGTGACCAGACGGTGGACGACGCGATCGCCGCGCTGGTCGCCAAGATCGGCGAGAAGATCGAGCTGGCCGAGGTGGCCTGGTTCGCCGGCGACGTGGACGTCTACCTGCACCGCCGCTCGCTCGACCTGCCGCCGCAGGTGGGCGTCATGGTCGAGTACGAGGGCAAGGACGCCGAGTTCATGCACTCGGTCGCGCTGCAGATCGCCTCGATGCGTCCCGTCTACGTGACCCGCGAGGAGATCCCGCAGGCCGAGGTCGACAAGGAGCGCCGCATCGCCGAGGAGACCGCGCGTGAGGAGGGCAAGCCCGAGGGGGCCCTGCCCAAGATCGTCGAGGGACGCATGAACGGCTTCTACAAGGACGTCGTCCTGCTCGACCAGCCGTCGATCTCCGATGAGTCGAGCCTGCCCATCGGCAAGCTGGCGGAGCAGGCTGGCGTGCGCGTCACCCGCTTCGTCCGCTTCGCCACTGCCTAGTCCCACACCTAGCCAGACGTGCGTCTAGCTGTCGTATGTCCACCTGCTAAAGACGAGATGGGTCGGGCCTGACGGTCCGCCGCGACGACGGAAGGAGGGGCCATGGCCCAGCCCTACAAACGGGTGTTGCTGAAGCTGTCGGGCGAGGCGTTCGGGGGCGGCAGCCTGGGGGTTGACCCCGGCGTCGTGTCCTCGATCGCCCGGCAGATCGCCGAGGTGGTCGTATCGGGGGTGCAGGTTGCCATCGTCGTGGGCGGTGGCAACTACTTCCGGGGCGCGCAGCTGGAAGAGGGCGGCATGGACCGCAGTCGTGCCGACTACATCGGCATGCTGGGCACGGTGATGAATGCGCTGGCGCTGCAGGATTTCTGCGAGAAGGCCGGCGTGCCGACGCGCGTCCAGACGGCCATCACGATGGGCCAGGTCGCCGAGCCGTACATCCCGTTGCGGGCGATCCGGCACCTGGAGAAGGGCCGGATCGTCATCTTCGGGGCCGGCTCGGGCATGCCGTACTTCAGCACCGACACGGTGGCCGCCCAGCGCGCGCTGGAGCTGGGCGCTGACGTGCTGCTGATGGGCAAGAACGGCGTGGATGGCGTGTACGACGCCGATCCGCGCACCAACCCGCAGGCCACGATGTTCGACGAGCTGACGTACGACCAGTTCCTGGGCAAGGACCTGAAGGTCGCCGACGCCACCGCGGTCAGCCTGGCCCGCGACAACGGGCTGCCGATGGTGTTCTTCAACCTGGACGTGCCCGGCAACATCGGCCGGGCCGCCTCGGGCGATCCGATCGGCACGGCTTTGCACGCGTGAGCCTCGCTCGACCTGCGGTCCCATGAGGACGGCGTGGCTGGCGTCGCGGTGCATGCGACGCGGCCCGGCGCATGAGACAATCAAGTGTCTGCCGCGCACGAGGCGGCGGACCAGATGCGATCAAAGGAACACCCACCATGACGATCAGCGACATCCTCAAGGAAGCCGAGCAGAAGATGGCCGGCGCGGTCGACTATGCCAAGCAGGACTTCGCGGCGATCCGCACCGGTCGGGCGCATCCGGACATGTTCAACAAGCTGCAGGCGTCGTACTACGGCACCCCGACGCCGCTGCAGCAGCTGGTGACCTTCCATACGCCGGAGCCCCGTACGATGCTGATCACCCCCTTCGACCGGTCGGCGCTGCCCGCGGTCGAGAAGGCGATCCGAGATTCGGACCTGGGCGTGGCCCCCAGCAATGACGGGAACACCATCCGGGTCGTGCTGCCCGAATTGACCACCGAGCGCCGCCAGGAATACACGAAGACGGCGCGCGCGAAGGCCGAAGAGGGCCGCATCGCGGTGCGCAATATCCGCCGCCACCAGATGGAGCAGGTGAAGCGGCTGGAAAAGGACAAGCAGATCGGCGAGGACGAGGCAGACCGCGCCGAGAAACAGCTGGACACGGCGACCAAGAAATACATCGACCAGGTGGATGCGCTGCTGAAGGCCAAAGAGGCCGAATTGATGGCTGTGTGATCCGCCGATGAGTTCCGACTGCCCGGGCGCCGCCCCCGTGGGCGCGTCCGTGTCGGCCACGGCACCCGCGCCGCGGAGCAAGCTGGCAACGCTGGCCGTGCGCACCGCGTCCGCACTGGTGCTCGTCGCCGTGATCGCGATCACGTTGGCGTGGTGGCATCCGGGGTTCATTGTGATCATGGCCGCCATGATCACCTTGGGCGTGCTGGAGCTGCGGAGTGCCGCCCGCCATGTGGGCATCGAGCCGACGTGGCAGATCATCGTGGTGGCGGCTCCCGTGATCATGATCGGCTCGTACGTGGTGGCACGCCACAGTGATCATCCGATCGTGATCATGATGATCACGGTGACGATCGCATTGATCGCGACGGCGCTGATCTGCTTGGCATGGCGGCTGCGCCGGGGCGTGCACGGCTACCTGGCCGATGCGGGCATGTCGGTGCTGATGCTGGCGTATCTGCCGGGCATGGCGCTGTTCGTGGTGGCGATGATGGTGAGTCGGCATCCCATCGAACTGGTCGTCTCGTATGCGGTGTGCATCGTAGCCAATGATTCCGGTGCGTATTTGCTCGGCTCGGCGATTGGGCGCCATAAGATGACGCCCGGAATCAGCCCGGCGAAAACCTGGGAGGGATTCGCCGGTGGCGTGATCTTGGCGGCCATTATCGGCTGCCTGGTCGGCGCATTCTTGATGCATACCGGGATGTGGCAGGGCGTGGTTTTCGGCGTCGTGTTGGCCGTGTGTGCCACGCTGGGCGATCTGGCCGAGTCCGCGATCAAGCGCGACGCCGGCGTCAAGGATTCCGGACGCTTCCTGCCCGGGCATGGCGGGGTGTTGGATCGGATGGATTCGATGCTGTTCTGCGCCCCTGTGGCGTTCGGCTGCTACGCGCTCATGGGGGTGCTGTGAGCGCCGGCACCGAGGAGCCTGTGGCGGTGCGCCCGTCGCGGCGTCCGCCCCGGCACTGGTATGACCTGACGCCGGCCGAGCGGGTGCAGGCGGTGGCCGATCTGGGTGCGCCCGCGTGGCGCGCCCGGCAGGTGGACCACCACGTGTTCGTGCGCTGCGAGCCGGATCCGTCCACCTGGTCCGACGTCCCGGCCGCGCTGCGCGATCAGCTGGCGGCGCGCTGGTTCCCGCCGTTGCTGGGGCAGGCGCGCGACTGGCTGGCCGACGGCGGCGAGACGCTGAAGTCGGCCTGGCGGCTGCACGATGGCAATCTGGTCGAGTCGGTGCTCATGCGCTACCGGCACCGGGCGACGGTCTGCATCAGCTCGCAGGCCGGCTGCGGCATGGGCTGTCCGTTCTGTGCCACGGGCCAGGGGGGCCTGCGGCGGTCGCTGTCGACCGCCGAGATCGTCGCCCAGGTTGTCTCGGCCCAGGCCCGCCTTGCCGCCACACCCGGCGCGGCGCTGGACGAGGTCGGCACGGCGTCCGCGCCGGTCCGCGGCGGTCACCATTCGACGGTCGCGCAGCTGTCCAACATCGTCTTGATGGGCATGGGTGAGCCGCTGGCCAACTATGCCGCGGTGCTTGCGGCGGTTCGCGAGCTGATCCGTCCGGCACCCGACGGCTTCGGCCACTCGGCGCGCGGGGTCACGATTTCGACGGTGGGGCTGGTGCCGCAGATGGTTCGGCTGGCCGCGGAGGGGTTGCCCGTGACGCTGGCGGTCTCGCTGCACGCCGCCGACGATGCGCTGCGCACCCGGCTCGTGCCGATGAACGCCCACTTCGGCGTCGACGCGGTGCTCGATGCCGCCTGGGGATATGCGCGGGCGACCAAGCGCCGCGTCAGCATCGAATACGCGCTGATGCGCGACATCAACGATCACCCGGGGCAGGCCGACGAGCTGGCCCGCCAGCTGGTCCGACGCGGCGACTGGACGTGGGCGCACGTCAACGTGATCCCGCTGAACCCGACGCCCGGCAGCCCGTGGACGGCGTCGCGCCCGGAGGACCAGGATGCGTTCGTCCGGCGCCTGGAACGGGCGGGCGTGCCAGTCACGGTGCGCGATACGCGGGGAAGCGACATCGACGGGGCCTGCGGCCAGCTGGCCGCTCAGCTGTCCTGACGGCACCGGCCCGCACCGGACGGCCGTCCGGTGCGCCCGTGGTGAGCGAGCACAGGCCTCGCGCGTGATGGAACGCAGGTCGTTTCTGTCACGAATTCACGGTGTATTCATATACTGGTTCCGTTTCCGCCGTAAAAGCCATTTCATTTTCGTAACGACCAATAATCCTTTCGTCGTGGGGCCCGCGCGGGCGGGGGAGAGCTCCCCCGCTCAGGATGGTCCCGTGAGCCGCGGGGAGTCGTGCCCGTCGGAGGCCCCCGCGCGGACGCTCCGGTGGTCGGCAGGCGCCCGCGACAAGCGCAAAAATCCTCGCAGACACGCTGGCCAAATCTTGGACATCGCTTGACAACCCCCGTGGGAAGTATGAGAATGTGACAAGACGTAGGGCTCCCCGGACCCCCCGGTTTTCTCAGTGTCTCGGGATGCTCCACATACATATACACGTGTTTCACCAGGTGTTTTGGCTTCCCGTAGTCGCCTGGTGCGGTCCGTGTCACATTGAGAAGCCCAAGATAGACGAAACCTTTCCCGGAGGATTATCGTGAGCGATCACAGCTCAACTTTGGTGCGCGGCGTTGGCGCACGACTTCAGCGCAGGGTAGCGCCGGTGGTGGCGATGGCGCTGTGCGCGTCCAGCCTTGCCACCGGCCTGGCTTTTGCGCCATGGATGGATCAGGAAGCGGCGGCCGTCACGACGACCGGCACGCTTAACACGGGCGGATGGAGGCTGCTGAACGGCGTCGAGCCGATCAACATGCAGCCCAACACCGCTCACACAGGCGCAGCACGGCCGTTCACACCGATGGACGGCAACACGCTGTACTTCTCCAGCTCTGACTACCTCGGCACGGTGGGCTACTTCTCGAACCCGACATCGTCGGCGACCGAGGCGCTCATCGGCTACGGCACCAACACGTGGGCGCAGAGCACCACCACGCCGATGTCGACGATGGCTGTCGATGCCGACCCCAACGGTCAGCGGGGCGCGCGTTCCGCGTACCTGTGGTCGCGCAACTCGGCGAACGCACTCGACAAGGCCGGCAACGGCGGCGTCGCGGTGCCCAAGGACACGATGCCGATCTTCCGCTGGCAGAACGTCAACAGCACAGCGCCGTACAAGAACCTGACCATCAAGGCCTACTACGACGGCGCGTACAACCTGGTGCCCACCCAGCAGTTCTTCTACGACAACGGCCTGGCGCCCAAGCAGCCGGGCAACTCGTACTGGGGCGGCGGCGCGGTCATCCAGTCGACAGGCGAGATCCTGTTCGGCGCGGCTGAGGGCGCGACACTCGACTCCAGCTACAACCAGATGATCTGGAACCCGGCCACGGGCGCCTACAACTTCTCCGGCCTGATCAAGCCGCTGACAGCGGGCGATGACATCTTCAGCAAGGGCCCGGCGACAAGCTGCTCGACGAACTGCCCCGCTGATGGCTATGTGGCGTCCGATCTGGTGACCGACACAGCCGGGAATGCTTACATCATTGTGACGTCGACAGAGGCCGCGTCGAAGTTCGGTCTGTCCGCCGCCCGCCGCAACTGGCTGGTGCGCGTGACGCCGTCGGCCGCCATGGGGCAGCCGTGGACATACCAGCTGGTTACGCCGCTGACGGCGCCCGCAGGTTCGTCCGCTGCGGCGACCTCGGTTGCACAGGGCTCGGCCGTCATGTACGGCATGGCCGTGTACAACGGCCTTATTTACGTGACCAACACGACAAAGAATGCTTTGGTGACCGTCAACCCGACGACGGGCGTGGTCACTGCCATCCCCGGCACGATGGGCAAGGTGGCTTGCTGCGTGTACGACCTGGCCAGCGGCCAGTCGGTGCCGTCGATGGGTATGTTGCAGGGCACGGTTTATAACGATGCGAACGCGAACGGCACCATCGACAGCGGTGAGGCTGGCGTCCAGAACCAGACGGTGGCGCTGTACCAGCAGAACGCGTCGGGCCAGTACGTGTACATGGGTTCCTCGACGACCGATGCCAACGGCAAGTACTCGTTCGCCATCTCCAGCGTGGGCAACTACGTGGTCCGATTAGTGCAACCGGGCATCGGCGGCGTGAACGCCGTGCAGACGTGGGCCAACGGGTCGTCCGGCAACGGCAACACCGTGACCCCGGCCTGCGTGAACAACTCGGGCATCTCGAGTGCGGCAGGCGGTGTGTGCTATGGCGCCCTTCCGATGCCGGCGGTTGATCCCGCGCTGCCGAGCAGCGGCGCGGGCTCCGACACGTCGACGCAGCCGTCGCAGATGCCGATCTACACGGTGGTCAAGGTCGGATCGGCCTCGTCCACGGTCAACGCCGACTTCGGCGTGACGACGCTCGGCTCGTTCGGCGACTCGCCGATGGGCCCGGCCTCCATCTCCGCCAAGGCGCCGGTGCACATCAACGGCCTCAACCCGGCCACCGCGGTGTACCTGGGCAGCGACAACGGCCAGCACTACAATGCGCCGGCCAGCAACGTCACGGCGCACACCAGCGACGATGGCCTGTACATCCCGTCCGCGACGGGCAACATCTCGCTGCAGGGCACGGTGCTCGCCGCGACCGGCAGCTACACCCTGTCCACCGCCGTCAACGGTGGCGGCGTCGGCTCGTCGACGCAGGTCGTCGGTTGGACGACGGGCGTGGGCGGCACGTCGTGGAACACGACGCCGGCTTGGTCGCCGACGCTGTCCGGCAACACGGCCAGCGGAACGTATCAGGCGCAGCCCAGCGGCACTGTCGCGGGCACGCCGAACGTCAACCTGCGCGCCGAGGTCTCCAACCAGAAGGTGACGCTGCCGACCAACGCGAACAACGAGTACCAGGCCTCGGCCACCGGCAATCAGCCGTGGGCGACCCCCGGTGAGATCGAGGATTACTCCTACCAGGTGGCCGACTCCGTGTGGCGCGGCGCCGTCTCGACGACGAAGGGCACGACGAGCGTCACGCTCGACGGCGTGACCAACACGGTCTCCCCGACGTGGACGATGTATCCGGCCAAGGCCACGACGCCCGGCTCGCTCAAGACGGTCACGGCGACCGCTCCCAACGGCTGGTATGTCTCCAGCGTGGCCGTGCAGTACACCACGACGGGCCAGCCGGCGACGGCGGACAACCCGGCATGGACGACCACCGGCCAGACGACCACGATCTCGTGGACGCCGAAGCTGGGCGACGACATCACGGTGGCGCTGGTCTATGCGCCGGCCCCGAGCATCGGCAACTCGACGCTGACGGTCGACAAGACCGAGACGCCTGTCAACACGAATATCACGGCAACGGCGACGCTCAAGGATGCCGATGGCGTCCCGGTGCCCGGCCAGGTCGTGCAGTTCGCCGTTGACAAGTCGACCGCGACCCTGTCGACCCCGACGTGCACGACCGATAACACCGGCACGTGCTCGGTGACGGTCACCGACAGCGTGGCCGAAGATGTCAACATCTCGGCCACCTACAATGGCTCGCCGCTGACCGGTTCGCCGCAGAAGGTGACGTTCACGTCCGGCCCGGGCTATGCGCCCGACTCGACGCTGACGGTCACCCCGGCCGGCCCGCTGCCGGTGGGCACGGATTCGTCCAGCACCTACACGGCCAAGGCGACGATCGTCGACCAGGGTGGAAACCCGTCGGTCGGCCAGGTCGTCACGTTCACGGTCACCGACCCGAACAACCAGCCAGTGAGCGGCCAGCCGGTGCTGTCGTCGCAGACCTGCACGACGGGTACGGACGGCACCTGCTCGGTCACGCTGACCAGCACCAAGTCCGGCACGTTCGCGGTTCACGCGACCATCCCGGATGCCACGAGCGGCGCGGCGACCGAGCTGGGGCATGGCTCTCCGGCACCGGTCAGCTGGGTCGCAGGTCCGCCGGCCGCAGGCACGTCGACGATCACGGTCGACAACACGGATCCGACGATCGGTGACAACGTGACCGCGACGGTTCACCTGTTCGACCAGTACGGCAACCCCGCGAATGCGGACGGCGTCCAGATCCCGTTCACCGTCTCCGGTGACAACGCGACGATCGCCGAGCCCAGCACGTGCACGGTTCCCGCCGGCAGCAACGAGTGCTCGGTGACGTTCACCGACTCCGTCGCCGAGACGGTCAACGTCAATGCGACGGTTGACGGCGCGCCGGTCGGTGACGGCAAGGGCGTCGACGTGACGTTCCACGCCGGCCCGGCTGTTCCCGGCAACACCACGCTGACGGTCGACAAGGAGTCCACCGAGGTGGGCACGAACATCACCGCCACGGTGACGGCCAAGGATGCCGGCGGCAATCCTGTGGGCGGCACCACGGTGACGTTCAGCGTCGACAACAGCGGCGACCTGTCTGAGGACACCTGCGTGACCGGCGACGGCACCAACGGCACGACGCTCGGCGAGTGCTCGGTGAAGATCACCGACACCAAGGCCGAGCAGGTCACGCTGCATGCCACGATCCCCGATCCGGACAACGACGGTGCGGCCACCGACGTCAGCGGCTCACCCAAGACCCTGACGTTCACGCCGGGCCCGCTGTGCGTCACGGGCGAGACCTGCCAGACGCGCGTCGAGGTGACCCTGAACAACCAGGTTGCCGATGACCAGACCGAGGATACGATCACCGCGTACACGTACGACATCTACGGCAACCCGGTGTCCGACACCATCACGTTCGCCACGGACGACGCCGCGCTGCACTTCGTGGGTGGCAACACGATCACGACGAGCGCGACCACGGGCCAGGGCACGCTGGGTGCGACCTCGCCGGTGGCGGGTACGCACATTGCCACGGCTACGTACGAAGGCACCGAGGTGAGCGGCAGCCCGCTGGAGCTCAACTTCACGCCGGGCAACGCCGATGCGAACACCTCGACGCTGACGGTCGACAAGTCCGAGACGCCTGTCACGACGAACATCACGGCGACCGCCACGGTGAAGGATGCCACGGGCAACCTGCTGGCCAACCAGACCGTGTCGTTCACGGTCAACGGTGATGCCACCCTGGGCGGCACGACCGAGCAGGCCGGCACCTGCACGACGGGCACCGACGGCACCTGCACGATCACGATCACCGACGAGAAGGCCGAGAACGTGACGTTCCGCGGCTACGTCAACGGGTCCGATGAGATCGGCGCTCGCAACGCCGACGGCACTCCGGTCGATCCGGAAACGGGTTCGCCGAAGACGCTGTCGTTCACGCACGGCCCGGTGTCTGCGGACACGTCGACCCTGACGGTGGACCAGAACGAGGTCAACATCGGTGACACGATCACCGCGACGGCCACGACGCGCGACGCACAGGGCAACCCTGTCCCGGGCACCGAGGTCACGTTCACGGTGGACGGCGCTGCCACGCTGAATGACGGCACGGCGCAGACGTACACCTGCACGACCGGCGATGACGGCACCTGCCAGGTGACGATCACCGACAACACGCCGCAGGATGTCACGCTGCATGCGACGATCGTCGATCCGCAGAGCCAGCAGCCCGTCGATATCAAGGATTCGCCGGCCACGCTGACGTTCAACCAGATCCCGCCGTCCGCGACGAATTCTGTGCTGACGGTGACCCCGGACGGGCCGCTCCAGGTTGGCACGGCCGCCGCGAACACCTACACGGCGACCGTGACGGTGAAGGACGACCTGGGCAACCTGGTCTCCGGCCAGACGGTGACGTTCAGCGTCAACAACCAGGGCCAGCTGTCCGACACGACCTGCACGACCGACACGACCGGCCAGTGCTCGGTGAGGGTCACCGACACCAAGGCGGAGACGGTCACGCTGCACGCGACGATTGCGACCGCCGACAACCCGGCGGCCGACGTCACCAACTCGCCGAAGGATCTCGTGTTCGTGCACGGTCCGGTGAGCGCGACGCTGTCCACGCTGGATGCGCAACCGCGCACCCAGACGGCCGGTTCGCCGGTCACGACGACGATCACGCTGGTCGATGACTACGGCAACCCGATCGACGGCCTGAACGCGTCCGACTTCACGCTGACCGGCACGCCGACCACGGATTCGTCGCTGCCGAACCTGACGTTCGCCAACTTCTCGCCGCAGGGCAATGGCGTGTACACGTTCACGACGACCTCGAAGCTGGTCGGGACGTTCACGATCGGCGCCACGGTTGACGGCACGAAGATCGACCAGACGGTCGATGTGACCTTCATCGCCGGCGACGTCTGCGTGCAGAACTGCACGCCGGTCAACCCGGCCAACGTGACGCAGGTCTACATGACCAAGAACGACCAGCCGGCTGACGGCTCGTCGCAGGACACGGCGCAGGCCAAGGCCTACGACACGTACGGCAACGCGGTTCAGAACGCGGTCTTCACGGTGACGGATCAGACCGCGGGTGCGCTCGCGGGCATCCTGCAACCGCCGACGCAGACCTGCACGACCAATGCCGCCGGCACGTGCGATCTTGCCTGGACCTCGACCAGGAACGGCGTGTTCACCGCGGCCGCGACGGTCAAGTCCGGCAGCATGACCACGGGCCTGGCTGTGACGAGCAATAACGATCTGGACAACATCCGGTTCATCACGGGCGACGTCTCGGTCGCGGATTCGACGCTGACGCTCGACCAGCATGAGGTCACGGTGGGCAGCACGGTCAATGCGACGGTCAAGGCCGTCGATGCCAGCGGCAATGCGATCTCGGGTGTGGGCGTCACGTTCACGCTGAGCGGCAACGCCACGATGAGCCCGTCGACGCTCACGTGCAACACGGGGGCGGACGGCACCTGCACGGTGCAGATCACCGACACCAAGGCCGAGCAGGTCACGTTGCATGCCTTCATCGGCGGCGTCGATGTCGGCACCAGCAACGGCACGTCCACGCATCCGGAGACGGCCTCGCCGCAGACGATCACGTTCAACGCGGGCCCGGTGTGCACCACCGGTGCGCTGTGCAAGACGAGCATTGCGGTCACGCTGGACAACCAGGCGGCCGACGGCCTGACGCAGGACATCATCACCGCCACGGCGTCCGACCAGTACGGCAACCCGGTGTCGGCGACGTTCCAGCTGACGACGACGGCCGATGCCCTCGATCTGAAGGCCACGTCGATCACGACGGATGCGGGCACTGGCCAGGGCACCGCGGGTGCGACGTCCATGACCGCCGGCACCTACCGGGTCGATGCGACCGTCAACGGCGCGACGCCGTCTGGCAGCCCGCTGTACCTGAGCTTCGGCGCAGGCAGGCCCGCGACGATCACGCTGACCATGAATCCGGCAGAGGTTGAGGTGGACACCCCGATCACGCTGACCGCCACGGTGATCGATGCCAACGGCAACCCGATCCCGAATGTCGGTGTCACGATGCCGCTGGACGCTGACGGCCAAACCGGTCTGTACCTGACCGAGCCGAATGTGGACGGCGACCTGCTGACCGGCATGTGCACGACCAACTCGGCCGGCCAGTGCTCGGTCGATGTGACCTCGCACATTGTGAAGGTCTACACGGTGATCGCGTACGCCGGCAACCAGCAGTCCTTCCCGGCAGGCACGGGCAACAGCGGCGCTGTTCCGCTGAACGCCCTGTTGGCGATCAGCCCGAGGATGGCTCCCAGCGATGACGGCACGTCCCCGGATCCGGTGACCCCGGTCACGACGGATGCGCCCATCACGACGACCGCCGCCGCGGCCGCCGATGACGACACCATCGGTTCGAACCCGGTCAACCCCGGGTTCAAGGCCGGCCCGCCGAGCCCCGACAACAGCTTTGTCGTGGTGACGCAGGACGGTGCCGCGGCCGATGGCTCCGACCGCAACGTGGTGACCGTCTATGTGGCCGACCGGTACGGCAATGCCGTTGTCGGGGCCACGGTGACGGCCACGCCGCGCGATGGCCAGACCGGCCTGGTGGCGCAGTCGTCCATCGGACCGACGACCTACCAGACCAGCGGCTGCCCCGAGCGGCTGACCAGTCTTGGCGTGGATACGTGCGCCTCGACGACCATCTGGTTCACGTCCACGGTGGCCGGTGAGAAGCTGGCCAACATCCTCATCACCAGCCCGCTCGGTGCGGACGGCAACACGGTGATCCCGGATGGCGGCAACCCTGTGGCGCTGCACTTCGGCAGCGGCAAGGGCGATGCGGACCACTCGTCGTGGACCATCACGCCGGACGGCCCGCTGACCGTCGGTGACGACGCTTCGTCGGCGTACACGCTGACCGCAACGATCAACGACGTGTTCGACACCCCCGTCGCGGGTGCCATCGTGGCCTTCAGCGCCAACCCGACCACGACCGCGTGGGGCGCCAACCCGATGACCTGCACGACCCTCGCGGACGGCACCTGCGCGGTGACGGTCACGTCGGAGAAGGCCGGGACGTTCGCGTTCACCGCGGCGCTGGCGGGCGATCCGATCGGGTCGGCCCAGAGCAGGGCGTGGGAGCCCGGCCCGGTGGATGGCTCGCAGTCGACCGTTGAGGTCACCAAGGATCACGCCATCGCCGATGGCACGTCCATCGACGAGGTGACGGTGACGGCGCGCGACCAGTACGGCAACCCCGTGTCCGGCCAGGTCGTCACCTCGACCTCGACCGACTCGACGCTGACGATCCAGACCGGCATCGCCAGCACGAACTCCAACGGCCAGACGACCGTGTGGTACACGTCGAAGAAGTCGGGCGCCAAGACGACGGACATCACGATCGGGACGTCCAAGGTCGTCCCGACCGGTTCGCCGGCGACGCTCAACTTCGATCCCGGCACCGCGGTGGCCAGCCACTCGTCGCTGGCGGTCGACACCACGACGCCGTTGGTCGGCGACACGGTGACCGCCACGGTCACGGCCCGGGACATCAACGACAACCTGGTGCCCAATACGGTCGTATCGTTCACGGTCAACAACAACGGCAAGCTGTCCGACCAGACCTGCACGACCAATAACACCGGCACGTGCTCGGTGACGTTGACCGACGACAAGGCCGAAGATGTCGTGCTGCATGCGACGGTGGGCGGCTCCGACGTCCAGAATTCGCCCCAGACGATCACGTTCGGTGCCAAGCAGGGTGTGGCGCCGAACTCGACGCTGGAGGTCGACAAGACCAGCACCACGGTGGGCACCAACATCACCGCGACGGTCACGGCCAAGGACGGCTCGGGCAACCTGGCCCCCCAAACTGAGATCGCGTTCACGGTCACCAACGACGGCAAGGTGTCCGCCGACACCTGCACCACGGGCGATGACGGCACGTGCTCGGTGACGATCACCGACACCAAGGCCGAGGACGTCGTGCTGCACGCCACGATCGACGGCGACGACATCGTCAACTCGCCGAAGACCCTGACGTTTGTGCCGGGCGATCCGAGCGCGAGCAACTCCGACCTGTCGGTCGATCCGACCACGCAGAAGGCGGGCTCGCCGGTGACGGTGACGGTGACGGTGCGGGATCAGTACAACAACCCGATCCCGAACCTGACCGCGGATGACTTCGCGATGACCGGCACCTCGTCCGGCCTTCCGGATCTGGTGTTCACCAACTTCGCGCCGGGCCCGGACGGGACGTACACGTTCCAGACGACGTCCCCGAAGGCCGGCACCTTCACCATCGGCGCCACGGTCAAGGGTGTGACGCTGGACAAGACCGTCCAGGTCACGTTCATCCCGGGCGACGTGTGCGTGCAGAACTGCGCGATCGCGTCGAACGTCAAGCTCACGCAGAATGACCAGCCGGCCGACGGCACGTCGCAGGACACCGCGGTGGCTACGGCGTACGACACGTACGGCAACCTCGTCCCGAATGCGACGTTCTCGGTGACCGATGAGTCCACGGGCGCGCTGGCCGGCTATCTCAAGCCCGCTTCGCAGACCTGCACCACGGGCGCGAACGGCCAGTGCAACCTGGCCTGGACGTCGACCAAGGACGGCGTGTTCACCGCCGCCGCGACGGTCAAGTCCGGTGACATGACGACCCCGCTCGAGGTCACCGATGCCGCCGACCTGTCGAACATCCGGTTCATCCCGGGCAACGTCTCGGCCGCCAAGTCGACGCTGGTCGTCGACAAGGAGACCGCCACGGTGGGCACCAACATCACCGCGACGGCCACCGCCAGGGACGACAACGGCAACCTGGTGTCCAACGTCGGCGTGACGTTCACGCTGACCGGCAACGCCACGATGTCGCCCGCGCTGTCGTGCAACACGGGCAGCGATGGCACCTGCCAGGTGACGATCACCGACAAGAAGGCCGAGCAGGTCACGCTGACCGGCGCGATCGGCGGCCAGGAGATCGGCCATGACGCCAGCGGCGCCCTGGTCGGCACGCCCGCCCAGTCGTCGCCGAAGACCCTGACGTTCACGGCTGATGCCGTGTGCGTGGAAGAGGACGACTGCACGCAGCAAAGCGACAACCACACCCGCGTCGCCGTCACCAAGGACAACGCCACGGCCAATGGCACCGACACCGATGTCATCACGGCCTACGCGTACGACCAGTTCGGCAACCCGGTCGCGGCGACCTTCGCCCTGACCGCGGAAGACACCACGAACCTGCACCTGGCCGCGACGTCGATCACGACGAGCGCGACCACCGGTGAGGGCACGACGTCTGCGACCTCGCAGGTGGCGAATTCCTACACGGTGCACGCCGCGGTGAACGGCACCGAGCTGACCGATCATGGCAGCCCGCTGACGCTCAACTTCCTGGCGGGTTCGCTGTCCTCGATCGAACTGTCGATCAGCCCGGACGGCTCGCAGCCGGTCGGCTCGACGTTCACGGTGACGGCCACGGCCAAGGACGCCTCGGGCAACCCGGTGTCGCAGGCCGGCGTCACGCTGACGCTGCCGCCCGACCTGACGACGCCGAACGGGTCGCCCGCGACCTGCACGACCCGCTCTGACGGCACCTGCACGGTCGATGTGACGTCGACCAAGCCGGGCACCTACCCGATCACGGCCGCCGGCACGCCGTCCAACACGGTCAACGCCGTGTTCACGGTCGGCCCGCCCGATGGCACGAAGAGCTTCGTGACCATCACGCACAACGGCGCTCCGGCCAATGGCGTGCAGCAGAACACGATCACCGTCACGGTGATGGATTCTTACGGCAACCCGATCTCGGGCGCGACGGTCACGTCCACGCCGGTCGAGGGCTCCTCGGCCGACCTGCTGACGCAGCCGAACATCGCCAAGACGGGCTCGGACGGCACCACGACCATCTGGTACACCGCGACGAGCGTCGGCGACAAGTCGTCGAACATCCGGATCACGGATCCGCTCGGCACGGATGGCCAGCCGGTCATCCCGACCGGCGGCAACCCGGTCACGGTGACCTTCGGCCAGCCGGGTGGGGTTCCGGCCAACTCGTCCTGGACGATCACCCCGAACCAGCCGCTGGTTGTCGGCCTGGGCGCCGATTCGACGTTCACGCTGACCGCGACGATCAACGACGCGGACAACGTGCCGGTCAACGGCGCGGTGGTGACCTTCGGTGTCGATCAGTCGACGACGGCCTGGGGCGCCACGCCCAAGACCTGCACGACCGGCTCCAACGGCCAGTGCTTCGTGACGGTCACCTCGACCAAGGCCGGCACCTTCGCGTTCACCGCGTCGATCTCGGCCGGTGCGCTTGGCGGGGCCAAGACCGCGGTGTGGACGCCGGGTCCCGTGGACGCCGACCATTCGTCGGTCGTCGTGACGAAGGACAATGCGAATGCCGACGGCATGGCGCAGGATATCGCCACGGTGACGGCGCGCGATCAGTACGACAACCTGGTGCCGCAGCAGATCGTCAAGTCGACGAGCTCTGACACCGCGCTGACGATCCAGCAGGGCATCCAGCCCACCGGCGACGACGGCACGACGACCATCTGGTACACCTCGACGGTTGCCGGCGCCCACCAGGCGACGGTCACCATCGGCACGGCCAACGTCGAGCCGAAGAAGAGCGGCGAATCGTCCCCGATCACGCTGAACTTCCGCACGACCACCCCGAACCCGGGCAACTCGTCGCTGGCTGTGTCCACGAACACGGCCCAGGCGGGCGAGCCGGTGACGGCGACCGTGACGGTCAAGGACGGCACGAACAACCTCGTGTCGGGCGTTGAGGCCACGGTGACGCTGGTCAGCCCGTCGGGTGCGGCCACGTTCGGCACCATCGGCGAGACGCCGGTGACCACGCAGACCTGCACGACCACGTCGGCGGGCACCTGCACGGTGACCTTCACCGATACGGTGACCGAGGACGTCGCGGTGCACGGCTACGTGCCGGTCAACGGCTCCCCGGCTGAGGTGAGCAACTCGCCGCAGACGGTCACGTTCACGCACGCCTGCATCGCGGGCGTCGAGCCCGACTGCACGCCGGGCCCGAACGTGGACAACGACCATCGCACGCAGGTGCAGGTGACGACCGACAACCAGGTCGCCGGCTCCGGCACCGATGTCGCGACCGCGAAGATCTTCGACAAGTACGGCAACGCGGTGGACGATGCCACGGTGACGTCCACCAGCGATGACACCACGCTGACGATCGGCACGCCGACGCTCGTGGCCGACTCGTCGAACGTGTACACGATCGGCTACCAGACGTCCAACACGACGGCGACGACCACGACCGCCGAGGTCTTGGTCAACGGCACGCAGATCACGTTCATCCCGCAGGAAGGCTCCGCGCTGGACAACCCGACCGACATCGCACTGCGGTCGAGCCCGGTGACGCTGCACTTCGTCGATCACACCGCACCGGCCGCGCCGGTGATCACCTCGCCGAAGAATGGCGACGTGATCAACGCGAGTGATGTGGACCCGCAGGACGGCACCACGACGATCACCGGCACCGGCGAGCCCGGCGACACGGTCGTCGTGAACGTCAACGGCACGCCGATCGACGGCTGCACGGCCGACGACAACGTGACGGTTGCCAGCGATGGCACGTGGAGCTGCAAGGCGGTGCTCCCGCAGGGCGAGGACACGCTGATCGCGCAGCAGACCGATCCGTCGGGCAACGAGTCCGCCGGTTCGACGCCGGTCACCGTGACGGTCGACACGCAGAAGCCGGACGCCCCGGCGATCACGTCGCCGAAGGATGGTGACACGATCAATAAGGGCGACCTGAATCCCGATGGCACCACGACGATCACGGGCACCGGTGAGCCGGGCGCCACGGTCGATGTGACCAACAACGACACGCCGCTGGAAAACTGCCAGAACCTGACCGTCAACGCGGCCGGTGTCTGGACGTGCAACGCGGTGCTGCCGCAGGGCGATGACACGCTGGTGGCGACCCAGACCGATCCGGCCGGCAACACGTCGGATCCGTCCGCTCCGGTCACGGTCACGGTCAGCACCGAACAGCCGGCCGCGCCGGTGATCACGTCGCCGAAGGATGGCGACACGATCAACAAGGCCGACCTGAATCCCGATGGCAAGACCGTCCCGATCACGGGCACGGGCACAGCCGGAAACACGGTTGACGTGACGCTCAACGGCTCTCCGTTGGCGACATGCCAGGACGTCACGGTCGCCTCCGACGGCACCTGGACGTGCAACGCGGAACTCCCGCAGGGCACGGACACGCTGGTCGCCACGCAGACCGATCCGGCCGGCAACACGTCCGGTAACTCGAACACGGTCACCGTCACGGTCGACACGGTCGCGCCGGATGCCCCGGTGATCACGTCGCCGAGCGACAACACGCTGACCAACGACAACACGCCGGTCATCAGCGGCACGGGCGAGCCGGGCAACACGATCGACGTCGTCGACGTGACCGATCCGAACAACCCGGTGACGCTGTGCGAGAACGTCACGGTGCAGGCCGATGGTACGTGGAGCTGCACGTCCAGCACGCTGTCCGATGGCGATCACACGATCGTCGCGAATCAGACCGATCCGGCGGGCAACAAGTCCGGCGACTCGACGCCGATCCACGTGACGGTGGACACGACGGCTCCGGCCGCCCCGGTGATCACGTCGCCGGCTGACAACAGCACGCTGAACAAGGCCGACATCCCTGACGGCACCGTTCCGGTGACCGGTACCGGTGAGGCTGGCGACAAGGTCAACGTGACCTACGACGGCGGCAAGGACCTTCCGGGCTGCACCAACATCACGGTCGCCAGCGATGGCACGTGGAGCTGCGATGCGACGCTCGCCGATGGTTCCCACACGCTGGTGGCCACGCAGACCGATCCGGCCGGCAACAAGTCCGGCGAGTCGAACACCGTCCACGTGACGATCGACACGTCCACGCCGTCCACGCCGACGATCACGTCGCCGACGCAGGGCGAGCAGACGAACGATCCCACGCCGCCGATCACCGGCACGGGCGACCCGGGTGATTCCGTGGTCGTGACCGAGCCGGGCAATCCGGATCCGATCTGCACCGCCACGGTGCAGGCCGATGGTACGTGGAGCTGCACGCCGAGCACGCCGCTGGAGGATGGCGATCACACGATCACCGCCCAGCAGACCGATCCGGCTGGCAACCCGTCCGAGTACGCGCCCGACGTGACGTTCACGGTCGATACGCAGGCTCCCGAGCCTCCGGTGATCCAGGCTCCGGCCGACGGCAGCTCGGTGAACACGCACACGCCGACGATCAGTGGCACCGGTGAGCCGAACGCCACGCTGACCGTCACCGATGTGACCAACCCGGACAGCCCGAAGGTCCTGTGCGAGAACGTCGCGGTGGGTTCGGACGGCAAGTGGTCTTGCACGTCGAGCACGCTGGATGACGGCACGTACACCATCGTGGCGAACCAGACGGACGCGGCGGGCAATGTGTCCGACGACTCCACGCCGGTTCACTTCACGGTGGATACGAGCACGGTTCCCGCTCCGGTGATCACGTCGCCGGCCAACGGGTCCTCGACCAATGATCAGACGCCGGCCATCTCCGGTACG
>Ga0209738_10000085_pt1 | contig 21529 bp, 21 predicted proteins | sample TergutNc150P5_FD_187289 | JGI IMG/M metagenome (GOLD analysis project Ga0209738, IMG submission 187289) | Nasutitermes corniger P5 segment gut microbial community from laboratory colony in Florida, USA - Nc150 P5 (SPAdes) (version 2) | ecosystem: Host-associated > Arthropoda: Insects >...
GAGCACGCTGGGTGACGGCGATCACACGATCACCGCGAACCAGACCGATCCGGCGGGCAACAAGTCGGACGACGCTCCTGACGTCCACTTCACGGTGGACACCCAGAAGCCGGCCGCTCCGGTGATCACGTCGCCGGCCAACGGGTCCTCGACCAACGATTCCACGCCGCTCATCACCGGCACCGGTGAGGCGGGCGACACGGTGACCGTCGTCAACGTGACCGATTCTGGTAATCCGACGACCGTGTGCACGGCCAAGGTGCAGGACGACAAGACGTGGAGCTGCGCTCCCGAGAACGCCATGGACGACGGCACGTACACGATCACCGCGTACCAGACCGATCCGGCAGGCAACAAGTCGGACAACGCGACGAATGTCACGTTCACGATCGACACCGCCAAGCCGGAGCCTCCGGTGATCACGTCGCCGTCCGACGGCAGCACGATCAACACCAACACGCCGACGGTCAGCGGCACCGGCGAGCCGGGCGACTCCGTCAACGTGGTGGATGTGACCAACCCGGACAAGCCGACGACGATCTGCAAGGACGTCGTGGTGGGCGAGGATGGCACGTGGACCTGCACGTCGAGCAAGCTGGATGACGGCGACCACACGCTGCAGGCCACCCAGACCGACCCGGCCGGCAACACGTCGGAGCCTTCGGCGCCGATCACGGTGACCGTCGACACGACGCCTCCGGGCGCCCCCGACGTGAACCAGAGCAACGGCACCGAGATCACGGGCAAGGGGACCGAGCCCGATGGCACCATCACGGTGACCGGCCCCAACGGCCCGATCGAGGGTTGCGTGGACGTCCCGGTCAACTCGGATGGCACGTTCAGCTGCACGCCGACCAAGCCGATCGCCCCAGGTACGGTCGTCAACGTGACGCAGACCGATCCGGCCGGCAACACGTCGCCTGCCACGCAGATCACGATCCAGCAGCGCCAGGCCGAGGTTGTGCACCCGATCGTGAACCCGGGCGGCACGCAGGAGGTCACGGGCTCCGGATTCACGCCGGGCGAGACCGTCACCATCACGATGTGCGACGCCAACGGCGCCAACTGCCAGCCGGCAGCGACGACCACGGCCAACGGTAATGGTGCGTTCGATGTGACGTTCACGGTGCCTGCGGGCACGGCGGACGGCACGTACACCGCCGTCGTCCACGGCTCTGAGTCGAGCACGCTGCTGGGTGACATCACCCTGCCGTTCCAGGTCGCAGCGCCGTACACCGTTCCGACGGGCCCGTCGCCGACGGTCCCGACCGGTGGCACGGTGGCCGGTGATCTGGCTCCGTTCGGCATGGTCGCGGCTCTGCTGGCCATGGCCGGTGCGGGGATGCTGGCGATCCGCCGGCGTCACGAGGGGGCCGACGCCTGATCGGTATCGACGTAGCTTGAGGCCACGGTCTTGAGTGAATGAGGATCTGCGAAGACCCGCCTTCCTTGGGGGAGGCGGGTCTTCGCGGCTTTGCCGCCCGTCGGGTCGGTTTTCCGGCTCATCCCGGCGCGGCCAGGGCCGGGGTCAGGCAGGGTGGCTACGATGAAGGAGATGAATTCCATCGGTCGTCCGGCCGGTGGTTTCGCCCCACAGGCAACAACCCCACGGGCAACAATCTCGTCAGAAAGGCATGGACATGATCGTTCGCCGCACTACGACGTCCCGCACTCACACGGTGGTGGCCCACCGGCTGGCAGCAGGGCTGGGGGCGGCCGTCGTGGCCGTCGGCCTGGCATGCGCGGCGCTGGCGCAGCCGGCACAGGCTGCCGCGCTGCCCCAGAATGCGGCGCTGCTCCCGTTGCAGATGCTGGCTCCGACCGGGGGCACCGTGGCGTCCCACACGGGCCGCAATGTCGCCCTCATCATCGTCGGCGTGCTCGTGGTGGCGGCCATCATCCTGCTCATCGTGCTCTTCCGGCGCCGCCACGAGGACGAGGCGCAGAAGGCCGTCACACCGGCCCCGCAGACGCCGGCGTCGGACGGTGCCGCACCGGTGACCGATGCCGAGCCTGCCGCTCCGGCCGAGGCTGCCTCATCCGCGCCGCAGGCCGATGCCGAGACCACGGTGCCGGACGCGCCCGCGACGGATGCGCCTGTCACGGATGCACCCGCGGCCGACAAGCCCGACACGTCCACGAACTGACGCGCGTTCGCTAGCGGCCTTCCAGGGCCACGACCACCTCGTCGGGAGTGTCGGCGAGGAAGATGCGGTGATGCATGGCCCGTCCGCGGCCCAGTGCGGTGAGCAGCGGCCATGCGGGCAGCGCGTGCGTCCAGTAGTCGCGTCCGAGCAACACCATGGTCGTGACCGTCTGGTCGCTGACCGCGTAGTAGGCGCTGGTCACGGCCTGGAAGATCTCCTGCACGGTGCCGGCGGCGCCGGGCAGATACACCAGGCCGCCGCGGCAGCGGCGCAGCAGTTCGTCCTCGCGGATGGCGTTCGAGAAGTACTTGGCGATGTGCGTCGCGAACGGGTTGGGTGGCTCGTGGCCGTAGAACCAGGTGGGGATGCCCAGCGTCACGGCCTCGCTGGGGCAGTCGGCGGCCACCCGGAGGCCGAGGTCGGCCCACGCGGTGATGCTGGGGGCATAGTCGGGTACGGCGGCCAGCCGGTCCAGGGCCTCGTCCAGCGCGGACGAGCCTGCGGATGCCGCGGTGTAGCAGCCGAATCGCGCCCCGAGGTTGGCGGCCTCCATGGCGCCCGGGCCGCCGCCGGTGGCCACGAAGAAGCCGGCCTGGGCCAGCCGTGACGCCAGCCGGGCGGCCTGGCGGTAGGTGGCGTCGCCGCGGCGGGCGGCGTGCCCGCCCAGGATGCCGACGGTGGACGTCGCGTCCAGATCGGCCAGTGCCTCGTCCAGCGCATCGCCGATCGCGGTGTCGTGCAGGCTCATCGCCAGCGTCGCGGCCACGGGGGCGGGCGTCGGCAGCCCCCGGTACCAGGCGAAGGCGCGTCCGTCCAGCGTGGCGGCATATCCGGCCTGCGCGGCGGTCTGCGGTGTCCGCATCGCGTCGTACAGCTCCTCCGGCGTGTACAGCTCGGCGCGATAGGGGTTGAACGGCAGCTGCGGCAGCTGGGGAAAGATGAGCGCGCCGCGGTCGGTGAGCGCATCCTCCAGGGCCGGGGACATCGCGCAGCCGAGGAACAGGGCGCCGGTGACATCCACCCGGGCGAGTGCCGGGCCGCGATCGCCCAGCGCGACCGACTGCACGGTTGCCCCGCGCAGGCTGTGGTGCTGGGCCAGGTGGGCGTCCAGGTCGTCCGGCGATTCGATCTCGTGCACCAGGATGCGTGCCCCGCTCATGTGTGCCTGCCTGTGCTCATGAGACGACGATAGTGGATGCGTCCGGGTGGCAGACTGGACCCCGTGAAGCGCGTCGTGGTCTTGGGCAGCACCGGGTCGATCGGCACTCAGGCGCTGGAGGTGATGGACGCGCGGCGTGGTGCCTTTGTGGTCACCGGCCTGGCCGCCGGGGGGTCGCAGCTGGGCCTGCTGGCCCGTCAGACCGTCGCGTTCGCGCCGCAGGTCGTCGCGATCGCGGGCACGTCCTCGGGGGCGACTGCCGAGGCGTTCGAGCGCGAACTTGCCGCGGCGGCGCGGCAGGCGGGCGTGCCGGCGCCGCGTCCCGAGGTGAGCGTCGGCGCCGACGCGGTGACCGAGCTGGCGGGGCGGGCCGATCTGGCCGACATCGTGCTCAACGGCATCACCGGTGCGGCGGGGCTGCTGGCGACGATGGCCACCCTGCATGCGGGCGTGCGCCTGGCGCTGGCCAACAAGGAGTCGCTGGTGATCGGTGGCCCGCTGGTGACGCGCGCCGCGGCGCCGGGCCAGCTGGTCGCGGTCGATTCGGAGCATTCGGCCATCGCGCAGTGCTTGCGCTCAGGCGCGGCGTCCGAGGTGCGCCGGCTGATCCTGACGGCGTCGGGTGGACCGTTCCGGGGGTGGACACGCGCGCAGATGGCCGACGTCACCCCGGCGCAGGCGATGGCGCATCCGACCTGGCACATGGGCCGGGTCATCACGATCAACTCCGCGACGCTGGTCAACAAGGGCCTGGAGCTGCTGGAGGCCGCGCTGCTGTACGGCGTGGACATCGACCGCATCCAGGTGGTCGTGCATCCGCAGTCGGTCGTGCACTCCGGCGTCGAATTCGCCGACGGCGCGAGCATCCTGCAGGCCAGCCCGCCCGACATGAAGCTGCCGATCGCGCTGGCGCTCGGGTGGCCCGCGCGGCTGGCCGATGCCGCCCGGGCGTGCGACTGGACACAGAGTGCGCAGTGGACGTTCGAGCCGGTGGACGAGGATGCGTTCCCGGCGATCAAGCTGGCTCGGCGGGCCGGACGTGCGCAGGGCACCGCCCCGGCCGTCCTCAACGGCGCCAACGAGGTGTGCGTCGAGGCGTTCTGCGACGGACGGCTCGGTTTCCTCGGCATCTGCGACACCATCGCGGCGGTGTTGGACGAGCATCTGAGGCCCGGCGGTGGGCATGTGGCGGCCGACGACCTGACGGTGGACGCCGTCCTCGCGGCCGATGCCTGGGCGCGGCAGGCCGCGGCGCGCCAGATTTCCCGGTGATCCAGTCTGGATGGCCAGCCCCGGCCGCGTCCGGTAGGCTGAACACTGGAGCGCGAGCCCCGTATGCGCATGTTCTCGCACCAGCGTAGGCTGGAGAAACGTCGGCGGGTGCCCCACCGCGCGACCGCACACGACGACCGGAAGGATCGACTCCCACCATGGCTAGCATCTTCGACAGGTTGCGGTTGATCTTCTCGTCCAAGGCCAACAAGGTCTTGGACAAGTATGAGGATCCCCGCGAGACTCTGGATTACTCCTACCAGAAGCAGCTTGAGTTGTTGCAGAAGGTGCGCCGCGGCGTGGCCGACGTGGCGACCAGCCGCAAGCGCGTGGAGCTGCAAGCCAGCCAGCTGGGTTCGCAGATGGATAAGCTGACGGCCGCGGCGCAGCAGGCGTTGGCGCAGAACCGCGAGGATCTGGCGCGCGAGGCGTTGACCCGCAAGTCGGGGCTGCAGGCGCAGCTGTCCGACCTGAAGGCGCAGCACGACCAACTCAGCCAGGAGGAGGAGAAGCTCGTCCGGGCCAGCACGCAGCTCCAGTCGAAGGTCGACGCGTTCCGCACCAAGAAGGAGACGATCAAGGCGACGTATACCGCCGCCGAGGCCCAGACGCGTGTCAACGACGCGTTCAGCGGGCTGTCGGACGAGATGTCGGACGTCGGCTTGGCGATCCAGCGCGCCGAGGACAAGACCGCGCAGATGCAGGCACGTGCCAGCGCTGTGGACGAGCTGCTCGCCTCGGGCGCGCTGAGCGATCCGACGCTGGCGCCGGGCGACGACATCACGCGCGAATTGGAGTCGATGGCGTCCAGCGCATCGGTCGAGTCCGAGCTGGCGGCCATGAAGGCCCAGTTGGGCGGGGCTGCTGCGCCGGCCGAGCTGACCACGACCCCCACGACTTCCACGACCCCCGACACGACCGCGGCCCCGGGCGCCCAGCCTGCGGCCCAGTAGGCGACGACCGGGAGGTTCACACTAGTGGCGGCAACCAGAGGGGCGCGGCGCGCAGGAGCGTACGCCGGGCAGCAGACGTATGCGGTGGCGCTGTATTCGGACGACAGGATTGTGCGCCAGCAGGTGCGTCTCGCGTTGGGGCAGAAGGTCGCAGCCGATCTGCCGGATCTTGAGTTCTTCGAGTTCGCGACGCCGGCGGCCCTGGTGGCCGGCCTGGGCGAGCGGGATTTCGATCTTGCGATCCTGGATGGCGAGGCGGTGCCCGAGGGAGGCATGGGTCTGGCGCACCAGATCAAGGACGAGTCGGCGTTCCCGGTGCCGATCATCCTGCTGGTGGCTCGCGCTGCCGATGCCTGGCTGGCGGCCTGGTCGCGGGCTGATGGCATCTCGTCGTACCCCATCGATCCCATCCGGCTGCCGCAGACGGTGGCCGAGGTGCTGCGGGCGGCTCGCGCCGGCGTGGCCACGCCGTTCGCCGACATCGACGAGCAGGATCCGGGCGTCGGTTCGCGCCACTGAGCGACGTCGGCAACCTCCGACGGGCTGGATGAATCCTGCTCAGTGCGGGCCGAGGGCCCACATCCAGATCAGCGCCGCGTAGGGTCCGATCCACAGCGCCGGTCCGTAGGCGAAACCGCTGGTGGTGCCCGGTGCGGGCGGACGGTGGCGTCGTGCCAGCGCCCAGATCACCCCGGCCAGCGAACCGGCCAGCAGCGCCGCCAACCAGGCGTTGACGCCGCACGCTCCCACCGCCGCGCCGAGCAGCGGCGCCAGTCGCACGTCGCCGTACCCGATGCCGCCCCGGGACAGCCGCCAGATCAGCCACCACAGACCCCAGGACGCGGCCGCGCCGAGGCCGACGCGCAGCAGTGTCGTGCCCGGATGGTCGGCGAAGGGGGCGCCGATCGCGGCGGCGAGCACCATCTGTACCAGGCACAACCGGGCGAGCACGGTGGGCAACCAGGTGGTCAGGGCGTCCACCCAGATCAGCACCAACACCGAGGATCCCAGCACCAGCCACAGGCCGCGCTGGGAGGCGGGCTGGGTCGCGGTGGCCACCTGCGTGGCCAGCGCGATCAGGCTCAGCAGCACCAGTCGGCCCCGCGTGGGCAGGCGGGCGTACGGCACCTTGTGGAGTTCCGCGCCGTCCTCCGGCTCGGACAGCCGGGGCACCAGCCAGAGGGCCTGCAGCAGTGTCAGCACCACTGCGGCGGGCGCCCAGATCGACCAGGTGACGAACACGGCGGCGTCCTCAAGCGGCTCGGGCCAGCTCGGGCGCGTCGTCCGGCGCCTCGGCGGCCGGTGCCTGCGCATCCTCGGACGTCGTCCAGCCGTCGATCAGCGCCAACGCCCGCCAGATCACGATCCGCTCGCAGCAGGTGACCCAGCCCTCCAGCAGCCCCTCCGCGATCCACTGCTCGGTGTCCAGCAGCCGGGCCAGGTGCGCCGGGTCGATGGTCGGACAGGTGCGCGCCAGCGCGGTGTGAACGCGCCCGGCCGCGCCGGGCAGGTGGGCATCGGCCATGAGCTGCCAGTAGTCCCGCTCAAGGATGGCGAGGGCATCCCCGTACCGGATGCGGCGCGGCGGATGCGTCGTGCTGACCAGCGCCCGCGCGGTGCGCGGCGGGATGCCGATCGCGACCGCGAGCACCGGTGCCGGCAGCCCGGTGTCGCAGATGAGCTGGCGCAGCAGCGCCCGGAACGGGATGGCGTCGACCCAGGTGGTCGCCGGGGTAGGGGGCAGCGCGCGGATGAGCCGACGGGTGGTGGTGCGGGCTGCGGGTCTGGTGGTCGCGGTCATGGATGGTGCTCCTCGGGGACAGGACGCGGTGATGCGTCTCACCCATATCAAGCCCATCGGGGATGCCACGTTGTGAGGATTTCTCCCGAAATTGTCTGCGCCGATTTTGGCACGACTCCGATCAGCGCTCGGCGCGGACGAATCCGGCGCGCTCGGCGGCCTGCGTGCTGTTGAACCACACCTGCGTCGAGCAGCGCTCGTAGGCCAGCGCGCCCGGCACGTGGTACTTCATCGAACGCTCGTTGCCCTTGATCGTGTAGCCCTCGGGCGGGGTCGTCCCGATGAACGAGCCTTCCCCGTAGCGGAACGGATCGCCCTGGTCTTCCTCGGCGGACGGCTGATCGGGCGCGGGCTCAGGCTCGGGCTCGGCGGCAACGGCCGGTGCGGGCTCGGGTGCGGCCGTCTCGGGTTCGGCGGGCGTCAGCTCGGCCGCCGGTTCGTCATCCACCTCGGCGCGGCGTCCGGGCTGGATGGGTTCGGTCGGCTCGGAGCTGTCATCGTGCGCGGCGTCAGCGGGCAGGTCATCGGCCTCATCGTCGAGCTCCCAGTCGTCGTCGCGGGCGCTGAACAGCGTGCGCAGGATGGCGATGCCGATGCCGATGAGCAGGGCGATGCCGAGGGCCTTGAGGACGGGGTGGTGCTTGCTCTGGGGCGCCGGTTCCTCGTCCTCGGGCATCGGGAGATCCCCGCGCAGGGCGGCGACGGCGGCGCGACCGCGCTTGGTGGCCTCGCTCAGGCGCTGGTCGCGCTGGGCCTCGTCCAGCAGATCGGCCAGCCGCGGCTTGACCTCGGTGCCCACCACCTCGGTCACGCGCGTCACGGCGGTCGTCACCACCGGACGTGCCTTGGCGGCGGCCTCCTGTGCCTTGGCGGCGGCGCCCTGCATGAGAGGTGCGACGCGGTCGACGGCCTCGGCCGCCAGCGGCGGCAGGTGATCCTTGGCGTCCAACGCGAGCGGCACGATGTGCTGCTTGGCATCCAGGGCCAGGGGGATGATCCGCTCCCGGGCGTCCAACGCGACCGGAAGCAGCCGCTCCTTCGCGGTGGACAGCGCGGCCGTGCCGCGTTCGACAGCCGATGTCAGATCGAGGTTCCCGACCGGGTTGTAGTGCGATGTGCGGGACACGATGCCTCCGATTCCGTGCGGTCTGCGCCCGCTCGGCGCAGGTGCTCAAGTCCCGGGTCCGCTGTTCGGCGCGCACTCAGGATGGACTCACCCACAGGATACCTGAACCGGACCCGTGGATGGGGGCAAATCACCTGGTGGCGATGTTCGAACGCGCATGCCGCGACGCGCCCGGCGGCCGCGGAACTGGCGGGCGCGGTGGCGCATCGGCAACAATGGAGGACGACCAGAGAGGACTCCTTGTGAGCACAGCAACCTTGCACACCAATCATGGCGATATCGCGATCACCCTGTTCGACGACCAGGCGCCGGTGACGGTGGCCAACTTCGTCGGCCTGGCCACGGGCACCAAGCCCTATCGCGATGCGTCCGGTAAAGAGGGCAGTGGCCCGTTCTACGACGGCGTCGTCTTCCACCGCGTCATCCCCGGGTTCATGATCCAGGGCGGCGACCCCACCGGCACCGGCCGGGGCGGCCCCGGCTACCAGTTCGGCGATGAGTTCCATCCGGAGCTGGCGTTCACCCGTCCGTACCTGCTGGCGATGGCCAACGCGGGCCCGGGCACCAACGGCTCGCAGTTCTTCATCACCGTCGCGGCGACGCCGTGGCTGAACCGCAAGCACACGATCTTCGGTGAGGTCACCGATCCGAACAGCCAGGCTGTGGTGGACGAGATCGCCGCCGTGCCGACCGACCGGAGTGACCGTCCGCTGAAGGACGTCGTGATCACCAGCGTCGACGTCGTTCAGTAGGCGCCGTCGTCTGGATGCAGGATCAGCTGGGGCAGTGTCGCCGGATTGGCGCCGATGCGCGTCGGCCACGACCAGTCGCCGTCGATGTCGATGAGGCGCACGCCCGGACGCTCCAGCCAGTCGGCGATGCGCTCGGCCTCCTCCACCGAACCGGCGGGAAGGCCGGCGACAGCCGGTGCCGGCACGGTGGCGGCGAGCGTCTGCGCCGTGCGGGCCGCGGCCATCGGATCCTGCCCCCGCGGTGAGACGATCGCCCCGGCGAGCATGCCGTATCGGATGACGTGGATCTGCCAGGCATTGTCCGCCCATTCGGCAGCGACGATCTGGGGACAGCGTGCCAGCGCCGTCAGCCGGTGCCAGCGCCGGATCGCGCGCACGTAGGCGTCCAGCCGCTGGCGCAGCACCTCGGCGTCCTCGAAGCGCTCCTGGGCGGACAGCGTCGCGATATGCGCGCCCACCTTGGCCAGCGTGGGGCGGATGTCGTCGCACAGCGCCTGCTGGACGCGCTCGACCACTGCGGCGTAGCTCGTGTCGTCGGCCGGATTCAGGCACGGGGCCAGGCAGCGGTTCAGCTGCGCCAGGGCGCAGGAGGGTGCCCCGCGCGCCGGGACCGGCTTGGTGCACTGGCGCAGCGGCCAGGCGTCCTGCACCGCCTGGACGGCCTGTTCGGCCTCGGCACGGGCGGTGAACGGGCCCCAGTACTGCGCGTCGTCCGGATGCACGGCGCGCACCAGCGACAGCCGCGGGAAGCGCTCGCTGGTCAGCTTGACCCACCACAGCTTGTCTTGGCGGCGCGAGCGGCGGTTGTAGCGGGGGGCATGGGCGGCGATCATGCGCAGCTCGCGCACCTCGGCCTCCAGCGGCGTGGCGCAGACGATGTGGTCGACGCCGGACGCGATGCGCAGCATCTCTTCCATGCGTGAGCGGGTTTCGGACGCGGTGAAGTACGTCGCCACCCGCCGGTGCAGGTTGCCGCTCTTGCCGACGTACAGCACCTCGCGGCCCTGCTCGTCGGGCAGCTTCGGATTCGTGCCCGCCACCCAGAACCAGTAGACGCCGGGGGCCTGGGGCAGGTCCTTGGCCCAGACGCGCTTGGCGCGCCGCTGCGGGGAGACATGCCCGGCGAAGGCCGTCAGGTCGTCCAGCGTCGACACGCCGAACGCGCCGAGGCGTTCCAGCAGGCCGTACAGCACCTCGACCGTGGCGCGGGCGTCCGAGAGCGCGCGATGGTCGGGCTGCTGCGTGGTGTGGAAGTGCGCGGCCAGCGTGTGCAACTTGCAGTTGGGCACCTCGTCGCGCAGCAGGCCGTGCCGGGCCAACACCATGGTGTCCACGACCGCGAAGCCCGGCCATTCGTAGCCCAGGCGTTCGCTGGCCCGTTTGAGGAAGCCCACGTCGAACCGCGCGTTGTGCGCGACCAGCACCGTCCCGGCGGCGAACTGCAGGAAGCTCGGCAGCGCGGCGTCGATCGGCGGCGCGTCGGCCACCATGGCGTCGGTGATGCCGGTGAGCACGGTGATCGCGGCCGGGATATGGCCGTCGGGGTTGACGAACGTGCGGAACTCGCCGAGGTTCTCGCCCCCGCGCGTGCGCACCGCGCCGATCTCGGTGATCGCGGCGTCCGCGCCCGCGCCCGTGGTCTCCAGATCGACGACGCAGAACTCGACCTGGGCCAGGGGGACGCCCAGGTCGAGCAGGCTCGGCTGCACGGCCTGGCCCCGGGTGGGGGTCGGTGCCGACGGATGTGCAGGTGCTGCCATGCCTTCGAGGGTAGACGCCGCCTCTGACAATTCCGGCGGATGGCGCACAGGCGAGCCGCTGCGACGCCGCCGGGGATCTGGAGCGATGGCGCGGGGTGCGGCCGGGCCCGCGACACGCCGAGCGAAAAGTGTCAGAGGCGTGCTGTTGGCTAGAGGGCATGGACATGATGACCATCGATTGCGCCCGATGCGCCGGTCGCGGCGCGAGCTGCCAGGACTGCGTCGTACAGCTTCTGCTCGAACCCGAACTGCCCGTGCGGCTCACCGCCGCCGAACAGGCGGCCGTGGCCGTGCTGGCGTCGCGCGGCATGCTGCCGCGGCTGCACCCGGTTCCCGTGAGCATCACGGAGTCGGCCTGGCCCGAGCCGGTGGAGCAGCTGCTCGCCGTGGGCTGAGACGGGACGGACGATGGGCGCTGGGGACACAAGCAGGGCGGGCAGAATGGGGCACGTGAGGTCACGGCAGGCTCGTCCGGATCGGCCCGGAATCCCCTGGGTCGGTGGGGCGGGCGCACGGTCAGCGATGGTGCGTCGGCTCGTGCGTGGCGTCGTCGCACCGCTGATGCTCGTGGCGGTGCTCACCGTGGCCAGCGCCTGCGGCCCGGCGCGCCCCGCGGCAACACCCTCGCCGCTGCCCGCATCGGCGTCGGCGCTGGCGGCGCGGTTGACCCAGGTGGTCGCCACCGGCGACCGTGCGGGTTTCGATGCGCTGTTCCCGGCGTCCGACGACACGCCGGCGCCCGCGGCGGCGAGCCCGGCCGCATCCGGGATCGCGGCCTCGGCGGGGCGCCGCGACCTGCTGTGGACGAACCTGCGTGCGCTGGCGTCCGTCACGTTCGAGGCCGGGCCCGACGCGGGGACGTTGCGGGTCGCCTGGACGGTGGGGCCGCCCGACGTGGCCCCGGCCTGGCAGCTGGTGGACGGCGTGGTGTGCGGCACCGGGGGTTGCGGCTTGCGCAACCTGGCAGGCATGGCCGGCGAGCCGGCGCCCCTGTGGGTGCTGCAGCCGATCGTCGTCACGACGTCGCCGACATCGGCGACACGCCCGGACGTGGCGGTGATCTGGGACGGCACCGGCCCGGACGTCTGGCTGGCCGCGGCGCAGGCCGGCGTGCAGGCCGTGCAGGCGGCCGACCTGAGCGGGCTGGACGATCCGTCCGGCGCCCCTGCCGGGCTGGTGGTCGAGGTGCCCGAGAGCTACACCGCATTCCAGGGCCAGCTGGGGCAAAACGGCGCCGACTTCGTCTGGACGGGTGCGCTCACCTGGACGCTGGACTCGGGCCTGCCACCCGCGGCGGCGTCCGGCACCCCCGACCGGTCGGACGGCGCGTCGTGGCACACGCCGGCCGCGGCGGTGCGGGTGGTGGTCAATCCGTCGGGCACGACCAGCCTGACGGCGTCACAGCGAGCCGCGCTGCTGGCCCATGAGGCCGTGCACGTCGCGACGGCCGGGCACCCGGCGGCGTCCGGACGCACGTGGGTCGCCGAAGGTCTGGCCGAGCTCGTCGGGCTCACGCAGGACGCACAGCTAGCCAGTCAGTCGCAGGCGCAAGCCCGGGCGGCGTGCGGCCCGGGCGGTCTGACGCCGCCCTCCGACGCGAGCTTCGCGGGCGGGGATGCCGAGCGCCAGGATGCGAGCTACGCCGTCAGCTGGCAACTGCTGACGCTGTTGCGGGCCCACGAGCCCGCGGCGCAGGCGCAGCGCGACATCGTGGCGCTGTGGGATGCCTCCGACGCCTCGGCGGCCGTCCTGACCGATCTGGCCGCCTGGTCGTCGGCCTGGTGCGCGGCCCGGTAGGGGGCTACAGCCGCACGCCGTCGTCGAGCGGTGCGGGGCGGTGGCGGGGCAACACCACAAACAGCAGCAGGGCCAGGCCGAGCCCGAAGCAGATGCCGGCGGTGAGGGTGACCCAGCCCGGCAGCGTGTGGACGAAGATGCGCACCACTGCGACGACCACCGGGCAGACGAGGAGCACGACGGCGATCCAGCCGATGGGATTGTGGGACACCCGCATCCGCTGCGGCACCGGCGGCACGAAACGGTCGGCCGGGTCGGGCGTCGGATCGGCCGCGTCCAGCGCGCGGTCGAACGAGAAGGCGTCCGCTGGACGATACGGGGTGGTGGGCGGCGCGGGTTCGGGGATGACCGGGCCGGCGACCCGGATGCCGAACTCGTCGTCCACCAGGTCACGGAAGCGGGCGTCGAAGTCGTCTTGGCTCATGGCGCCACCCCCCATCCTGTCATCGCCGCTTGCCCCGGCCGCATCGGCCCTGCTGCCCAGTGTAGGCGCGCGGGATGTGGTGGGATGGTGACCGATACATGCGAACCGGGAGGATGGGCGCGCGATGCGTTTCTATGACTTCATGATCCGGTGCGTCGGGGTGCCGCTGTTCGGGCACATCCTGCACGCCCGGTTGACGAACGCGCAGGCGATCCCGCGCGAGGGCCCGGTGATCTTGGCCGCCAACCATCTGGGCGGCATGGACGTGCTGGTGGTTGCGGCGTTGATCGAGCGGCCCATCGTCTATCCGGCCAAGGCCGAGCTGTTCCAGGGGCGCGGCGTCAAGCGGCTGCTGGGCTGGTGGTTGCGCAAGATGGGGCAGGTGCCGATCGACCGGTCGGGCGGACGCGCCAGCGCGGACGGCCTGCGGCCCCTCGTGGAGGTGTTGGCTGCCGGCGGCGTGGTGGGCATCTTCCCGGAGGGCACGCGCTCGCCGGACGGGCGCCTCTACCGCGGCCACACGGGCGTGGGGCGGCTGGCGCTGGCGACCGGGGCGCCGGTGATCCCGCTGGGTATGAACCGGACGCACGCACGTCCGGGCTTCCTGGGGTTCCCGACGATGCGCGACGCCCAGATCGAGTTCGGTTCCCCGATCGAGTTCCCGGCGCCGTCCGGCCAGCAGGCGGACGCCGCGGCGGTGCGACGGGCGACCGACCAGATCATGGCCGGCATCCAGCAGATCACCGGACAGTCGTACGTGGACGTGTACGCGAGCCGGGTCAAGAGCGGTGCGCTGGATGCGGCGACGGTCGAGACGTTCGTGCGCAGCCGTCCCGGCGAACCAGAGCCATGCCCGCCTGCGTCCGTCGACACCGACCCGGTGTCGGGGACGGCGGTCTGAGCCATGGACAGCAGCCAGAGCCTGCTCCGCTCGATGTGGCGTGCGGGTGGCCTGCTGCGGTTCGCGATGCTGGTGCTCGCGTGCGCCGTCAACGGGCTGCGCGACCCGCAGGCGCTGCATCCGCGGCTGCTGGTGGCCGTGTGCGCCGTGATGGCGGCGTGGAGCGTGTGCACCTGGTTCTGGAACCAGAGCGCGCGTCGGCGCACCTGGGTCTGGATGATGCTGGACATCGTGGTCACCGCCGCCATCGTGGCCACCTCGCGGCCGGTGCTGGGTGAAACCCTGCTGCGCGACAGTTTCCTGGGTGTGAGCGTCTACTGGATGGCGGCCGCGCCCATCGCGGTCGCCATCTGGAAGGGACCGGTGGCCGGGGCCGTCGCCGGCGCGGTGCTCGGGCTGGAGCAGTTCTTGCAGCTGCCGTCGCTGGCGCCGCGGGCCTGGCTGGATCTGGTGTGCATGGTGATTGTGCCGGCGTTCGTCGGCCTGGTGGCCACCGAGCTGGAGGTGCTGCTGCGCCAGCGGGACAAGGATCGCGCGGTGGCGGCGGCGCTGGCCGAGCGTGAACGGCTCAACCGCATCGTCCACGATGGTGTGTTGCAGGTGCTGGCGATGGTCGAGCACGAGGGCGGCGATCTGGGCCCCAAGGGCGTCCGGCTGGCCAGACTGGCCGGTGAGCAGGAGACGCGGCTGCGCGGGCTGCTGCAGGATAGGGGCATCGCGTTGGACGCCGAGGGCAGCGCGTCGGGGGACACGATGACCGATCTGGTGTCGATGGTCATGCTGCGCGAATCGCCGTCGGTGAGCGTGTCCGTGATGGCGGGCGCGGTCGCCATGCCGTTGCGACGGGCCCGTGAGCTGGATGCGGCGATCGGCGAGGCGCTGACCAATGTCACCAAGCATGCGGGGCCTGATGCGCACGCCTGGATCCTGCTGGAGGAGGACGGCGGCGAACTCATCGTGTCGCTGCGTGACGACGGGGTGGGCATGACGGCGGCGCAACTGCGCGACGCGGCAGCGGCCGGACGGCTGGGGGTGCGCGAGTCGATTCAGGGGCGCATCCGGGCCCTGGGCGGGGTGTGCAGCTGGCGCTCGGAACCCCAGGGTGGCCTGGAGTGGGAGTTCCGCGTTCCGGTCGGGGCGTGAGGTGCCCTGGCGGTGCGGCATGATGGACGGAACAGACAGGGGAGGGCCCATGGCACAGGCGAGCGAGCAGGGGCGGCGCATCATGCTGGTGGACGACCACCCGATGTGGCTGGAGGCGTTGGAGGAGGACCTCGTCGAGGCGGGATTCGACGTGGTGGCCGTGGCCCGCGACGGGCGGGAGTGCCTGGCCCGGGCGCGCGCCGTGCGTCCCGATGTCGTGGTGATGGATCTCAACATCCCGGCGCCCAACGGCGTCGAGTGCATCCAGCAGTTGATGGGGGAACGTCCCGATCTCGACATCATCGTGGTGTCGGCATCGGGGGAGCGTGACGACGTCTTGGACGCCGTCAAGGCGGGCGCGAAGGGATACGTGCTCAAGTCGGCCAGCAAGGAGGAGCTGCTGCACGCCGTGCAGCGCACCGCCGCCGGCGAGGCCGTGTTCACGCCGGCGCTGGCCGGGCTGGTGCTGGGGGAGTACCGCCGGATGGCCACCGCCAAGCAGCATGGGGACGAGGTGCCCGAGCTGACGGCCCGGGAGACCGAGGTTTTGCGTCTGGTGGCGACAGGATTGAGCTACCGTGAGATCGCCGAGCGCCTGGTCGTGTCGCACCGCACCGTCCAGAATCACGTGCAGAACGTTTTGCACAAGCTGGAACTGCACAACCGGGTCGAACTAGCACGTTACGCCATCAAGCAAGGGCTTGATTCATAGGTATCTGTCGCGTGGTTGAGCCCGTAACGCAAGCAACGTCATGCGTGATCGCGTGCTTGAGCAGGCTCATCGAGATGAACCGAGCGCGCGGCTGACAAGGCACAGACAGCCGCCGCGTGGTGGGCCCACGCAAGGGTGGCTGTAACGCCGACAGCGTCGCGCTCAGAAGGGAGCGGTTGTCCCTAGTTTGACGCAGAGGTCGCGCAGTTGTTCCTGCTCGGCGGGGCTGAGCGCCCGCATGACGGCGTCGGCGACGCTGCGGCCGCGGCTGCGGTCGATGCGGCGCTGAACGGCACGTCCCTCTTCGGTGAGCTCGACGAGCACGCCGCGTCCATCCTGCGGATCCTTGTGCCGACGGACCAATCCGCGAGCGACAAGGCGATCCACCAGGCGCGACAGGCCTGGCTGGCTCAACAGTACGGATTCGCTGAGCGTGCGCATGCGCATCGGCCCGTGGTGCTGACGCAGCGTGTGCAGCACGTCGTACTCGTGCATCGAGACGTCGGACCAGATGTGCTCGGAATCGAAGTTGCGCAACAGAACTGAGTGCGCGACCAACAGAGCCTCCCAGGCCGCCTTAGCCCGGGTGGCGTCACTGTGACTGCTCGTGGGAGCGGTCATCTTCTTCGCACTCATTGCATTAAATCTACCAGAGTTGGGGGGAAGATCAAGGGGAAGGTGGTTGATGAAATATAGTCACGAAATGTTTTCGCAATAAGCCCCGGCAAGCGAAGTATGTGCTCGTGCGGGCCCGGATTCGGCAGATCTGCACCCTCACTCTGGCTCGCGTGCGCGGCGGTGCTCTGCCGCCTGAGGCTGATAGTTGTGCAGGATAAAAACGAAATTGGTTGGAGGTTTCGGGGCGAAGGCGCCAAACGGGCCCCCATCTACTGATGAGGGCCCGTTGGATGGAACACGTTCGCTGAGGGCGTAATCGTTACGCCTCCGTCCGCGCGCGCCGCTCCACTCAGATCGCGTAGTACAGCTCGAACTCGTAGGGGTGCGGGCGCAGCCGGATGGCGTCGATCTCGGCCTGCTTGAGGCCGATCCAGGTGTCGATGAGGTCGGGCGTGAACGCGTCGCCGGCCTGCAGGAAGTCGTTGTCGGCGCGCAGCGCGGCCAACGCCTCGTCCAGCGATGCGGGCACCTGCGGGATATCCGCGTGCTCCTCGGGCGGAAGCTCGTACAGGTCCTTGTCGACCGGCTCCGGCGGCTCGATGCGGTTCTGGATGCCGTCCAGGCCGGCCAGCAGGATCGCCGAGAAGGCCAGGTACGGGTTGCAGGACGAATCGGGGCAGCGGAACTCGATGCGCTTGGCCTTCGGGTTCGAGCCGGTGATCGGGATGCGGATGCAGGCCGAGCGGTTGCGGGCCGAGTAGACCAGGTTGACCGGGGCCTCGAAGCCCGGGACGAGCCGGTGGTAGCTGTTGAGCGTCGGGTTGGTCAGCGCCAGCAGCGCCGGGGCGTGCTGCAGCACGCCGCCGATGTACCAGCGGGCGGCATCCGACAGGTTGCCGTACCCCTGCTCGTCGTAGAACAGCGGCTTGCCGTCGCGCCACAGCGAGCTGTGCACGTGCATGCCGGAGCCGTTGTCGCCGAAGACCGGCTTGGGCATGAACGTCGCCGTCTTGCCGTTGGCCGCAGCGGTGTTCTTGACGATGTACTTGACCTTCATCAGCGCGTCGGCCGACGGCAGCAGCGTGTCGAAACGCCAGTTGATCTCGGCCTGGCCGGCCGCCCCGACCTCGTGGTGCGCGCGCTCGATGACCAGGCCCGCGTCCTGGCAGTGGCGCACCATCTCGTCGCGCAGGTCGCCGTAGTGGTCGCTCGGGGCCACCGGGAAGTAGCCGCCCTTGGTGACGACCTTGTAGCCGAGGTTGCCGCGCTCCTCGACGCGGTTCGAGTTCCAGGGGGCCGACTCCGCGTCGACCGAGTACGACGAACCGTTCGCGCCCGTCTGGTAGCGCACATCGTCGAAGATGTAGAACTCGGCCTCGGGGGCGAGGTAGGCGGTGTCGCCGATGCCGGAGCTGACCAGGTAGGCCATCGTCTTGCGCGCGATGTTGCGCGGGTCGCGGCTGTACGGCTCCTTGGTGATGGGGTCATGCACGAAGCAGTTGACGACCAGCGTCTTGGCCTTGCGGAACGGGTCGAGGAAGGCGCTGGCCGGATCGGGGATCAGGGCCATGTCCGATTCGTTGATCTTCTGGAAGCCCGCGACCGACGAGCCGTCGAAAGCCAGGCCTTCGGTGAAGGCCGCATCCTCGAACGCCGCGGCAGGCATCGTGAAATGCTGCATGACGCCGGGCAGGTCGCAGAAGCGGACGTCCACCATGGCGACCTCCTCGCGATCCAGATAGCCGAGCAGCTCTTCAGCGCTTGTGAACATGATCTCCTCCAGAATCGAGTGGGGCGGACGGGCACAACGGGCTCCACTGTAGCGGTCCGGCCGCGCGGGATGTTGCCGGAATGTTTCAGCCGTGTTAACCGCGGGGCGCTCAGACCTGGCCCGCCAGAGCCGGGACGATCGCGCGGACGACGCCCAAGTCGAGCTCGCCCACGCGCTGGTTGAAGGCGGACGAGTCGGTGGGCGAAGCCTCATCGGCCGTGTCGCTGATCCAGCGCAGCACCGCCAGGGGCACGCCGCAGTGGGCGGCGGCCTGGGCGGCGGCGGCGCCCTCCATCTCGACGGCGAGCGCGTCGAACAGCTTCGCGATGGCGGCGGCGCGGGCCCGGTCGGCGATGAACTGGTCGCCGCTGGCGATGCAGCCCAGGTGCACCGTGGCGCCGAGTCCGGTGGCGGCCGCGGTGAGGGCGCTCACCAGCGTCCGGTCGGCCGGCCAGGCCAGCGGCTCATCCGGGATGCGTCCGATCTCGTAGCCGAAGTCGGTCAGGTCGACGTCGTGCTGCACCAGCGAGGTTGCCACGACGGCGTCCCCGATGTGGATCGACGTGCCCACCCCGCCGGCCATGCCGGTGAACACGATCTGCGTGGCACCGGCCTGGACGAGCCCGGCGACGGCCAGCGCGGCGTTGACCTTGCCGATGCCGCTTTGGGCTACCAGCACGGGTGCCCCGGCTACCTCGCCGCGCGTGATCTCCTGCCCGAGTGTGTGCAGTGTGGACGTGCTCTCCAGCGCGTCGAGCACCGTGTGCACCTCCACCTTCATCGCTCCCATGACGCCCAGCATGTCGGCTCCTCCCGGTCGGTCTGCCACCTGCGTGTCTGGCCTGGTACACAGTCTGTCAGGCCGCGCCGGTCGCCACCAACGTCGCCACGCCGCGACCGGGGATGGATAGGCTGGGGAGCGGGAGCGAGCATGAGGATACGTGGGGTGGTGGCCGCCGTGATCGGCCTTGCCGTGGCGTGTTGCGTGTCCGCCTGCGCTGGAGGCAGTGTCGTGGTTCCGTCCAGCCCCGTCACACCGGCCGCGACGGCGTCCCACCCGGTGCTGACGGACGCCAGCCGGGTCGGCATCGTGCTGCCCGACACCGCCGACGCCCGCTGGGCGCGCGTCGCGGAGCAGTTCGGTGCGGCCATGCCGGGGGCCACGATCCGCTCCAGCGAGGGCAGCCCGGCGACCGAACACGACAATGTTGCCGCGCTGGTCGCGCAGGGCATCGCGGTGCTGATCATCGCGCCATGCGATCCCGCGGCGGCCGCGGCCGAGGCCGACCTGGCCCACGCCGCCGGCGTGACGGTCATCGCGTACGGCCGTCCGATCACCGGCACGCCCAACGTCAACTATGTGGTGCGGTTCGATCCGGCCGCCGTCGGGACGGCCCAGGCGCAGTACCTGGTCAATCGGGCGCAGGGAAGCGGCAACCATCTCTATCTGTACACCGGTGCCGCCGGCGATGCGGACACCGCGGCGTCCCTGGCCGGGGCGTGGTCGGTGTTGCAGCCGCTGCTGGCGGACGGCACGTTCACGATCGAGAACTCGTCGCAGGCCCAGGCGCTGGTGGATGAGCCCGTGTTGAGCGCCGGTCAGGCGTCCGCGATCATCGGTCAGACGACCGTCGGCACCGGCGACCAGGCGGCCGAACAGATCGCCCAGGTGGATCTGGCGCAGGCGCGTCCGGGCGCCACCGGCGCCGTGTTTCTGCTGGCGCCGGACGATGCCGCGGCCCACGCGATCGGTGAGGTGTTCCGTGCGAATCCCAGCGTGACCGGCATCGTCAGCACGGGTGCGGGCTTCACACAGACCGGGCTGCAAGACATCATGGACGGCAAGCAGTCCATGACGGTCTGGCTGCCGGACCAGGCGCTGGTGGACGATTGCGTCCAGCTGGTCGCCGCGGCACAGACGGGCGGGCCCCGTCCGGACATCATCGTCACCACGGTCGACAACGGCGCAGCTGCGATCCCGGCGACCAGGGCGCCGCTGACCATCGTCGTCCAGGCCAACGCAGCCGCGGTCATCGCCGATTCCGGGTTGTATGCGGTGGCTGGCGGGAAGGTCGTGGCTAGATAATTGTTCTGAACAGAAAGATACTTTCATTCTGATATCGAGAATCCAGCCTTAAAAATATCTCCTTGTCTCGGTGTTTGCAAAGGTCAAGATTTGGTAACGGACGGCGTAAATCCTTGCGGGACGTGTCGTCTTCCGGTACCGTCCGAACTGATCCAATGCTGGATCCGGATCTGGATCCGGAGGGTGTGCCCCCAGCAGTTCCCGGCGAAGGGCCCAGAACACAAGGAGTAAAGACATGGGATGGAAACAATTGGCCGTGGCTGGCGTCGGCGTGGCGCTGGCGCTCGGCATGACCGCGTGCTCGAACTCGAACAGTGGGACACCGACGAACACGACATCGACCCCCGGGGCAGTCAACTGGGCCAAGGATGTCGGCGTCGTGCTGTCGGACCCCTCCCAACCGCGCTGGACGATGGCTGAGGCGCAGTTCAAGGCCGCGATGCCTGGCGTTCAGATCATGTTCAGCAACAACGACACGTCCGTTGAGAAGACGAACGTCGAGTCGTTCATCGCCGCCGGCGTCAAGGTGATCATCTACAACTCCATCGATGGCGCGGCCGCGGCTGCGGCGACCGACGAGGCCGCCAAGGCCGGCATCAAGGTCATCGCCTACGACCGCCTCATCATGAACACGAAGAATGTCAGTGACTATGTGACCTTCGACAGCGTCCAGGTCGGTGAAGCCCAGGGCAAGTACCTGGCCGATCAGGCCAAGGCGAATGGCGGCAAGGGCCTGAACCTTTACCTGTTCGCCGGCGATGTGGGCGACAACAACGCCTTCCTGTTCTTCGAGGGCGCCTGGAAGGAACTGCAGCCGCTGATCGCCGACGGCACGTTCAATGTCGTCAACGCGCCCCAGGCCACGCAGCTGAAGGACACGGCCACTCTGACCCGCGACCAGGAGTCGTCGATCATGCAGCCGATCACCACGCTGTGGAAGCCGGATACGGCCAAGACGCTTGCTGAGGGGGCCCTCGCCGGGGCGACCACCGCGCAGAAGGGCACCGTCTACGTGCTGGCGCCGAACGACCAGACGTCGCAGGCCATCACCGACACGTTCCGCGCCGACAAGGCCGTCACCACGATCTACAGCACCGGCCAGGATCT
>Ga0209738_10000086_pt1 | contig 21526 bp, 18 predicted proteins | sample TergutNc150P5_FD_187289 | JGI IMG/M metagenome (GOLD analysis project Ga0209738, IMG submission 187289) | Nasutitermes corniger P5 segment gut microbial community from laboratory colony in Florida, USA - Nc150 P5 (SPAdes) (version 2) | ecosystem: Host-associated > Arthropoda: Insects >...
CGGCTTATACGCTCAAATGTGGAATGACTATGCCGTACACGGATGAATCCGATGGTGCATGTAGAAAGATAAATATCTTATCATTCCTGCGAAGGCGGGAAGCTTCTTAAAATGGAGATGCCGAAATAAGTTCGGTAGGATGATTTATTAAATTCCCCCCTAATATCATTAATCATAAAAAAAGCGCCCGGAAAGAATTCCAAGCGCGTGTGATATGAAAAACTAAATTTATTCAATGTCTATATGGATAGACAAAAAGTATGTTCGCGAATTTTATTCTGTGTACTCACTGTTTCGCGGTTCGTCCCATTGGACTATTGCGCGGGCAGCGGTGAAATAATTATTTTTTGAGCGATACCCAATATAAAAATCCGACCATTCCGGCTCCTCCTACTATATTTCCCAGCGTTACGGGAATTAGGTTTTTAATAAAAAACGTCGCCCAATTTAGCCCGGCTAATTGCTCGCCGCTTAGATGAGCCGCTCCAACCCACAGCGGATTTTCTTTTGCCAGAATGCCCGCCGGTATGTAATACATATTCGCAACGCTGTGTTCAAACCCCGATATTATGAAAAGCCCTATAATAAAAAAGCATGAAAACATTTTGCCCATGACATCTTTTGCCGCGAATGATACCCATATCGCGAGACAAACAAGCCAATTGCACATTATCCCTAAATAAAATGCGGATATAAAGGGAAGTCCTGTTTTATAGGCAGCAATTTTTATGGTTTGTCCACCGAACATTCCGTTGCCGCTGTTAAATAATCCTGACTTGTTCATCATATATGCCATCAATATACTGCCTACAAAATTACCGGCATAAACAATAAGCCAATTGCGAAGCATGCTCAGTACCTTTACTTTTTTATCCAGCACAGATACAAAAATGAGATTGTTTCCTGTAAACAATTCTCCGCCCGCCAATAAAACAAGCATAAGACCTATTCCAAATACGGCTCCCGCCAAAGCTTTTCCCAGCCCGTATGTATTAGGATTGGCGAACAAATTAAATGCCGCCATAGTAGAACCTTCCGCACCAAACGCAATAAAAACACCCGCGAAAAAAGCTAAAATGAGTGTAGATGATACAGGTCTCTGTGCTTTTATGACGCCTATATCACTTGTGTATTCCAAAATCTGATTTGGATTTCTTGCTTCCATAAATTATTTATTTATCACTACTACTATAAATAAAAACGCGGATAATAACTATATCCGCGTTTTTTTTGTAAAAATAATTAATGAGAAGCCAGATATGATGCTACGCCATCACGGTCAGCTTTCATGGCATCTTTGCCTTCTTGCCAATTTGCAGGGCAAACTTCTCCATATTTTTGTACATGCGCATAAGCGTCAATCAATCTCAAAAATTCCTGCACATTTCTACCCAACGGCATGTCGTTGATGCTTTCGTGAAATACTTTTCCTTCTTCATCAACCAAAAATGTTGCTCTGTATGCTACGTTGGAACCTTCTAAAATATCCGCATCGTACTCTTCGTTATACGAGACATTTTCAATATCCAAAATGTCCAAAATGTCGGATAAATTGCGCGTAGTATCTGCCAGCAACGGATATTTTACGCCTTCGATACCGCCACTCTTTTTGGGCGTATTCAACCAAGCAAAATGTACTTCCGGCGTATCTACCGAAGCGCCGAATACCAAAGTGTTTCTCTTTTCAAATTCACCTAATGCTTGCTGAAAAGCATGTAATTCCGTAGGACACACGAAAGTAAAATCTTTCGGATACCAGAACAACAATACTTTCTTTTTCTTTTTCGTTGCTTCTTCGAAAATATTTATTTTCAAATTTTCACCCTTATAACTCATTGCATCTACTGCAATATTTGGGAATTTTTTTCCTACTAATGACATAATTTATTTATTTATTTAGTTTAAAAATTCAACATTAAAAACGCACTGCAAACATAGGTAAATATTCATCCGAAATACCAATAAAATGATTGCTACTTTTTATATCCTCATAGATAAAATCTATTAAGATGATTTCAAATCAACAATAAACCATTAATTTTTCTTACCAAAAACTTGTTGTAATGCCGATGTCGTCTGCGCTACGGGATTGGTGCGAATATTTTTTTCGGCAGTACCCATTTGGCTGAACATGGCATTGATAGCTTGTGTAGCTACGTAGTTCGTCAAATCGGGATTTAATTTTTTTACCAAAGGCACTCTGTTATATGTGGTTACGATTTGCGCGTAAGACTTAGTAGCATTGTTTTTATCCAGCGTTTGCTTGATGACGGGCGTGAAAGCCGTGAGCAACTGCGTTGACGTTTTTTGCTGGAAATAATTGGTAATGGCATTATTGCCGCCGGTTACCAAGCCCATAGCATCCGTAATAGAAATATTGACGATAGCATCTAAAAAAATAGGTTTCGCTAATGCCACCGCTTGCTCGGCTGCATGATTCATCTGCACTTGCGCATTGTCCACAACACTGCCCAAACCCAATTTTCTCAAGGTATTGGTAGCTTTTTGTACATCAGGAGGCATCAATATTTTATAGATGCTATTCAAAAATCCGTTGGTAACGCCCAAATTTCCAATACCTGCCAAAGCGCTTTGCGTAAGCAAATCGGTAACAGCCGTATTGGTCGTATTGCCGCTTAATGATGATAAAATATTTTGACTGCGACCAACAGCAAAACAACTTATGCCGAACAATAGAACGAACAATTTTTTCATAAAAATAGTACTGTTTAATAGAGTGAATAAAATTACGGAGTAAAGATAGGCTACTTTTTTTAAACGCTTCAAAATCTATCATCGTAAATAGCAAGCATTTTTTATAAAGGCATGATTGCTGCATTTATTTACCGCCTTTCGATTTTTCCAAATTATCTTTGCTGATATGCAATTTAAAGATGTAATTGGTCAGCAAAACATAAAACAGCAACTAACGGAAATGGTTGCCAATAGCCGCCTTAGCCATGCATTGCTGTTTTTGGGAAAAGAAGGTGTTGGCGCATTGCCGCTGGCGCTGGCTTTTGCGCAATATATTGTATGCGAAAACAGGCAAAACGGCGAATCGTGCGGCGAATGTGCGCCTTGCAAAAAAGCTGCTCAATTGATGCATCCCGATATTCATTTTTCATTTCCCGTTATTCCCAAAAAGTCGGGCGACAAACCGGTTAGCGCGGATTATATTGCCGAATGGCGCGAGTTCCTGCGCAATTATCCTTACGGCAACGTTTATGATTGGTTGCAATCGTTGGATGCAGAAAACAAACAGGGCAATATTACGGCAGAAGAATGCAATGCTATTATGCATCAATTAAGTTTAAAAAGTTACGAAAGCGAATACAAAATTTTGATTTTATGGATGCCCGAATATTTGGGCAAAGAAGGCAACAGACTATTGAAATTGATTGAAGAGCCGCCTGCAAAAACGCTTTTTATTTTAGTAGCGGAAAACGAAGAACAAATATTGCCCACCATTCTCAGTCGCACGCAATTGGTGCGCATTCCGCTGTTGGAAACAAAAGATATTCAAGATGCATTGAAACAAAAATCTTCCTTGCCGGCGGACAAAGCATTGGAAATTGCCAACCTTGCCGAAGGCAATTACAGAACGGCTTTGCAGCAATTACAGCATAGTTCGGACGATTGGCAACAGTATTTGAGAGATTGGCTGAATGCGATTTTAAAAGGCGGTCATCCTGCCATTGTGAAATGGATTGAAGAGATGAATAAGCTGGGCAGAGAAAAGCAAAAAATGTTTTTAAGTTATTTCAATCATCTTTTGGCACAAAGCGTGAGGCTTAGCGCCATAGGCGAAGACAACGTTTCTCTATCTGCACAGGATAAGGATTTTGCGCAAAGGCTCAACAAAATTGCCTCCATAAGCCAGCAAGAAATAATGGTTGAAGAATTGGACAAAGCCATTTATTTTATTGAGCGGAATGCTAATACCAAAATGCTTTTCCATGCACTCAGTATCAAACTAAATTACATTATTCGCCGCAAAGCATTAATTTTGGCAAACTGATTTTATATTTTACCATTTTAAAAAACAGGTAAAACAAAAAATTATTGATTCATCTTTTGTCGAAAAAATTTATCGGCAAAACAAAATATATATGCAAAACACATGGGATGCGCAAGTTGTGGCACAGATAAAAATTGCAGAACAGGCAATTGCAACAGATTGACGGTTTTTGATTGGATGCAGGATATTCCTTTCAGCGATGTGAAAGAAGCTTGCAAAGTAGTAGAATTGAGCTTTAATCATGGTAGTAGAAAAGATTTTTACATCAATAATACTTTGCACAACTTCAAATACGGCGACAAAGTAACCGTAGAAGGCGTTAATGGCTTTGATGTAGGCGAGGTAAGTCTTTCGGGCGAATTGGTTCGGATACAATTAAAGAAAAAAGGGGTAAAAGAAAACGCTCCCGATATGAAAAAAATAATTCGCAAAAGCAGCGAAAGAGATCTTGACCTTTTCCAAACCAATAAAAAAAGAGAGCAAGCAATATTGATGCATGCTCGCGAAATAGCACGCGATTTAAAACTGCAAATGAAATTGAGCGAAGTAGAAATGCAAGCCGATGGCAAAAAAGCTACTTTTTTTTATTCAGCCGATGATAGGGTAGATTTTCGTGAGATGATAAAACTTTTCGCATCGGAATTCAAAGTAAGAGTTGAGATGCGGCAAATAGGCATTCGGCAAGAAGCAAGCAAAATAGGCGGTATCGGCAGTTGCGGGCGCGAGCTGTGTTGCAGCGCTTGGCTGGTAGATTTTAAAAGCGTAAATACTACGGCAGCGCGGTATCAAAATTTAAGTATCAATCAAACAAAACTAAGCGGGCAATGCGGCAGATTGAAATGTTGCCTTAATTATGAGTTGGATATTTACTTGGACGCTTTGCAACATTTTCCCGAAAATGCCGATACGCTTGAAGTTCAGCGAGGAAAAGCAACTTTGGTAAAGAAAGATATTTTTAAAGATTTGATGTGGTATGTGCTGCCCGACAGCAATAAACAATATCCGCTTACTTTGGAACGAGTAAAAGAAATTCAACAGTTGAATAATAAAGGCGAAAAGCCCGAAACACTCGAAGCTATTGAGCTAGCAAACAAAGAAAAAGTAAACGTTGATACCGGATTTGTAGATGTGGTAGGACAAATAACTTTTAGCGAGTTGGAGCGTAGCGATAAAAAAAGAAAACAAAAAGAACAAAAAAATAATCAGCCGCAAGCACCAAAAACGCAACAACAAAATAAAGATAAAAAGAGAAATAACATTCCCGTCAAGAATGGCGGGAACAAGAATAAATCTTTTTCCAAACAAAAAAAATAAATTCATTCAATACACAACAATGCTTTTTCATAAAAAAATATTTGGGGTTATTGCCGGCGTTGCAATGCTTGTATTATTGGCAGGTTGCGGCATTTATTCTTTTCACGATACCAGCATACCGGTAGGCGTAAAAACAGTATACATCGCCTATATAGAGAATAAAGCTTCTTACGTAAATCCGCAATTAAGCTCTCAGCTTACCGATGCATTTACGCAAATGGTTGGCAACCAAACCAAACTAAAACGCGTAAATGATATGGATGCCAACTATGTAATTACCAGCACCATTACCGATTATAATGTAAGCACATCGGGCGTTACGACCGCGCAAGCAAGCCAAAACAGGCTTACCGTAGGCGTTCACATCGTTTTGAATGAACACTATAATGCCGATACTACTGTGGTAAACGATACCAAAGAATATGACGTCAGCGGCAATTACGATTTCAACGCTTCCTTATCTTTGCAGCAAGCCGAATCGCAACTAATGCCGCAAATTTTGAAAGATATGTCGCAATCGATGTTCAATAAAGTATTTTCCAATTGGTAATGTTTTTTATGCATACTGACTATCAAATTACAAAATGGCTTACAGGCAAAATAAGTTTGGAAGCAACCGATGTAAATGATTGGGAAGCTATCGTAAACGAGCATCCGGCTTTTAGTATAGCGCAATTGTTCCTGACAAAAAAAATGAGAACAACCGAGCAATACGATGAGCAATTACAAAAATTGGCGCTTCATTTCAGCAATCCGCTTTGGCTTGTATCGCTTCTTTCCGATTTTCCGGAAACAGAAGAAAATACTTTGCAACCGGAAGAAGAAGAAAATGATGCCGAAAACGAAAAAGATAGTATTACTGAAAACCGTTTGGCATCCATACTTGATGCGCAAGTAGCAGATTTTGAAAAGCCCGTTTCACAAAATGAGCAATTGACTTTTGAAACAGAACCTTCGTACAAAACGGATTATTTCGCTTCGCAAGGAATTACCACCGAGCAAAATTCGGGGCAAATGATTTCTGTTCATGGAAAAGAATTGAGCGTTAAAGTGCAAAAATTTACCGATTGGTTGAAGACTATCAAAAAAAACAGTCCCAACTTTCCTGAACTTAATACCACAGAAGAAGAAGAAAAACGAGCCGCCGAGCAAGCTATTGCTTCGCTAAAAACAGAAGAAATCATTACCGATCCGATGGCTGAAATATTGATTGCGCAGAATAAAAAAGAGCAGGCAATTGAGCTGTACAAAAAATTAAGTTTGTTATATCCCGAAAAATCCGCTTACTTTGCAGCCAAAATAATATCGCAATCTTAAATAAAAAATTATGGGTGCATTGTATTTTATATTGATATTGTTGTCGTGCATTATTTTAGCCTTTTTTGTGCTTATCCAAAATCCCGAAGGCGGCGGATTGTCAAGTAGCATGAGCGGACTTAACAATCAAATTATGGGCGTAAAACAAACGCGCAATGTATTGGAAAAAGGTACGTGGTTGTTTGTATGTATTCTGGGTTTTCTGTGCCTGTTGTCGGTAATTATTTTTAGTGCAAAAGGTACCGATGTAAACGGTGCAATGCCGCAACAATCATCCGTACCGGTACAAGGCAGTTAAATTTATTTGTTTTTTTCATTACTTCTTTTCTATATACCTCGCCAACTTCGGCGAGGTTTTGTTATTTTGCATTCAAATTATTATTACTATGAAACATCTGAAAAAATTCGTTCTGCTTGTTATTATTGTAGGAGTATTCATGCTTGCATGGCTGATTTTCGGCAGAAGCACGGCATTTGACGGCAAGCTGAAACACTTGTATATCCAACCCGGCACAGCCAATTACGAAGCACAAATCATACATCAACTCGATTCGAGGCATATCATTCATAATGTTGCATTCTTCCGTCTTCTCGCAGCAAGTAGCGGCGCTTTCAGCAATTTAACGCCGGGGCGATTTACCATTAAAAAAGGTGAAAACATGTTCAACATTATTAAGATGCTTAAAAATAATAAACAGGATACGGTGCATTTCGCTATCAAGCGAGTGCGCACCATAGAAGGATTTGCGGGCATGTTGGGAAAAAATTTTATTACCGATTCTACCGAAAGCCTTGCATTTTTAAAAAATAATGATTCGCTGAAACCCTTTGGTGTAGATACTTTCACGCTAATGACTTTATTAATTCCCGGAACATACGACATGAAATGGGAATATAGTTTGCCGCAAATTTTAAACATTTTTGAAAAAACAAAAGAGAAATTTTGGGCAACCAATCAACGCACAGAACGCGCGGCAGCATTGGGTTTCACGCCGGAACAAGCAGTAACACTTGCTTCGATTGTGGAAGATGAAACGCTGAAAAACAGCGAAAAATCTACTATTGCCGGTGTTTACATCAATCGTTTAAAAGCCAATATGCCTTTGGCTGCCGATCCGACCATTAAATTTGCATTGAAAAATTTTGATTTAAAAAGAGTGTTGTTGAATGATTTGAAAGTGCAATCGCCGTACAATACCTATATCAATAAAGGCTTGCCGCCCGGACCTATTTGTACGCCCGATACCGCAACCATAGATTCCGTACTGAATGCGCCCGCAACCCATTATCTTTACTTTGTGGCAAAGCCCGATTTTAGCGGTTATCACACGTTCAGTGCGGATTATCAAACACATTTGGCAAATGCCAAAGAATATCAAAATGCGCTGGATAAAAATAATATCAAGTAATTTTTTTCAATGGACAATATCGCAAAACACACTGTTCATAGGCATTTCGATAAAGCGCTTGAATTAATTAATCAATATGATGCAAAAGAATCTTTGCACTTTTATCTAAAAAAATATTTCGCCAATCACAAGCAACATGGCTCAAAAGACAGAAAAATTATTACTCACTTTTGTTATGCTTTTTATCGCATTGGCGGTAATTTGTCCGGCAAATCAATAGAAGAAAAATTAAAAGCAGCTATTTTCCTCTGCGAAAAATTTGTTGAAGAACAACAAGAAATTTTTCCGCCGGATTGGATTGAAAATTATTCATCCGATGTACAAAAACGGATTGATTTTATACAGAAAATTTATCCTCAATTTTCATTGCATTTTATTTTTCCTTTTGAAAATGAATTATCTGAAACTATTGATGCAAGCGCATTTCAGCAATCCATACTCATTCAGCCGAAAGTATTTTTCAGGATAAGAAACGGGAAGAAAAATATCGTTTTAAAAAAATTGACAGAAGCAATTATTCCGTTTGAAATGGTTGCAGATGACTGTTTTTCCGTTGTACAAAATACGCACTTAAACGATGTTTTAAAACTTGATGAAGAGGCGGTAGTACAGGATTTAAGTTCGCAAAAAATAAGAACGTTTTTAGAACGGATAAAAACTAAAAATAATCCTGCAAACACAGTAATCAAGGTATGGGACAGCTGCGCTGCCAGCGGCGGAAAATCCATATTGGCAAAAGATGTTTTTGATGAAGTTGATTTGACGGTTTCCGATATTCGTCCGCAAATTTTGAATAATCTTTATCATCGTTTTCGCGAAGCAAACATTACAGGCTATCACAGTTTTATTGCCGATTTGTCCAAACCGATTTCTTTGTCGGAAAAATTCGATTTAATTATTTGCGATGCGCCTTGTTCCGGTTCCGGCACATGGGCGCGAACGCCTGAAATGCTTGCAGCATTTGATTTACAGCAAATAGATGGATTTCAATCTTTACAAAAAAAGATTGTCGCAAATTGTATTCCGTATCTTGCAGAGAAAGGATTTTTTCTGTACATCACTTGCTCGGTTTTTAAAAAAGAAAATGAAATAATGACTTCATTTATCAAAGAAAACTTTTCTTTGCAATGCATTCATCAGGAAAACATTTTGGGTTATACACATCGCGCCGATAGTATGTTTGCAGCTTTGTTTTCTTCTAAGAAATGATACAAAAAAAGGGCGAAACCTGTTTCGCCCTTACGATGTTTAAATCAACAAACGAGAAATCAATTCTCTTCTCCTACTCTTGAAATCTTCAGCATATTCGTGGGCAAGTATTTACCTACGGGCGTACTGCCGGTGTTGACAACGGCATCGCCGTTTTTAATAAATTTAAGTTCGCGTAAAGCATTGATTTGGTCGCTAATAATCTTATCCAAATCGCCGTCTTGGTGATAATAGAATGCACGCACGCCCCAACTTAAATTTAGTTGATTCACCAATTGTTTGTCTTTTGCAAAAACAAACAGTGCCTTGTCGGGACGATAACTGCTTATTCTAAATGCAGTAGAACCGCTTTGCGTAGTGGCAATAATAGCCGTTGCATTTATTTCGTGAGCAATTTTACATACATTGTACGAAAGCGCATCTACCAACACACTTGGCGAATTGGCTATTGCCTGTACTTGGTCGCCTCTATTGTAGTGGTAGTCGGTACGTTCTACTTCCATAATTATTTTGCGCATGGTTTCTACCACCAAAGCTGGATGCTGACCGGTAGCCGTTTCGCCGCTAAGCATTACGGCATCGGCGCCTTCGAGTACGGCATTGGCAATATCGGTAATTTCGCTACGGTTGGGCTTTACGCGGTCTATCATGCTTTCCAGCATTTGCGTAGCTACAATAACGGGTTTAGCGCGATGCATGGATTTGGTGATAATTTCTTTTTGAGCCAACGGTATTTTTTCTACCGGAAGCTCTACACCCAAATCACCGCGAGCTACCATGATAGCATCGGATTCCGTAACAATATCGCGCAAATTTTGCATAGCAGACGGCATTTCTATTTTAGCCATCGTTTTTATTTTACTGCCTTTTTCGTTTACTCTCTTTCTCAGGTTAATCATATCTTCCGCTTTGCGAACAAAGGAAAGCGCTACCCAATCCAGCTGCTGTTCCAAAATAAAATCGAGGTCAATAATATCTTTTTCCGTCATCGCGGGAAGAGAGATATTGGTATCGGGCAAGTTTACACCTTTGTGCGGCAACAAGTCGCCGCCATAGGTTACGCACACTTTTATATCGCCCGATTTTTTATCTACATCGGTTACCACAACTTCCAATTTACCGTCGTCTATCAATATCTTTTCACCTATCGCTACATCGTTATGTAAATTAGGATAAGAAATATAAATTTTATCTTTTGTTCCGATTACCTTTTCGGTAGAGGTAATCGTAAGCACATCGCCGGGTGCAATGGTCAATTTGTCGTTTTCAATTTCGCCAACGCGCAGTTTAGGACCTTGCAAATCGCCCAAAATAGCTATATTACAATGTTCCGTTTGATTGATAGCACGGATATTGTTGATGATTTCCAACTTATTTTCGTGCGTACCGTGCGAAAAATTTAATCTAAAAACATTTACTCCGGCTTTTACCAAATCAAGTAATTGCTCATATTTTTCGCTTGCAGGACCTACCGTTGCTACAATCTTTGTCTTATGAAAATTGCGTTGCATAACCAAATCCGCACAAGTTTCATGGCACTTATTTTCGTTTATATTTTTAGTCATTTTTTTGAATTTTAAAAACTACGTCCCCTCTCATTGTTAGCCAATAAGAAAAGAAACAATTTTAGTTTTTCTTTTTATGCTTATTTATTATCTATTCAACATTTTTATCATATCCAACAAATTCTCTTTTATTTCCTCTTTTTTGATGATAGCTATTTCCAAAGGCGTATATACTACCTTATCATCTATAATGCCTATCATCACATTGGAGGTGCCTTCTACCAAAGCATCTACGGCGCTGCAACCCACGCGGCTTGCCAAAAGCCTGTCTATGCGAGTGGGCGAACCGCCGCGTTGAATATGTCCCAATATGGTAACGCGTGTATCGAAATTGGGCAAGCGTTCTTTAATGATACTCGCAACTTTATTGCCGCCGCCGAAAGGATAACCTTCTGCCACCACAATAATATTGAATAATCTTTTTCTTTTTACGCTTTCCGCAAGAGAACTTATTACATCGTCAATAGTGGTATCAATTTCAGGAATCAGTATTATTTCCGCGCCTGTTGCAATACCGCTGTGCAGCGCTATGAAACCGGCATCGCGCCCCATTACCTCGATTACAAAAAGCCGCTCGTGCGCTTCGGCTGTATCGCGAATTTTATCAATAGCCTCTATGGCTGTGTTTACAGCCGTATCGAAACCAATGGTATAATCGGTTCCATACAAATCCTTATCAATAGTACCCGGTAAACCAACTACGGGAATGCCGAATTCGGCTTGCAATTTCATACCACCAGCAAAACTACCGTTGCCGCCAATAACTACCAACCCGTCAATTCCTCTTTTTTGTAAGTTAGCATACGCTTTTTTTCTACCTTCGGGCGTATAAAATTCCTTGCTGCGAGCGGTTTTTAAAATAGTGCCGCCGTGCTGCAAAATATTGGCAACGGAACGGGAATCCATTTGAAAAATATCATCTTCCAACATACCACTGAAACCGTGTCTAACGCCAAAAACTTCCAAACCATGATAGATGCCTGTTCTTACCACAGCCCTTATCGCCGCGTTCATTCCCGGCGCGTCGCCGCCGGAAGTAAGAACCGCAATTTTATTTACTTTATTTGCCATAATAATTTTGATTGAGAAATAATTTTATTCCGCTTTGCCGCTTATTCTGTTTTTGGGGAAACAATAAAACAGCAATCTACATTCTTAACTTACGAGCTGCAAAGGTACGCCATTCGGAACAAATTTTTGAGAGGCAAAATGGTATATTTTTTTGGAATACTAACTAATACGTGTGATTGCATCCCGCTTTTTATACCGCTAACGGGCAAAATAAAAGTAGTAAAAAGCATAGCCGGCGCCGGCAATTATCAGCGCAACCAACACATATATCCATCCATAACTTTTGGAACGATGCTGTACTTCGTCAATCTCTTTACTTGCCTTGCGAATAACTCTTTTGGCAATTACCGGCTGGAAAAACGGCGCGGTAGAAAAACTCGGCTCAAATTCAAATTGATGATTTTTTTTGGTCAAAATGCCCAGCGCGTCAAGCGTTAAGCAATTGGTATTTTTAAGTTCTTCGGCAAGACCTTGAAAATATCGGTCAATTTCCTGAGGTAGAATTTGAAATTCGGTTTGAGCAAAATTTTTAAAACTCTTTTCTGCTGTTTCGTCATTTTCTTTTGTAAAAACTATTTTACCCAATTTGGGCGTAATGGTTCTGTTTACAAAATCGTCTTTCGCCTCTTCCGTTTGATACGAAAGCATACCAATATTGGGCAACGACAATTTCTTATTAATAATAAAAAAACGGAATAGCAATTTATTCATACCCATTATTTTCAATTCGTCAAAGTTAAAGATAATTCCGTTTAAAAAATTGCACCGATAAAGGCATTCATATTACCTTAAAATAAAAAGGTCGCGTTGCATGTGCGACCTTTTTTATCGAATAAATCAACTCAATAATTATCAGAAAAACTTTGAACGATAATCATCAATCTTAGCATCTTTCTGCAAACCGCCGACAAAGTTACGTTGCATTTGCTGCATCCAATTTTGCACCAAAGCAGCTTTTATTTGTGCAGGTCCGCCGTTTAAGAATGATTTTGCAAAAACGCTCAACGGTTGAATAGCGAAAACGCCCGTATTTCCTGCAATCGGCGTACTTACTTTGTTCAGCAAGGAAGTATTGAACACAGCACCTGTAACCTTAGGTTCGCTGCCTACGTTGGGAATAAATCCGCTCTCAAACGATAGGCTATCCACCGTTGCAATACTTGTTCCGGCAGACTGCGCATAGCTTTCCAGCGTATTACCTTTGAACTTGCTATCAATAATCATCTTAGCTTTCTTTCTGTTTGCAAGAATCGTTTGCACATAAGGTCTTGCAGCGCTTGCCGGAGGCAAACCGGGTTTTACATCGCTTGTAAGTGTTGCTACCAGCACATTTGTGCCTATTTCTATGGGTTGAGAAACATCGCCTGTTTTGTGCGAATAAGCCCATTTTACCAAATCTCTATTTACACCAAATTGACCGATTTGATAATCGTTTTCTTTTAATCCGTTAATAGGAACAATAATCAGGTTTCTTTTGCGGGCATTATCGTTAAACGCGCTTCCCGTCTGGCTTGCAGCCACAAATTCCGCTGCTACATTATTGACCGAATCGGAAGTAGTTTGGCTTGGATCGATGGAACGTGTAATGGATGCAATTTTATAACCTTCGGTAGAACCTACTTGCCCCAATATCTCAATATAATGATAGCCATATTGCGTTTTTACGATTTTGGTATCGCCTGTTTTTCCTGAAAAAGCAAAATCGTTGAATTGAGGAACCATGTCGCCCGAAGCGAAATAATCTATCACGCCGCCCTTTTGCGCGCTGGCTTTATCATCGGAATAAACTTGCGCTATGGAATCGAAACTTGCACCGCTCTTAATAGCTGCGACAGCGCTATCTAACCTTTTCAGGGCAGCGCTATCATCGCGGAAAGGAACATACTGCCCGCTTTGCGGATCCTGTTCGATAGTAGCCACCAAGATATGACGAACCTTTACAGAATCTGGCATTGAAATTTTACCGACCATTTTTGCCAAAACATAATTGCCTTCAAAAACATAAGGTCCTGTAATGGAATCAGTCGGCGTATTTAAAATTTGCGCATAAGGCAATTGCCTTTTCTGCATTGACTTTAAACTAAGATATTGGTTTTCGTAAGGAAATGCGCTTCCTTTGGATGCTACATACGCAGAATCATTATTCGTTGTAGCAAATGCGGGTTTAAAATCGTTTAGCGTACTTCTGACAGCTGCCGAATCTGCGGGATTTGCCGCACCGTTGAATACAATGACACCCAGCGAACGGGTTTCATCTTTTTGTTCAAATTGTTTTTTATGCGCAGCTACATAAGCATTTATTTCATCGTCTGAAACCTTTACGGCATTATCAGGAACGGAAGTATAAGGAACCGTTACATAGGCAACCTTAGCAGCAGCGCTGACATCCGTCAAAGTTTTTTGCGCCAACCAAGACGGAACATAAGCACCACTCATCAATAAAGATTGATATTTGGCTACCATTACCTGCTGCGTGGTTTGGTCAATTAATTGAGCTATGGCAGCTTTTTGCTGCGCAGTTCCTTTTTTCCTGATTTGCGCTATTGCATTGGCAGCGGCTGTTGCATCATACTGCCCCGTTTGCGGATTGGTAAATGCCTGACGCAATTCCTGCGGCGGATTTTGCGCCAAAGCATCCTGTATATCTCTCTGCGTACATACAAGCCCCAATTGGTCGTAAGCCTGTTGCAACAAAGTAGTTTGCACAAGATAATTCCATACATTTTCCTGAACAGCTTCGCGCGGAGCATTTTGCCCCTGCGCTTGCATTTGCTGCGTTGCCTGATTTACTTTATCGTTAAATGCGACATAAGTAATTTTTTCGCCATTCACTTTTCCAACGGTAGTGTTGTTGGAAAACATATTGTTGCCTTTGGAATAATCCATCATGATAAAAGAAATCAACGCAATTCCGATAAGCACCGAAACAATCCACGCGCCTTTATCTTGAATTTTTTGAATAATAGACATAATACTTCTTCTATTTTAAAGAGGGCAAAAATAACGCAATATAATATTGTATCAAAAGTTTAAGGCAAAAAAGTTGGGAGAATAGGGCAAGTACTTTTTATTTTTTTACTTTTGCAGCATTAATGCAGCAGACTACAAACGATATTACGTTATTAGCAATTGAAAGTTCTTGCGACGAAACCAGCGCAGCGGTTTGCAAAAACGGAAAGATATTGTCCAACGTAATTGCTTCCCAAAAAATTCACGAACTATATGGCGGCGTGGTGCCGGAACTTGCCAGCCGCGCGCATTTGCAAAACATTGTTCCTGTTGTATCGGTAGCCTTGCAGCAGGCAAATTGCGACCAAAAAACGTTGGATGCTGTTGCATTTACACAAGCGCCGGGATTAATCGGCAGCTTGCTGGTAGGCACTCAATTTGCCAAATCAATGGCATTGGCATTGCACAAACCCTTGATTGGCGTACATCACATGCAAGCGCATGTAATGGCAAATTTAATTACCAATGAAAAACCTTCTTTTCCTTTTTTGTGCCTAACGGTCAGCGGCGGACACACGCAAATAGTGCTTGCTCACTCGCCTTTGCAATTGGAAATATTGGGCGAAACCATTGACGATGCTGCCGGAGAAGCTTTTGACAAAACGGCAAAAATATTGGGATTGAAATATCCGGGCGGACCCTTGATTGATAAATACGCACAAAGCGGAAACCCGCATGCATTCAAGTTTGCAGAGCCTCAGGTAGCTGATTTAAATTTCAGTTTTAGCGGCGTAAAAACTTCGGTTTTATATTTTCTGCAAAAGCAATTAAAGAATGATGAACATTTTGTAGAAAATAATTTGCACGATTTGTGCGCGTCTATTCAATATACCATTATTAATATCCTCATAAAAAAATTGAAAAAAGCCGTTGAAAAAACGGGCGTCAAGCAAGTGTGCATCGCCGGCGGCGTAAGCGCCAACAGCGGACTGCGCAAGGCTTTGACGGAATTTGGTTTGCAACATGCCGTAAAAACATTTATTCCAGCATTTGAATATTGCACCGATAATGCCGCCATGATTGCCATTACGGCTTATTACAAATATTTGAACAAAGAGTTTACGCCATTAGATATTAGCCCCAGCGCATGCTAACCACGAAAAAGTCCGTAGTATCTGCGTTTTCGGTACTTTTATTTACACTACCACATTAATCATTTTGCCTTTTACAAAAATGAATTTTTTCAAAGGTTTTCCTTCTATCCATTTTTGAACAATTTCGTTTTGCAATACTACATTCTGCACTTGTTCCTGCGTTGCATCCAGCGGAAAGCTAAGGCTGGTGCGGAGTTTACCGTTTACGCTTACCGGATATTGCTTATCCGATTCTTTAATATACTTTTCGTCAAACGCGGGAAATGCTGCATCCAATACAAAAGTTTTATCTTCCGAATTGTTTCCTATTGTTTTCCACAATTCCTCCGAAATGTGCGGCGCATACGGCGCGAGCATGATAAGCAGTTTTTCCAAAACAGATTTTTTGTAACACTTTGCATCGTGCAAATCGTTTACACAAACCATAAATGCCGACACCGCTGTGTTGAAAGAAAAACGTTCCGTATCGTTCTCGATTTTTTGAATGGTTTTATGCAAGATTTTTAAATCATTGTCCGTAGGTACTTCATTGTTCCAAATTTCTCCTTTTTGTTCATCATAAAACAAGCGCCACAACTTTTTCAAAAAACGGTGAACACCCTCAATTCCTTTGGTATCCCAAGGTTTGGATTGCTCTACCGGACCTAAAAACATTTCGTACATACGAAAAGTATCCGCGCCGTATTTCTCTACCAAATCATCGGGATTTACGGTATTGAATTTTGATTTGGACATTTTTTCTACTTCCGTGCCGCAGATGTATTTACCGTCTTCCAAAATAAATTCGGCATTAGCAAATTCAGGTTTTGATTGTACGAATTTTTTAATATTCAATTCAACGCCATCTACAATATTGACATCTACATGTAATGTATTATATCGAATTTTTGGATAATTGAAGCTATTAGCGGTAGGAAATTTTTTACTCAATATCTTAAACAAAGCCTTTCGTATATTTTCAATTTTTTCGATGTTCCCACTTTCCACATCATCAACAAGGGATTTAGATATGAAAACCGTTGGTAAATTTTCTGTATTAAAATTTGTCCTTAACGCCACCGCTGCTCCTACATGAGACCAAGAAATTCTATATACAAACCTCGAACTTCCCGTAATCATCCCTTGATTGACCAAATGTTTAAACGGTTCGTCAAAACCAATGAAACCCAAGTCGTGCAAGCATTTCGTCCACATACGGCTATACAGCAAATGTCCTACGGCATGTTCCGTACCGCCAATATATAAATCCACTTGGTTCCAATAATCGCTGGCTTCGCGATTGCAAAATTCCTTATCGTTATGCGGATCCATGTAACGCAAAAAGTACCAACTGCTGCCCGCATAACCCGGCATGGTATTCGTCTCTAAGCCGCGCTCCGTCCAGCTTTTGATATTCGATAAAGGTCCTTCGCCATTGATGCCTTTGCCATATTTTTCTACTTTCGGCAGTAACAACGGCAATTCATTTTCGCTCAAAGGCACTGCAATTCCGTCTTTCCAAACAATCGGAAAAGGCTCGCCCCAATAGCGTTGGCGGCTGAAAGCGGCATCGCGCATTTTGTAATTTACTTTGCGCTTGCCGGCGCCTTCTGCTTCCAATTTTTTTATCACCGCATTCATCGCTTCATTCATGGATAAACCGTTGAGAAACCCGCTGTTTTCCAGCGTTGCGTCTTTGGAAGGATTGGCATTTTCACCGTCAAATTTTTCGCCGATAATATTAGTAATCGGAATGTTGAAATGCTTGGCAAATTTACAATCGCGCTCATCGCCGCAAGGCACGCCCATAATAGCGCCCGTGCCGTAACCCGCCAAAACGTATTCCGAAACCCAAATGGGAATTTGTTTTTGATTAATAGGATTGACTGCATAAGCACCCGTAAAGCAGCCTGTGATGCGCTTTTCAGCCATGCGCTCGCGCTCGCTGCGACTTTTTACATAAGCAATATATTCTTCCACTTTTTGTTTTTGGTCGTCGGAAGTTATATCCAAAATATAATCCGATTCAGGCGCTAATACGCAAAAATCTACTCCGAAAATCGTATCCGGTCTTGTTGTATATACAATAAAATTGTTGACTTTCGATTGTTGACTTTTGATTTCAAAAGATATTTCCGCTCCTTCACTTTTGCCAATCCAATTGGTTTGCATTTCTTTCATTGCTTCGCTGAAATCCACTGTTTTCAAGCCTTGCAGCAAGCGGTCGGCATATTCGGTAATGCGGAGATACCATTGGCGCAATCGCTTTTTTTCTACCGGAAATCCGCCACGCTCGCTCACGCCGTTTACTACTTCATCGTTTGCCAATACGGTTCCCAATGCTTCGCACCAATTTACCTCGCCGTAGCCGCAATAGGCAAGGCGATAATTCATCAAAATATCCTGCTTTTCTTTTTCCGAAAAATTATTCCATTCATCGGCTGTGAAGCCGGAAGCCGGCGGCTCGATGCTCGAAACATTTGAACCATTCACCGAAAACTTTTTTATTAGTTCTTCAATTCGTTCGGCTTTTTGTTTTTCGCGATTAAAATAAGAATTGAATAGTTGTAAAAAAATCCATTGTGTCCATTTATAAAAATCGGGCTTGCTGGTATTTACTTCTCTGTCCCAATCGAAACAAAATCCTATTTTATCCAATTGCGCCCGAAAATTTTTAATATTGTTTTCCGTCGAAACAGCAGGATGCACGCCATGTTCTATGGCATATTGCTCGGCAGGCAAACCGAAAGCATCGTAACCCATAGGATGCAGTACATTAAAGCCTTTCAGCCTTTTGAATCGTGCATAAATATCGCTGGCTATGTATCCCAAAGGATGCCCTACATGCAAACCCGCGCCGCTCGGATACGGAAACATATCCAACACATAATATTTTGGTTTGGAAGAATGGTTGCTTACTTTGTAAGCATTGGTTACTTTCCATTTTTGCTGCCATTTTTTTTCTATATCACGAAAATTATATTCCATATTTCTAAATAAAAAGTCAAAAAAATTGTCGGCAAATGTACTCGATTTGCCTGTAAAGATTAAATTTGCAAGCGTGGCAATTGTGTTTTACAAAATTACTTTTAATGATTAACCTATTTTATTAATGGCTAAAACTATTGATATTCCTAAGCGGAAGAAGAAAACGAACTCGGTATTAAGCATTGTAGGCATTGCCATTGTATTGCTGTTGATGGGCGTCATGGGATGGTTTTTTATTAATTTAAAAGAAACGGCAAATTCTTTAAAAGAAAAAGTGGAAGTAGCCGTTTATTTAAACGTTGCCAACAAAGATACCATTGCGCAAATACAGCAGTACATTGCAACGCAGCCCTATGCAAAAAATGTTCAGTACATTGACAAAGCAAAAGCAAAAGCTATTTGGAATAAAGAAAATAATGAGCAATGGGAGCAAATTCTCGACGACAATCCTTTACCCGAAAGCATTAATTTTTATGCAAAAGCCGGCTATGTAAATACGGATAGCTTGACCATAATATCGAACAATTTGATGCAACATTTCGGCAACTTAGTATCCAGCATTGATTATCCGCAAACCCTTGTCGGCTCTATGAATGACAAGGTAAATAAATTGGGATTAATTTTTTTGGTCATCGCTATCGGGCTTGGAATTATTGTCGTTATCAGCATCGACAATACCATTAAGCTCACCATGTACAGCAATCGTTTTACCATCAAAACCATGCAAATGGTAGGCGCTACGCGCAAGTTTATTGCACGCCCGATGAATTTGCGGGCAATCCTCAACGGGCTTATCAGCGCGGTTATTGCAATTGCCGTTTTGTTTATTCTTACCCGCTGGGCAATGGTGCGCGTGCCGGATTTGTTTGGCAGCATGCACAATCCGATAATGGATTATTTGCTTTATTTGTGCATGATTGTATTTGGCATGCTCATTTCGTGGATAAGCACTTACCGAAGCGTAAACAAGTACTTAAAATCGAGGCTGGACGATTTATATTAATTTGATAATTAAAAATAAAGTCGCATATTTGTTGCGCAAATAAAGGATTATGGATAAAAAACAACAAAGTAAAGTACAAAAAACGCAAACGCCGCAAAAGCAGGGATACAGCGGATTGCTATTCACAAGGAAAAATTTTATGTGGATGATTATCGGCGTAGTAGTGGTTGCAGCAGGTATGCTGCTGATGGCAGGCGGAAGAAATACCAATCCCGCAGTTTTTGATCCTAACTTGGTGTACAACCCGCGCCGCATCACTGTTGCGCCGATTGTTATATTGATAGGATTTATCATCGAAATATTTGCAATCCTGCAAAAACCGGAAACAAAAAAAGATGGAATATAATTTTTGTTAAATATAATTAATCAAAGAAAAGAAGACTGCTCCCACTATTCCCGCGAGTAGTCTTTTCCTTAGATTTTAAAACTGTTTTTAAGCATTAAGTACAATAATACGGTAATAGTTACGTTTTACAAAAACAATTAACGAAGTTTATCCGCAATTTGTAAGGCAGATAAGCAGTTATCGATTTTAAAATTGATATGGATAGAATAAAATTCATTTTTTGTATTTCAGCTGTGGTTGCAATAGGAAGCATTGCAGGTTGTAAAGCAAAAATGGGCGCATCCGATACGGACGATGGCATTGTACATGGCGTGAGGTATAATAAATCTCAAAAAGAAATGGGCAAGCCCTCAAATATGGTATATATACCCACCGGTTCGTTTTTATTAGGCACCGATGCGGAAAACCCTATGGCAGGCGGCACCAGCGTTTCGGTAAATGGGTTTTGGATGGATAAATACGAAGTTACCAATGCGCAATATCATCAGTTTGTAAATTGGGTAAGAGATTCGCTTGCCGCGCTGGAGCTGGGCTATGTGCACGTTTCGCAAGACGGTGATACCACTATTGATTGGTCAAAAGCAAGTAGAATAAATTATCGGGATTCCACCATTACCGGACGATTAACAGGACTGATGTTGCCGTCCGAAGATTTGCTGAATAATATACCGGAAATGGATACAAGAAAATTAATTTACACTGCAACAGGCTACGATTATGATGCCGCAGCACATCATCCCGACCAACCGAGAAAAAACTTTATTTATACATACAGCGTTCCTATTTATCCCGACACATTGGTCTGGATAAAAGATTTTGATTATTCCTACAACATTCCTATGGCACGCGATTATTTTTCCAATCCGGCTTATGCGCAATATCCCGTTGTAGGCGTTAGTTGGCGTCAGGCAATGGCTTTTGCTCATTGGCGAACCCAATATATGAATCAATATTTGGCAAAGAGAAAACTAACCAATAACGGCGGCTCATACCGCTTGCCTACCGAAGCCGAATGGGAATATGCAGCGCGCGGCGGACATAAAAATTTTTTATATCCTTGGGGAAATTATTTGAAAAACAGCAAAGGCTGTATTATGGCAAACTTTAAAGACGGCAGAGGCAACTATACGGATGACGGCGCATTGTATCCGGTAAGAATAGATTCTTATTTCCCCAATGATTATGGTTTATACAATATGGCGGG
>Ga0209738_10000087_pt1 | contig 21453 bp, 21 predicted proteins | sample TergutNc150P5_FD_187289 | JGI IMG/M metagenome (GOLD analysis project Ga0209738, IMG submission 187289) | Nasutitermes corniger P5 segment gut microbial community from laboratory colony in Florida, USA - Nc150 P5 (SPAdes) (version 2) | ecosystem: Host-associated > Arthropoda: Insects >...
CGCCTGCACGGCCGTCCAGCGGTACGGCCGCTCCGGCTCAGCCAGCGCCTCAGCGACCTCGACACAGATTCCGCCCTTGTCAACGGCGACCACCGGGCCACGCACGCCATGGCCGCGTCCGTCCGCGATCACGACACCCTCGCCCACCTGGATGCGCCGCACCACGGCCGCGTGCCGGCCCTCGGGGCCGTCCAGGCGCAGCACGCCGCCCACCGGGACCGCGACATCGTCGGCCAAGAACAGCGGGGCGCTCATGCGGTGAACGAGTCCTTGAGCCGTCCGAAGAAGCCCTTGCCCTGATCCTTGGCGACGATCAGCTCCGGATGCGTTTCATCGCGCAGCTCGGCCAGGTGCGCCAGCAGCTCGCGCTGCTCGTCGTCCAGCTTGGTGGGCGTCTCGACCAGCAGCGTGACGCCCAGGTCGCCGCGGCTGTTGCCGCGCAGTCGCGGCACACCCTTGCCGCGGATCACCAGCCGCGTGCCGGCCTGCGTGCCGGCGGGCACGGCGAGCATGGCCGTGCGGTCGTCCTCGGCCGAGTCGGGATCGTCGGCCTCCAGCGTCGTGACCGGCAGCTGCGTGCCCAGCGCGGCCGCCGTCATCGGGATCTTCAGCGCGACCTCCAGGTTGTCGCCGTCGCGGCGGAACGCATCGTGCTTTGCCACGCTGACTTCGATGTACAGGTCACCGGCCGGGCCACCGCCGGGGCCGACCTCACCCTGTCCGGACAGGTGGATGCGGTTGCCCGTCGACACCCCGGCCGGAATGTTGACGGTGATCGTGCGCTGCGTGCGCACGCGACCCTCGCCCGAGCAGTCGGTGCACGGGCTGGCGATGATCGTGCCGTAGCCCTGGCAGGCCGAGCACGGCTGCGTCGTGCGGATGTCGCCCAGGAACGAGCGCTGCACCGCCGTCACCTGGCCGCGACCCTGGCAGCGCGTGCAGGTGGTGGGGCTGGTGCCCGAGGCCGACCCCGACCCCGAGCAGCCCGGGCAGACGACGTACGTGTTCAGATTCACCTGCTTGGCGACGCCGAACGCCGCCTCGACCAGCGGCAGCTGCACGCGAACCAGCTGGTCCTGCCCGCGGCGCACGCGCGGGCGCGGTCCGCGCGAGCTGGCCTGCGCCGCCCCGCCGAACATGGCATCCATCAGGTTGCCCAGATCGAAACCGCCCGCGCCGAAGTTCGCGAACCCGCCGAACGGGTCGAACCCGGCCCCGCCGCCGTTGTGCAGCGGATCGCCGCCGCGGTCGAAGACGGCCTTCTTCTGCGGGTCGCTCAGCACCTCGTAGGCCTCGTTGACGGCCTTGAACTTCTCTTCGGCCTGCGGGTCGTCGGTGACGTCGGGATGCAGCTGCTTGGCCTTGCGGCGGTAGGCGTGCTTGATCTGGTCGGGGCTCGCGTCGCGTTGGACCCCCAGCACCTGGTAGTAATCGGCTGCCATTCATCCCTCCATCAGAAAACGTCCGACGTACTGCGCGACCGCCCGCACCGCCGCCATCGTGGACGGATAGTCCATGCGCGTCGGCCCCACCACGCCCAGCGTGGCCCAGGCATCGTCCCCCGCCGTGTAGCTGCTCGCCACCACGGAGGTCGAGCGCAGGGGAACGTACGGATTCTCGTGCCCGATGCGCACCGCGACATCGCCCGAGGACGCGTCGTGCACCGCCTCGCCGAGCAGCTGCAGCAGCACCACCTGCTCCTCCAGCGCCTCCAGCACCGGGCGCACCATGGTGTCGTACTGGTCGCCGAAGCGGGCCAGGTTGGGCACGCCCCCGACGGCCACCTGCGTCGAGCGGTCGGCGGTCAGCAGCTCGACCAGCGTCGCCACAAGGGCGGACGCGGCGCGCTGCAGGTCGGGCGCCAGGCTGGTCAGGCCGTGGGCCAGCTTCTGCGCGGCCGCACCCACCTGGCAGTCACGGGCCATCGCGTTGCTCCAGTGCGACAGCGTGGACAGCGTGTCCAGGTCGACGCCCGGCATCTCGACGACGCGCTGGTCGACGCGGCCCGTGCTGCGGATGACGATCACCAGGATGCGGTCGGCCGTCAGATCGACCAGCTCGATGTGCCGCACGGTCGTGGAGGTCGCCTGCGGGTATTGCATGATGGCGACGTGGCGCGTGATCTGCGCCAGCAGGCGCACGGTGCGGGCGACGATGTCGTCCACATCCACCGCGCCCTGCATGAACGTGGCGATCGCGCGCCGCTCGGCGCCCGACAGCGGCTTGACGGTCGCCAGCCGGTCGACGAACAGGCGATACCCCTTGTCTGTGGGGATGCGCCCCGCCGAGGTGTGCGGCTGTGTCAGCAGACCCTCATCTTCCAGCGCGGCCATGTCGTTGCGGATCGTGGCCGGCGACACATCCAGGTGGTGGCGCTCGACCAGCGCCTTCGACCCGACCGGTTCCTGCGTCGACACGTAGTCGGTGACGATCGCCCGCAGGACGTCCAACTTTCGCTCGTCCAGCATCGTCCCCCCTCTGCCTTCAGCTAGCACTCGTGGCACCAGAGTGCCAAGTTTACTCGCTGTCCATGACAGTTCTGACCGCGTAATGACACGAGATGGGCGGGTTTAGCGTCATTGCGCACAACTGACCCCCGTTCGTGCCATGGTTGTCCCATGGGCCAGCCCACGTTCTCTTTCGGCGCTTGGCGCCCTGTGCGCGACGGCGTTTTCGTCTGCACGGCGCAGCCCGAAGGGGTCACCATCGGCTGCGTGCTCGGCACGGACCATGCGCTGTTGGTGGACACCGGATCGTGCCCCGATCAGGGCGCCGCGCTGGCACGCAGCGTGCAGACACAGTTGGGACGGACGGTGGACGCCGTCGTCGTCACGCATGCGCACTTTGACCACTGGTTCGGCCTGGCCGGGCTCGGCGAAAGCCCGTCGTGGGGACACGCCGGGCTGCAGCGCGAGGCCCGCGACTGCGTGGACGCCGAGGTCGCCTACCGGCACGGCTTCTCCCCCGAACTGATCGTGCCGCCAAGCACGCTCGTTTCCGAGCCGGTCTGGATCGATCTGGGCGGGCGCCACGTCGAGTTCGTGCCCTGCACGCCCGCGCACAGCAACACCGACCTGGTGGTGCGCGTGCCCGACGCCGACCTCATCTTCATGGGCGATCTCATCGAGCAGTCGGACGATCCGGACTTCGGCCCCGACTGCACCATCAGCCGCTGGCCCGACGTCATCGACGAGGTCATCGCGCAGGCCGGGCCCGCCACGATGCTGGTGCCCGGCCATGGCCTGCCCGTCGATGCCGGTTTCGCCGGGGCCCAGGCCGACGCCATCCGAGCGCTGTACAGCCGCGTCCGCGCCCTGTGGACGTCGGGCGTGTGCCTGTCCGACGCGCTCAACAGCCTGGCCGTGCCCGCGGAGGTGCCCTGGCCGTTCGGCCTCACGCCCGTCCACAAGGCACTCGTGGTGATCTACGCCGAACTTGGCGCCGAGACCGGGCCGCACGACGCCATCGCCGCATGACCTCCGTGCGTGGCGCCTGATCAGGCCTCGACCGGCGATTCCGTGACGCCCAGGGTCGCGGTGTCGATGACCACCATCGTCTCGTCGGACACGGGCTGCCAGCCGTCGACCTCGATGCCGGACGACGTCACGGCCACGGCCTGGTCGTCACGGCGCAGCCACATGTCGTAGTAGGCCTCGGCATGGTCGCGCGGCAGCGAGTCGAGGGGCCGACGCCACTCCAGGCGGGTGCCGCCGCTGGCATGGACGGCGATGACGTAGCCGCTTGTCAGCAGCATCGAGTTGAGCGCGCACGGTTCGGTGTGGCGCCGCACCGCACGGCAGGCCTGGGCCATCGCCTCGGGCCAGGTCGCACCCTCGGCGTGCCAGGCCCGGATGAGCCACAGGAAGCGTTCGGAGTCGGTCGTGCCGACGATGGCGGGCGCCTCGATGCCGGCGGCGCGCCAGTGGCGGGCGCCCAGGGCCGTCAGAGCCGGCGTCCATCCGATGGTGCCGTTGTGCGCGAAGGCCGCATCGTCCTCGTCCTGGCCGCCGGGCAGCGGCGTGGCGTACGTGGTGAACGGGTGTTGGTTGGTCATGTCGACGGCCATGCCGGCGCTGGCCCGGCGCAGGTGCAGCAGCGCGGCGGTGCTGCGGGCCGCGCGGGCGTGGTGGTCGAACGCGGGGTCGCCGCACGCCTCCAGGGTCGAGCGCAGGCGCGCGATCGTCGTGCCCACGTCCGTCCGAACCTGGTCGGAACCGGTCGGCTGATAAGCCTCGTCATCGGCGGGTCCGCGCAGCCAGGCGGCACCCCAGCCGTCGTCGTGCAGCCGGGACAGATCGGAGAACTCCGCCAGATCCTGGGCACCCATGACGTCCAACAGCGACTGCGACCGCGAGGCGGCGTAGGCGAACAACCGGCACATCGAGCTTGCATCCCTTCCGGGCCGGCGTACGCCCCGGCCCCGCGTCGGCATCACCTGCCAGGGGACGTGTCACCCCGGCGGACGCCGAACGCCGCACACTTCACTTTAGGCACACCGGAAAGTGCGCCCGTCCCGCAGGCCGAACCGTGAACACTCAGCGCAGTGTCAGACCCGCGGCGTACCCTAAAATCAGTTGCCCCAGCGCTCGCGCCCCTGTCCTGCAGTGGCAGCCGTGTTTGTTGACCCCTCACAAAGGAGCACCCCTCATGAAGACCACCCAGCCCCCTTCCCGAAGCGCCGGCCGCGGCCGCCGGCTCGCCACCGTGGCTGCCGCCATGCTGGCCGGCCTGGCGCTGGTCGCGTGCTCCAGCAACGCCGGCACGCCCGACAGCAGCGCCCAACCGACGTTCAGCACCGGCAATGCCGCGTACGACGCGGTGATCAACGCCGGCCCCGTCGCCGATGCGGCCACCGTCAGCGCCAACAGCTGGGCCAGCGCCGTCAAGGCGTCCGGCACGCTGCGCGTCGGCGGCACGCAGACCTCGCAGCTGTTCTCGCTGATGGATCCGATCAGCAACCAGATCATCGGCTTCGACGCCGGGCTGTGGCAGCTGCTCAGCCGGTACATCTTCGGCAGCGTCAACACCAAGGTGACGATCGTCACGTCTGCCACGCGCGAACAGGTGATCACGTCGAAGCAGGTGGACGTCGTGCTCGCCACGTACTCCATCACGCCGGCCCGCATGCAGCAGATCGACTTCGCCGGGCCGTACTACGCCAGCCAGGCGGCCATCCTGGTCAAGGCCGACAACACGTCGATCACCTCGGTGGACGACCTGGCCGACAAGAACGTGGCGACGCAGGCCGGCTCGACCGGCGTGGCGCTGTTGCAGCAGTACGCCCCCAAGGCCAAGGTCGTGACGCTTCCGGACGACGCGCAGTGCCAGGCCGCGGTGACGTCCGGCCAGGTGGACGCGTACGTGATCGACCAGACGATCCTGCTGTCCGACCTGATCACCAACACGGGCGTCAAGCTCGCCGGGCAGCCGTTCGGCCCGGCCGACTCGTACGGCATCGGCGTGCTCAAGGGCAGCGACGGCAAGGCGTTCATCAACCAGTTCCTGACGACCATCGAGCAGGACGGAACGTGGCAGAAGCTGTGGGCCGCGACCATCCAGGCGAAGACCAAGACCACCCAGACCGCCACGCCTCCGGCGATCGGCTCGGCCGGGAACTGACGCCTGGCTGCGGCCGACGACAGAAGGGACGGATGATGGTTGAGGTCATCCAGCACCACCTGGGCGCGCTATTCGCCGGCCTGGGCACGTCGCTCCAGATCGCCGGCATCGCCGTCCTGGGCGCGTTCGTCGTCGGCAGCATCATCGCCATCTGCCGCATCAGCCCCATCGGCCCGCTGCGGGCCGCCGGGCTGGTGTATGTGGAGATCTTCCGCAACATCCCGGTGATGAGCCTGATCATCCTGGTGGTGTACGCGCTGCCGCAGCTGAACATCCGCTTCGGGTTCATGCGGTCGGTGCTGGTGGCGTTGATCCTTGTCGGGGGCTCGTTCGTGTGCGAGGCGCTGCGCTCGGGCGTCAACGCGGTCGGGTCGGGCCAGATCGAGGCCGGACGGGCGATCGGGCTGGGCTTCGGCGAGCTGCTGCGGCTGGTCGTGCTGCCCCAGGCGTTCCGAACGGTGGTGCAGCCGCTGGTCACCGTCGTCATCGGCATCTTCTTGTCGTCGTCGCTGGCCGGCGTCGTCGGGGTCATGGACCTGGCGCAGGCCGCCAACCAGATCAACACGCTCGACGCGCTCGGCCTGTCGGTGTACATCGTCGCGGCCGTGCTGTACGTGGCCGTGGCGCTGGCCATCGCCTGGGTGGGCGGGCGCATCGAACGAGCCGTGAGGATCCTGCGATGAGTGCCGTCGGCGCCAGCGTGCCCCGGGTGCGGCAGTCGTCCCACATGTCGGCCGGGTCGCTGTTCGACGCGCCCGGCCCGCGGGGGCGCAGGGTCGTGCTGGTGGTCACCATCGCCAGCGTGCTGCTCATCGTGGCAGCGATCGCGGCCGCGGTGCACCGGTTGTCCGTGACCGGACAGCTGGACGCCAGCCGCTGGCAGCTGTTCGGCGAGCCCGCGATCCGGCTCTACCTGCTCAAGGCGTTGGGACGGACGCTGCTCGCCGCGGGCGGGGCGGCGCTGATCGGGCTGCCGCTCGGCGTGGTCTTGGCCGTCATGCGGCTGTCGCGGAACAGGATCGTGCACGTGCTCGGCGTGTGCCTGGTCGAGTTTTTCCGCGCCGTTCCGTTGCTGTTGATCATCTACATCTTCTTCTTCGCGCTGCCCAAGTACGGGATCAACCCCGACCTGTTCTGGAAGCTGACGATCCCGATCGGGCTGTGCGCCGGGGCGACGCTGGCGGAGGTGTTCCGCGCCGGGGTGCTGGCCGTGCCGCACGGGCAGCGGGAGGCGGCGGCGGCCATCGGCCTGCTGGAAGGCCAGACGTTCCGCATCGTCTTGTTCCCGCAGGCCGTCCGCCTGGTGGTGCCGTCGATCGTGGCGCAGGTGGTGATCCTGCTCAAGGACACGACGCTGGGCTACGCGGTCAGCTACTCGGAGCTGCAAAACAGCGCCCAGCTGCTCACAGCCATCCAGCCGCTGAGCCTGGTGCAGACGTACTTCGTCGTCTCCGTGGTGTACGTGCTGATCAACGTCGCCATCTCGCAGGCGGCCAGCTACCTCGACCGGCGCTGGCAGGCCGGGCGCCACACCGACCGTTTCGCGACCATCCAGTAGGTGGTGGCCGAGCAGCGGTGTCTCAGGCGGCTGCTAGCGTCCGCGACGTCCATGCGCTTCGCCTCACACAGGTGCAGACTTCGCCGCACGATCTGATCGTGTTCGGCCAAGACGCTGCTCATCGCCAGAAGTGAGCGCAAAGCCCGAGCAAGGTCGGGACGCCCCACACCATAGACCGAACTGAGGACGCACACCGCCTCCGCGACGATGACGTCGGTCAGCACCGCAGCCTCAGCGTCGGCCAACAGCCGAGTCGCCGGCTTGGATCGAGAGCGCCCGCCGCACGGCAGCGTCACCTGTCCTTTCGATGTGGCTGTGGCAATGCTCGCCATCATGGTCTTTACCTCATCTGTGCTGCAAGCGATAGCACCGAATCGGCGGACGCCTGGCGTCAGGGCTCCAGGGCGTCCTGCGTCACGAAGTCGATGAGCCGCTCGACGGTGCGGACGAAGTCGGGGTCCAGATCGCGGTACGTCGTGACCTTGGCGAGCATGGCCTGCCAGGCGTGGGCGATGTCGGTCTGGTCGCGGTGCGGCCAGCCCATGGCGGCCAGGGTGCCCTTCTTGAAGTCGACGTCGCGGGGCACGGCGGGCCAGGCCTTCAGGCCCAGCACCTGGGGACGGATCGCCTGCCACACGTCGATGAACCGGTGCCCGGCGATCAGCACGACGTCGCCGTAGCCGCCCCTGGCGACCTCGTCGGCGATGCGGCGCTCCTTGGTCTGGGCGATCAGGTGGTCGACGAGCACGCCGAGACGGCGTCCGGGCTCGGGGTCGAACTCGGCGACGATGCGCACCAGGTCGTCGATGCCGCCGAGGTATTCGACCACCACGCCGACGTGGCGCAGGTCGTCGCCCCAGACCTTCTCGACCAGCTCGGCGTCGTGGCGTCCCTCGACGTAGATGCGGCTCGGCAGCGCGGTCTTCGCGCCGGGGGTGGACGCCTCGCCCGTTGCCCGCGAGCCCGAGGCCGTGTACCTGGGCTGCGCGGACGTCCGCGGCGGCACGCACAGCCGCACCGGCTTGCCGTCCAGATGAAAGCCCGGCCCGACGGGGAAGCTGCGGCGCTTGAGGTGGCGATCTTCCAGGATCACGAAGCCGTTCTCCCAGCCGACGACCGCCCCGCAGAATCCGCCGTCGTCCACCTCGACGACCATGCCCATCTGCATCGGCACGTCCACGGCCTTCGGCTTGCCGGCGGTGCGCCAGCCGGGCGCCAGCACGTCTGCGGGGTATCGGTTCATGGTGCCCCAGGATAGTGCGCGCGCGCGCCTACGATGGGAACACGCGACGACGGGGGGCGACATGAGCGACATCGGCCGGCGCTCGCACGCGATCTGGGCCGCGTGGCGCGCAATCTGCGACCCCGGGACGGCCGACCGGCTGTGCCAGAGCATGCCGGTGCCGGGGCGGCTGGGGTTGCGGCAGCGGTTCGAGCTGGTGGCCTGCGGGGCTCCGGACGGGTATGGGCCCGAGGCGTTCGACCTGCCGGTCGATCTGTGGGACGAGCAGATCGGGCTGTTCGAGCGAGGCGATGCGGCGCTGCGGGACAACGACCACGACGGCGCCGTCCGGGCCTTCACCGCGCTGGAGGCGAGCCACCGGGACGGCGACTATCCGGCCGCGCTGGTCGAGGCCCGGTTGGGCCTGGGCGATGCGGCCCGGCAGATCGACGACGTGGACGCCGCGATCGCGCACTACGCGGGCGGCGTCGCGCTGGCCGCGCGCTGCGGGTACGAGTATTGCCGTGTTAGGGGCGCGATCCCGCTGGCGTACCTGCACATGCGGGTGGGGTCGTCGCAGCAGGCCAGCTTGGAGTTTGAGCGGGCGCGGCGGGTGGCGCGCCACCACGGCTGGCGGCTGGACGAGGCGAACGCGCTGACTGGGCTGGGCGAGGCGTTCCAGCGGCTGCGGCGCCCCGACATGGCGGCGGCGCGGCTGAAGGAAGCGCTGCGCCTGTTCGAGGATCTGCGCTCGTCCGAGGGCGTCGCCAATGCGGCGGTGCAGCTGGGCGAGATCCACCGGCGCGAACGCGACATCGGCGAGGCGATCCACTGGTACGGCCGGGCGGTGGCGGCGGCGTCGCAGGCGGGCGGGGTGATCGCGCTGGTCAACGCGCTGGACGGCCTGGCCGAGGTCGAGCTTGCCGCCGGCGATCTGGACGCGGCGCGCGAGCACCACCAGCAGGCGTACGACGTGGCCGGCGGCTCGTACCCCCGCGGCCAGGGGCATGCGCTGAACGGCCTGGCCCGGTGCGCGCTGGCGGCGTACGAGCGCGCCGACCCCGACAGCCCCGGGCGCGACGACGACCTGCGGCTGGCGACGTCGCTGTTCGGATGGTCGCTGGTACGCTACCTGGCGATCGACGACCCGGTGAGCGCGGCGACATCCCAGACCGGGCTGGCCCGCTGCGCCGAGCTGGCCGGCGACCTGCCGACCGCGATGCAGCGGCGCGTGGATGCCGTGGCGTCCATCGAATCGATGCGCGCCGAGCAGATCGCCCACAGCGGGCAGGACGAGTACGTCCGCCGGTTCGACCGGTACTACCTGGAGGCGCTCACGACGGCGATCCGGATCGGTGACCTGGAGGCGTTCACCACGGTGTTCGAGGCCGTGGCCGGGCGGCGCCTGGCCGCCATCGTGCAGGCGGCCGATGCGCTGGACGCGGGCGATGCCGCCGCGCTCGGCACCGCCGCGGCGGATCTGCGAGCCAGGGGCTGGCCGGTGAACGTCGCCGGACCCCGTCCGCGCCGCGAGCGCATCAAGCGCCTGGGGCGTCTGGCGCTGCGCGAGGCGGTGACCGACGCGGCCGGGGAGGCGTTCGACGATGTCATGGCCGCGGTTTACCAGCCGTTCGACGCCGCCCGGGCCGCGGGGTTGCTGGCGAGCCTGGGCCTGGAGTCGTCCACGATGCTGCTCGTCGCCGTGCTGCCGGGCCTGCCGCAGCTCGTGTGGCTGTGGCTCGACCGCGACCGGCCGGTGCAGGGCGGCGTCCACGATCTGGAGCCACAGACCCTGGAGCTCGTGCGGCGGCTGGGCCAGCAGGGGCTGCGGGCGGACGAGGTGCCGGGCGACGTGGCGGCGCTGCGCGATCTGCTGCCCGGCGAGCTGACCGAGCTGCTGCCGGACGACCGCGTCGTGACCATCGTGCCCGCCGGGCTGGCGTGGGGGCTGCCGTGGCCGGCCGTGCCGCTGGCCGACGGCGGCTTCCTGGGTGAGCGGGTGGGGCTGGCGGTGTGTCCGTCGCTGGCGATGCTGGCGCATCTGCGGGCCGGCCCGGCGTGGACGCCGCCGCAGACCGTCGGGGCGTGGCGCTCGCCGGCGGTCGGTGCGCACACGCTGGAGGCGTTCGCCGGGTGTCCGTCCGACCGCGTGGCGGTGCTGCGCAGTGCGGATGAGGCGCGGCTGGCAAGCATCAATGGGTGCTTCGACATGGTTGTGCTGGTGGCGCACGGCAAGCCGGTGCACCGGCTCGTCCACTATCTGGAGCTGGACGAGCACACGTTCATCACGCCCGGAGAGGTGTTGGACGGACGGACGCCGCGCCAGCTCGCGCTCGTCGCCTGCTGGGGTGCGAACGCCCCCGAGGCCGGGTTCGGGGATCCGCTGACGATCGCCACGCTGGCGCTCGCGCGCGGATCGTCCGGGGTGCTGGCCACCACGTCCGAACTGCTGGACGACGTGGCCAGCAACCGGTTCACCAGCATGGTGCTGGCGGACGCGCTGGACATGCCGCTGCCGCAGGCCGTGCACCGGGCGACCGTGCGGTGGCTGCGGGCGCCCGGGCACCGGGACGGGCCGCTGTCGCGGTGGGCGCCGCTGGTCGCCATGGGCGTGTGATGCCCGGCGCGGCGGGCCGTGGGCTGGGATAATCGGGGCATGACGGAACTCCCCTTCGAGACTTGCGCGCCCAACGCGTACGAGTGGACTGACAAGGCCTATGACCTGCTGCTCACCGGGCAGCTGCACGTCGAATCGGTGGCGGCCGGCCAGGGGCGCGTCATCGTCGCCCGGGGGCGGTGTCCCCGGTGTGGGCACGACGTCGACTTCGAGACGGAGACGGCCGCCGCCGTGCCCGCTCCCGCGGGCGTGCTCGCGCACGATGTGCGCGCGATCCGCGCTGAAGGCGGCGCACAGGTGATGCCCGATCCGTACGAGAGCCTCGACATCGCGTGCCACTGCCGCGGGGTGCACCCGGGGCGTCCGGAAGGGGTGCGCGGGTGCGGCATCATCTTCCGCGTCGAGATCGAGCGGCGGGCGCTGTCGTGACCGGGCCCGAGTCGGCGTGGCCGCCCGGCGCAACGGGCGACGAGGGCGCCGCGGTGCCGCCGTCGCGGTATCGCAGGCCTGCCGAGCCGCCGTCGCCGCTGGCGCTGCGCAACCTGGACGACTGGGACCAGCTCGTCGAGACGTCGCTGGACCGGGTGACCGAGACCGCTCAGCGCTGGCAGGCCGGCCTGGCCGGTTTCATCGGCATCATCACCGCGGTGCTGCTGCTCGGTGCCGGGCGCACCGACACCGTCGCCCGCGGCTGGGCGTTCTACGCCGTCATCAGCGTGCTGCTCGTCGCCGTCGTGCTCGCGATCGTGGGGTTGTGGAACGCCCTGGCGGCTTCGGCGCCATCCATGGCCGTCATGTCGTACCAGGACGTCATCGCCGCCCACGGGACCGTGCGTGCGTACAAAGTTGCCGCAGCCGGGAAGGCGCTGGAGCGCCTGGCGTGCGCCAAGCGGCTCATGGCCGTGGCATTGGCGCTGCTCGTCGTGGGCATCGCACTGTGGTGGTTCGCGCCGGGGGTTCCCGCCTGATCCCTGATCGCCATTAACAACAGTCAAGCGAGCCTCTCAATCGGCATAGTTGCATCAAACCCTTGACTTGCGCTTCGCCTATCGCTAACCTACTTCATATCGCACATGCCACCTCCCGCAGAAGGAACCGAAGTGACCTCCATAAATGATCTCCTCAAGATCCGACGCAACGCCTACAACATCAGCGAACTCTGCGAGTGGTACGGCATTATCCCCTTTGTCGGAGCCGGCATGTCCGCTTGCATCTACCCGACATGGCGCAACTTCCTCCTCCACGGCATTGACCTCACAGAGGGCGAGACACACGTCGTGGAAGGGTTTCTCGATGCTGGAATGTACGAGGAGGCTGCAAGCTACGCGGAACACCTGTCACCAACTGTCTTCCGTGAGAACGTCAACAGAATCTTCAATCCGAACCTCATCAAACGAGATCGACTCACCAAGTCGTTACTCGTTCTACCAAACGTGACCAATCACCTCATCGTCACCACGAACGTCGATCACGTTCTTGAGTATCTCTGGAAAGATCGACCCGGCCTGGACGTGATCTGCCCGGATCAACGCGCCCACTTCACCGAAGTCGTTGTCGGCAAGGGGAAGCAGACAGCACTGCTCAAGCTGCATGGCACGCTCGGGCGAGAAGAAAGCTGGGTACTCACCAAAGAACAGTATGACGACAAATACGGCACCGGCGCAGTCAACCCCGAATCTTCATCACAACCCTTCATCACGACGATCACCCACCTGTTCGAGTCTCACTCAATGCTCTTCCTGGGATGCAGCCTCGAAAGCGACCGGACTCTAGACGTGCTCCAGGCCGTCCACACTCGTTTCGACGCGCTGCGGCACTTCGCCATCCTCTCACTCTCGAATGCAGACGAACAGGCCATCGAGCAAAGGGTCACCGTCGAAGCTGACACCGACGCCGAACGATCGGCGCTGAAAGCGCAATACCGGCACGAATTCATGCTCAAACGCGAACGCGAACGCCTGGACAAGTACGGGATTATCACCATCTGGTACCCACATGGCGATTACGCATCCGTGGACACCCTCGTGTCATACATCTCCAGCAAGCTCGGCCACGACCCGCTCAAGATCCGTAAACAATCCGACGAAACCATGCTCGGCACGGTCATCCGTTTTAACGCGACCTCCGAAGGCGGGACGCCCCGGGGCGGACGCATCCAAGGAAACGACGACACCGTGTACATCTTCACTCAACAGCACCTGAAGCCTCCCCTCCAGATGGCGGACCTGCGCGTCGGCGACGTCGTCACCTTCCGAGGCATGCTCACCGCAGGCCATCACCGCCCCGTCAACAGGTCAGTCGAGAAGCAGAAGCCGGTCAGAACGTCACGCCCATACGCGTGACGTTCCCAGATGAGCACGGGCATCAGGAGAACTCGGGCTCGGCCCACACCACCGTGGCCCACACCGATCCAGAGTCGCTGCCTGTCAGCAGCGTGACCTTCAGCCGCAGCCGGAGCACCGACTTGATGTCGACGTTTGCCGTTCCCAGATGACCGTACCCAAGATCGGCCTGCCACAACACCTTCTGGCTCTGGTCGAGCACCTGGAACCGCACGATCGCGTTGGGATTCTTCGAGTTATCGTCCAGACCGGCAAGCGCGTGAAACGTAGACGCACCCGCTGGCACCGTGAAGTCCAGGTAGCCACCATCTCCAACACCAGCAGTCTTGACCCAAATGTCGCACGTCATCGCATCCATGTAGGGAACCTTGCCGATCGTGGCCGCATGGTCGCCCCAGCCACGGGCGCTGCAACTCTGGCTGTCCACCGCATCGTCGACGGTCAACAGTGCTGGCTCTGCTGACGGAGGAGTGAACGGAGCGCTTGACGGCGCAGACTCCGGCGACGTCGACGTCGCGGTCGACTCGTTCGGACTCACCGAGTTTGTCGGCGTCACCGTCGGAGTCGGCGTCACGTCCGGAGCGGTCAGCAGGCTCGACGGCGGAGCAACCGTCGACGTCTCAGATGGAGTTGCTGTCGGCACGACACCACCTGTGCCGCCGTCATCGCCGTCTTCGTCAATCAGCCTCGAAACTCCGAGCGTCAGTGCGATGACCACGACACCGATGAGCAACGTGATCCAGGACCACCGCACCCACCGATGCGCCCCTACCCGTTCCAAAACGATATAGCTCACCGCGAAGATGACGACAGCCACCCCCGCAGCAACGAAACCTTGACCAACCCTCGATGCAGGGATCTGCTCAACGTAGAAGACGATCCAGCCAACTGCCCCAACCACCAGCGCTACCAGCACAGCAGCGAGCACCGGATGCGCAACTGCGAAACCCGTCTCTCGTGTGTCTGCCATCGTTCCCCTCCATTCGGGCCATCTCGTGTTCTCCCCAGCACGGGCTTGAGCCACCGGTTGACTACTGACCATATCCCGTCCACAACGGGAAATCCCGGACTTCGACCCCTCAGTCATCGGCCACGAATCCCGCAGCACCTATCCCTAACCTGAACTCTCGTACCCATCATTTTCCGGTGACGCGCAACTCCGACCTCACATCTTTCATACATGAGGAGCGTGATGACCCGGGCCTGCGAGAGACCCGGGTCATCACGTCGCGTGGATGGCGCGCCAGTCGCATGGATAGCGCGCGACCAGATCCGTTACCAGCTCAGACTTGCACCGCCTCCGATGGCCCAGGTCCAGTAGCTGTAGTCAGTGGTCACCTGAATGGCTCGCACATTGGACCCCACATAGAAGACGCGGGATCCGCCGTTGGGCACTGCGTTGTTCTCCGCCCAGACCTGCTTGCCGTTGACGTCAAGGAACTTGACGTTGTAGTGGTTCTGCACCTGTGACGCCGTCTGCACGACGCCGCGCGACGTGTCCTTGGTTCCCCACCGCCAGCTGAACCTTGTTGTGATTCGGATATTCGTGTTCGCATGGCTTGGCAGCTTGAACACTGCCGCCATGGCGCTCGTGGGGCCGGCGTTGATCACCATCGTGCATGTTCCGGGGCTGACAGTCAGCGTCGCGGCCTGCGCTGATGCCGTCGCACCAACTGCAAGGCCGAAACCGAGCACAGCCCCCATCAGTGCGATCATCAGCTTCATGAACCGACCCCGAACACTGGGCAGTTTGAGTACCATAGACTCCTCCTTTATTGAGCCAAACCGGGCAGCAGATGGTTGCTGCCACCTGCCTGGGACCTCAGTCAAGGTCACCACCAACACTAATGTTGTCGCAACCTCGGTCAACACAGATATCTTCAAACCGCTATTTGCCCCGATCGTGTCAGCGGCTCCACTTCTCCGGGGCAATAAAGCCTGCGCCAACCTGGCCGCCGTAAAGCACGCGCAAGTCAGGATACTTGCCAATCTGAGACTCCGCAAGAAGGCTCCGAAACTCGTGTGTCGCAGCAATCGAAGACAGCCATACACTGAATCCACTTCACCAACCGCCGGTTCTAGCCGGCCGACCAGAGAGAATCAACCATGCCGCATCACCTCATTCCCAGCCACACCCCACCCGACCGACCGCAGCCTCCAGGAGCGACCAGCCGTCCAGTCAACCAGCAACCATCACATGGCGCGAAGAGGTGGAAGGCCCGCATCGCCACCGTGGTCGCCCTCGTGCTCGCTATCGCGGGCCTGGGCGCTGCCTACGCGCCGAGTGCATCAGCCGCAACCTACGCGGTCTGGACCGGCTCAAACATCCGCTCCGCGCCGAACACATCGTCCAGCATCGTCGGTTCGCTCGCATCCGGGCAGTCTGTCTCGATCGACTGCTACGTCAACGGCGAGAACGTCAGCGGCAACTCCCTGTGGGACCACCTCACCTCCGGCGGCTACGTCGCCGACTACCTCGTCAACACCGGCTCCAACAACCCAGTCGTCCCCCTCTGCGGCAGCTCCACCAACACGTCATCAAAGACCTATCCCGTCTGGACGGGCGCGAACATCCGATCAGGTTCCAACACCTCATCGAGCGTCATCGGTTCCCGGGCAACTGGCCAGACCGTGACGATCGACTGCTACGTCAACGGCGAGAACGTCAGCGGCAACTCCCTGTGGGACCACCTCACCTCCGGCGGCTATGTCGCCGACTACCTCGTCAACACCGGCTCCAACAACCCAGTCGTCCCCCTCTGCGGCGGTATCGCCAGCGCAACCAGCACAGGAGCAAAGAGCTATCCGGTGTTCAACAGCTCAAGCATTCGCGGCGGACCCGGAACCGACTACGCCATCGTCAACTCAGTGTCTGCCGGCACTCGCCTAAGCATCGACTGCTACGTCACCGGCGAATCTGTAAGTGGCTCGACGATCTGGAATCACGTCACCTCGGGAGGCTTCATTGCCGATCCGCTAATCAATACTGGAACCACCAGCTCAGTTGTACCCAGCTGCACCGGAACAGCGTCTACAACCATCACCGCCCCCAATACGGGTGTGGGGAATGCAACCTACAATCGCGACGCAGCAGTCACCTATGCTGTGAAGCACTGGAGCGACCCCCAGACATACGGTGCTGACTGCACTTTCTTTGCGTCAAATGTTCTCTGGGCTGGCGGCTTGCCACGGAGCACAAGTTGGTTCAGGCTTGACGTTGTCGGCCCATCTGGATATCCCATCCTTTACACATACAGCACGCGGGCGGCGAATAACGCGAACGCGCTCGTCATATATCTCGTCAATCAAAGCCTGGCAACAAAACAGCGACTTTCCTGGACGCAAAATGCGGTGCCGTATGCAGCAGTGGGAGATATCATCGCCTACGACTGGGAAACAGACGGGACAATCGATCACTTATCGGTCATTACTAGCTTCACAACAGACAGTTATCCCAAGGTTACACAGCATACTGCGGCTCAGCTAAACAGAGGATGGACCTGGAGCATCGAGAATAACACATGGATCACATACGTGCCTGGCAGTGAGCATGCCAGCGCCTACCTTGTGCACATCACGAGGTGACAGCAATCAGCCGGGTCGCGTCATTAAACGCGCCCGTCTCGGCTCTGGTACACAAGGCGACTTCTCGCGGTACGGCCGCCTGGTGCACCGGTGCCGATGGACACGCCCCACATGGCGGTGGCGACAAGCACCGACCGTTCCGAGGGACAGCATCTTCGCCAGCGTCACAGACAGAGTCCGGCAAGCGCATCGTTCTGAGCAGCGGAAAAGGATCTCGTGACGCATAATCGTTACGTGTCAGACTCCCCGACCAGCGCAGCGACCGACGCCGCACAGCAGCAACGCACCAGCTCGGCCGCCATGGTCGAGCGGATGGCGCTGATCATCTTCGGGGTGCTGCGGCTGGGCATCCTGGTGCAGCTGACCACCGGGGTGATCATCGACTGCGCGAACGGCACGATCACGCGCAGCTCGCTGGTCATGTGCGTCGTCGTGATCGTCTGGGCGGTCGTGTTCTTCACCACTGCGGCCAGGCGCGGCTCGTTCGCCGCGCTGCCCATCTGGTGGGGGCTCACGGATGTCGCCCTTGCGGCCCTTGCGATGATCGTGGTCACGACGTCCCTGCCGACCAGCGTCCGCATCGGCACCTGGAGCCCCTGGGGCTACGGCTACACCTGCTCGGTGATCCCACTGATCCCCACGTGGCTGAAGTCGCGCGTCGGCACCATGGCCTGCACCATCGGATTGGGGGCCATCTATGCGGCCACCGTGCTGCCCGGCAACACCCACCTGCTGCCGACCGTCGTGTTCAACAGCCTCAGCTTCCTGGTCTTCACCATCGCATGCCTGATCATCGTGCCCTCGACGCGCGGGCTCGCGCGGGACTTCGACGGGAACGCCGAGCGCGCGCTGCACCTGGCCGGCGAGGTGGAGCGCGCCCGGTACCAGTTCCACGTCCACAACGCGACCGGCCTGCTGGCCCAGCTGGCCAGGGACGACACGCCGCCGGAGGTGCTGCCGTCGCTGCGGGCGCAGGCGCTGGCCGAGTCTGAGCGCCTGCGCCACGAGGTCCTGGATCCGTCCGGCACCAGGACGGACGACCAGCAGCCGTCCAGCCTGGAGCAGGTCGTCCAGGAGGGGGTCGCGGGTTTCGGGAACCTCCCGCTCGACGTCCGCACGGCTTCGGGACGAGGCGTCCAGGTGCGCCCGCTCGACGCCACCGTGCTGCGCAGCGCCCTCAACACGCTGCTCTACAACGTCCAGTTCCACGCCCACGCCAGCGAAGTGGTCGTCCAGGCCGAGCGTACGGACGATGCCTGGCAGGTCAGCGTCCGCGACGACGGCGTCGGCTTCGACCCGGCCCGCACCGCGTTCGGCTTCGGCCTGCAAAGCCAGGTGCTCGACCCGGCCCGGCGCGCCGGCATGAGCGTCCAGATCGATTCACGTCCCGGACAGGGCACCTGTGTCCGTATTCGGGGCGCGATCACGGAGAGTCGAAAGCTCATAATCAGCACATGATGGCATCAGCAGACCGCACGCCAGCCGCTCCCGGCGCCCGCCGGGAGACGTCGTCGGCGACGTTGGTCGAACGGTTCGCCGTCACGACCTTCGGCGTGCTGCGCACCGGCACCGTCGCCCAGCTGGTCGCATCGATGGTCATGGGCGGGCCCGAGGCGATGTCGGCAACGCCCCTGACGTCCTGGATCGTCACGGCCACCATCGTCGCCTGGTCGATCGGCTTCTTCGTCGCGGTGATCCGGCATGGCTCCTTCGCCGCCCTGCCGAAGTGGTGGGGCATCGCCGACATCGCCATCGCCGTGTCAGCGCTGATCGTCGTCTCCACCGCCCTGCCCAGCGACTGGGAGATCGGCACCTGGCACGCCACGGGGTACTACTACGCCGCCATCGTCTCGGCCACGACGCCCGCGTGGCTGAGATCCCGCATCGAACCGCTGTTGGTGGCCGCGGGGTTCAGCATCGTCTACGTCAGCCTCATGCTCACCGACAACACGGGGCTCGCGGCGACCGTCGCGATCAACGCCGTGGCCTTCCTGGTCTACACCGGCGCCGGGGCGGTCATCCTTCCCACCGTGCGGCGCCTCGCGCACGACTCGGACGCCAACGCCGACCGGGCGGTGCGGCTGGCGGCGGAGTTGGAGCGCACGCGCTACCAGTTCCACATCCACAACGCCACGGGCCTGCTCGCCCAACTCGCCCGCGACGACACACCCGCCACCCTCGTCCCATCGCTGCGCGCACAGGCACTCGCCGAATCCAACCGCCTGCGCCGCGAAGCACTCACCCCACCAGGGGAAAACACCGCCGACCAAGAAACCACCACCACGCTGGAACACGTCGTCCTCTCCGCCACCACCGGCTTCGGACACCTGCCCTTGGAAATCCGCACCGCCATCGGTCGCGACATCCACCTCACGTCCTTCGACGCCATGATCCTGCGCAGCGCCCTCATCTCCCTGCTCTACAACGTCCAATTCCACGCCCACGCAACCGAAGTCGTCGTCCACACCGACAGTCTGGACGGACGCTGGGAAGTCTCCGTCTGCGACGACGGCACCGGCTTCGACCCCGACCACACCCCCTACGGATTCGGCCTGCAAAGCCAAGTCCTCGACTCCGCCCACCAAGCCGGCATGACCGTCCATATCACCTCCCACCCCGGCGAAGGCACCTGCGTCTTCATCAGCGGGAACACTCATGCGATCGAGGACGGACGCGCCGGCTGACGCCCATTCCGCGGGCATTTCGCACCCTTCCGACATCATCGCCCAGGCGCGGCGATATACTCGACAGCGCTTGTGAAAGCCAGATGTACCTCCCCAGGCCGTCCCGCGACGGCCGACGCAATCAAATAGAAATACGTAAGGCATCCATGAACCCCGATCAGCCTGTCCCTGTCCGCCCCCGCGTCGTCGTGGTGGACGACGCCAGCCAAACCCGCGACACCTTCCACCTCGCCTACCAGGCGCTGGAGGTCGTCGCCACCTTCCACACCGTCGAGTCGCTGCTGGCCGCCCAGCCGCAGGCCGACCTGGTCGTCCTCGATCTGCTGCTCAGCCCCGACCTCAACGGCTCGGTGCTGCAGGGACCCAGGGCGATCATGGAACTCGTCCACCACGGCTACCGCGTCTGCATGTACACCGACGAGCGGCGCCTGCTGGTGCTGGCGCGGTGCTTCGCCGCGGGCGCGTCCGGCATGGTGCGCAAGCTCGACAGCGTCGCCGACAACCAGGCCGCTTTCCTACAGGTCGCCGCCGGACAGTCCGTCGTGCCGCCCTCGATGGTCGAGCTCGCCGAGCTGTTGCGCCGGCGCCGCCGACTGCCCGAGCTCACCGGACGCCAGACCGAGGTGCTCAACGCCCGCGCCCGCGGCGAGGCCTGGGACGCCCTGGCCCGCCGCCTCGGCATCTCGCCCAAGACGGCCCAGGACCACCTGGCCGCCGTCATGGCCAAGATGGTCGGCTTCCTGCAGCAGGCCGGGCTCGACCCGTACGCCAGCGCCGCCGACGTCGAGCACGCCCTCGGCCTGGCCCCCGGCGACCTCAACGACCCCGGCATGCGCTGACCGTCGCTTGCGGACGGACGGCGCGGCTCAGCGGCGCATCCTGGCGAACCACCGAGGCAATCTTTCAACCGTCAGCACCGTGCCGTGAGGATCGCCAGCGGAGACGATTGTCCCGGCGGGCAAGTACTCGTTGGCAGGAATCAGCCACCCCATGTTGATCAGCCGACGGACGTTGAGCCGCGAACCCGACGGATCGTAGAACCACACCCGCTTGCCCCCGCCCGGTTGTCCGAACCAGGCAGCCGTGATCCCCGTGGTGAGCTGCCACCCCTCGGGCCAATCCCCGATGACGTACTCCGAGTGGCCAGCACCCAACCCACCGACCGGCAGTGATCGCTGCGGCCAGGGCGCCGCTCTTCCCTGCTCCTCGACAAAGAACAGCGTTCCCTCCATGTTTCCAATGCGATCCACGCATATGGGTTGTCCTTGAGGACGCTTCGGATGCTGTCCAGCCGGGCCGATCCAGCATCCTGCGAACAGGGGTCCGCCGTTGGAATCCAGAAACGAGTCACACAGGCTGTCGAGTGTGGCGTCGAGAAGCCATGAGAACTCGATCAGGGGATGCCCCAGCTCCATCGGCCCCGGGAATGCGCCGCGCAGCCGATCGTGGGCGTCTCGAGAAGTTCAAGAGTGCCGCATGACTGCCTCACCTGGCACTGCGGCGACACCATGGCCGGATCGGCAGCACCGTACAGGAACCGCAACTCATGCTTGCGTCTCACCGACGTGCCGAAGATAGTCGCACAATTCCCAGCTGCTCAGGCACCAGGCACCGTCTTCGTCCTGCCTCACCCGCATGTCCGGATTCGCAAGCGTCGCACACTCCAACAACGTGTCGCTGTATGGCGATTCACTCATGACTCTTCAACCTCCAGCGCGTTGCGCAAGGCCGCCATGGCAGCCTCCGTCTGCTCCTCTCGGCCGGGATTACGCCCATAGTACGAGCCGTCCAGGTACGCCCGCACCCGACCGCAGAACTCGCGATGC
>Ga0209738_10000088_pt1 | contig 21352 bp, 34 predicted proteins | sample TergutNc150P5_FD_187289 | JGI IMG/M metagenome (GOLD analysis project Ga0209738, IMG submission 187289) | Nasutitermes corniger P5 segment gut microbial community from laboratory colony in Florida, USA - Nc150 P5 (SPAdes) (version 2) | ecosystem: Host-associated > Arthropoda: Insects >...
AAGTCGGACGTGGGCTGGGGCCACCAGATCCGCTCCTATGTGCTCGATAACAGTCGCATCAAGGATTTGCGTACCAACGTCGAAATCAGCAACACGAAAGCCGTGCTCGATGGCGATCTGGATGACTTTATCAGCGCGAGCCTGAAACAGGGCGTGTAACCCCCACAAACACGAACACAAACACCAGTACAAGCACCAGCACAAGCATCATGACCAAACCCACCCAGGCCACCACCATGGCAAGCGCCACCGCGCCGGATACCAACCAGATCATCGCCGAGCGCCGCGAGAAACTGCGCGCGTTGCGCGCACAGGGCAACGCCTATCCGAACGATTTCCGGCCCACCCATCACGCCGCCGGCCTGCAAGCCGGATATGCAGATGCGAGCCGCGAAGCGCTTGAAGCCAGCGCCCTTCAGGTGTCCATCGCCGGGCGCATGATGCTCAAGCGCGTGATGGGCAAGGCCAGCTTTGCAACGGTGCGCGACGGCTCGGGCCAGATCCAGTTTTTCATCACGCCCGCCGATGTGGGCGAAGCGGCCTATGAAGCGTTCAAGAAATGGGACCTGGGCGATATCGTCGCGGCGCGCGGCGTATTGTTCCGCACCAACAAGGGCGAACTGTCGGTGCGCTGCGCTGAACTGCGGCTGCTGTCCAAATCGCTGCGCCCGCTGCCGGACAAGTTCCACGGGCTGGCTGACCAGGAAACGCGTTATCGCCAGCGTTATGTGGACCTGATCGTCACGCCTGATACGCGCAAAACTTTCGTTGCGCGCACACAGGCCATCGCATCGGTGCGCCGCTCGATGGGCGAGGCGGGTTTTATGGAAGTGGAAACGCCGATGCTGCATCCGATTCCAGGCGGCGCGACGGCCAAACCTTTCGTCACCCATCACAACGCGCTGGACATGCAGATGTTTCTGCGCATCGCGCCGGAGCTTTATCTGAAGCGGCTGATCGTGGGCGGCTTCGAGCGCGTGTTCGAGATCAACCGGAACTTCCGCAACGAAGGCGTCTCGCCGCGGCACAATCCCGAATTCACGATGATGGAGTTCTACGCAGCCTATACCGATTACCACTGGCTGATGGACTTCACCGAGCAGCTCATTCGCCAGACCGCGCTCGACACCTGCGGCACTGCGACGCTGACCTGCCAGGGCCGCGAGCTGGACTTGAGCAAGCCTTTTGACCGGCTGACGATCACGCAGGCCATCCAGAAATACGCGCCGCGCTATACCGACGCGCAACTGGCCGATGCCGAATTTTTGCGCACCACGCTCAAACAGCTGGGCGTGGACACCACACAGCCCGCGTTCCTGAACGCGGGCGTGGGCGCGCTGCAACTCGCGCTGTTCGAGGAAACCGCCGAAGCGCAGTTGTGGGATCCCACCTATATCGTCGATTACCCGGTGGAAGTCTCGCCGCTGGCGCGCGCCTCAGACGCGCAGCCTGGCATCACCGAGCGATTCGAGCTTTTCATCACGGGCCGCGAAATTGCGAATGGCTTCTCCGAGCTGAACGACCCCGAAGACCAGGCCGCGCGCTTCAAGAAGCAGGTCGAGCAGAAAGACGCAGGCGACGAGGAAGCCATGTATTACGACGCGGATTACATCCGCGCGCTCGAATACGGCATGCCACCAACCGGCGGATGCGGCATTGGCATCGACCGGCTCGTGATGCTGCTGACCGACAGCCCGAGCATCCGGGACGTGATCCTGTTCCCGCATCTGCGCCGGGAAGAATAGATGTTGCCAGGGCAGGTTTGAAACCTGCCCCTACCCTGCCTGTTTATTTCCTACGCGATTTTTTCTTTCGCGTGATTGATCGAATAGCGCGGAATCTCGATCACCAGATCGCCATGCTCGGGCACCATGGCCTGGCATGACAGGCGCGATGTGGGCGCAAGGCCCCACGCGCTATCCAGCCGGTCTTCCTCGTTCTCGTCGGCGGGGGCCAGCAAGTCGAAGCCTTCGCGCACAATCACGTGGCAGGTCGCGCAGGCGCCTGACTGCTCGCACGCGTGTTCGATGTCGATACCGTGCGCAAGCAGCGCATCGCACAGGCTCTGCCCTGCTGTTGCGTCGAACGCCGCGCCCGCGGGGCACAGTTCGGCATGAGGGAGCACCACGATTCCAGACATGGGAAATCCTTAAAACGATAATGGTTGTGTAGTGTAGTGTGATGATACCCGTGCACGTCAGCCGATTTCGTCGAGCGTTTTTCCCGCCAGCGCGCGCCTGATGCTCCTGTTCATGCGCTGCGCCGCGAATTCGTCCGTGCCCCGGGAAAGCGCCTGCGTGGCCGCTTCGATTGCGGCGGCATCCTCGCGTTGCATCGCCTCGCGCAACCTGTCGGCCAGTGTGTCGATCTGCGCGCGCTGCGCTGCGTCGAGCAATTCGCCGTCTGTGGCCAGCGCCGTTCTGATCGCTTCAAGCAGACGCTCGGCCTCCACCCTCGCTTCGCGCAACGCGCGTGCGCGCATATCGCTATCGGCAGCAACAAAACTTTCCTCGAGCATCCGCGCCACATCGCTATCGGCCAGGCCATACGACGGTTTCACCACCACCGACGCTTCCACGCCCGACTGCTGCTCGCGCGCATGCACCGACAGCAAACCATCCGCATCCACCTGATACGTGACACGAATGCGCGCCGCGCCCGCCGTCATCGGTGGAATGCCACGCAACTCAAAACGCGCCAGCGAACGGCAATCGCCCACCAGCTCGCGCTCGCCCTGCACCACGTGAATCGACATGGCTGTCTGGCCATCCCGGAAGGTGGTGAAGTCCTGCGCGCGCGCCACCGGAATGGTCGCGTTGCGCGAAATGATTTTTTCGACCAGGCCGCCCATCGTTTCCACGCCCAGCGACAAGGGAATCACATCGAGCAGCAGCCAGTCATCGCCCGCGCGGTTGCCCGCAAGCAGATCGGCCTGGATCGCCGCGCCCAGTGCAACCACCTGATCGGGGTCGAGATTCGTCAACGGCGGCTGGCCAAACCAGGTTTCAACCGCGCGCCGGATCACCGGCATGCGCGTCGCGCCACCCACCAGCACCACGCCCTTCACGTCAGCGGGTGTGATCTTCGCGTCGCGCAACGCGCGGCGCACAGGCGCGAATGTGCGCTGCACAAGATCACGCGTGATCGCTTCAAACTGTGCGGCGTCGATACATAACGAAAGGCGCTTGCCATTCGATAACGTCGCATCGATATGCGCACTCCCGGCAGACGACAGCACTTCCTTTGCCGCGCGCGCATGATCGAGCAGCAGCCGCGCATCCTGCGGCGCAAGGCGCTGCGCATCGAGCTGGTTTTGCGCCAGCGCGTAATCGAACAGCGCGTGATCGAAATCATCGCCGCCCAGCGCAGTATCGCCGCCCGCAGCAAGCACTTCAAAGACGCCCTTCGTCAGTTTCAGGATCGACAGATCAAACGTGCCGCCGCCCAAGTCGTACACCGCATAAAGCCCTTCCACGCCGTTATCCAGCCCGTAGGCCAGCGCGGCAGCCGTGGGTTCGTTCAGCAGGCGCAATACGTTCAGGCCCGCCAGACGCGCTGCATCCTTCGTGGCCTGGCGCTGCGCATCGTCAAAATATGCAGGCACGGTAATCACCGCGCCGACCAGCGCATCGCCCAGCGTATCCTCGGCGCGCTGGCGCAGTGTGGCCAGAATGTCGGCGGACACCTCCACCGGACTTTTCACGCCATCGGCGGTGCGTATCTGCACCATGCCTGGCGCGTCAACAAATTCGTAAGGCGCGTTTGCGCGGCCTTCAACCTCCGCCCTGCCACGCCCCATGAAGCGCTTGACCGACACGATGGTGTTATGTGGATCGCTCGCCGCAGCGGCCTTTGCGGCGTAGCCAATCTGCCGCTCGCCCCTGGCGGAATAGCGCACCACGGAGGGCAGCAGCACGCGCCCCTGTTCGTCAGGCAGCGCTTCGGGCACGCCGTTGCGCACCGCCGCGACCAGCGAGTTGGTCGTGCCCAGATCGATGCCAGCAGCCAGCCTGCGCTGATGCGGCGCGGGAGACATGCCGGGTTCGGAGATTTGCAGTAAAGCCATTGCAAGGTTGATGTTATGTGTTATGCGTTATGTGTCACGGTTTATGTTTCCAGCCGCTCAATCTGGGTGGCGATTTCATCCGTTACCCGCTGGATGAACATCAGCTCACGCACAGCATTTTCGGCTGATTCATTCGCTCTGTCATCGAGCCAGGTTGCCAGCTCGCCAAAACGCGCGTGTTCCTCGGCGCGCAAACGCGCCGCCAGGGCATCGAGCGCGGCGATATCCCGCGCAGTCACAGCCGCTTCGATCTGCTCGCGCCATGCCATCTGCTGCATCAGGAACGCGCCCGCCATCGCGGCACCATGCTCCCTGTGCACATCGATGCCGCGCAATTGCAGCAGATACGCCGCGCGGCGCAATGGGTCGCGCAATGTCTGGTAAGCCTCGTTGGCGTGCGTGGCCCATTGCATCGCCACGCGCTTTTGCGCGTCAGTCGCCGTGGCAAAGCGGTCAGGATGCACCTGCGCCTGCACGGCGCGCCAGGCGGCATCAAGCGCCGCCTGATCCAGTGCGAACTGTTCAGGCAGGCCAAACAACGCAAAGTGACTATCGTGGAAACTCACCATTCAGACGCGAAACGATTCGCCGCAGCCGCATTCATCTTTTGCATTCGGGTTGTTGAACCGGAAGCCTTCGTTCAATCCTTCGCGCACGAAGTCCAGCTCGGTGCCATCGATATAGGGCAGGCTTTTGGGATCGACGATGATTTTTACCCCGCTGCTCTCGAACACTTCGTCCTCGGGCGCGGGTTCATCAACATATTCGAGCTTGTACGCAAGCCCCGAGCAGCCCGTGGTGCGCACGCCCACGCGCAGGCCCATTCCCTTGCCACGCAGCACCAGGCATTTCTGCACGTGCCGCGCCGCATTTTCTGTCAATGTAATCGCCATCACTTTTCCTGCCCATTCGCGCCGCCATGGCGCTGACGGTAATCCGCCACGGCAGCCTTGATCGCGTCCTCGGCCAGGATCGAGCAATGAATCTTCACCGGAGGCAATGCCAGTTCTTCGGCGATCTGCGTGTTCCTGATCGACAGCGCTTCATCGAGCGTCTTGCCCTTGACCCATTCAGTGACCAGCGAACTGGAAGCAATCGCCGAACCACAACCGTAAGTCTTGAACTTCGCGTCCTCGATCACGCCATCCTTGCCCACGCGAATCTGCAGTTTCATCACATCGCCACACGCGGGCGCGCCCACCATGCCAGTGCCCACAGCATCATCGTCCTTCGCAAACGAACCCACGTTGCGCGGGTTCTCGTAATGATCGAGCACCTTGTCGCTATATTCCATGATTTTCTGCTCCTGCTTCTGCTTGCTGTTAATGCGCTGCCCACTGGATGGACGACAGATCGACGCCATCCTTGTACATTTCCCACAGTGGTGATAACTCCCGCAGTTTCGCAATCTTCCCGCCAAACAGGTTGACCACGTAATCCACTTCTTCCTGCGTCGTGAAGCGCCCCACCGTGAAACGGATCGAGCTGTGCGCGAGTTCATCGTTGCGCCCCAGCGCGCGCAGCACATACGACGGCTCCAGCGACGCGGACGTGCACGCCGACCCCGACGACACCGCCACATCCCTGACCGCCATCATCAATGACTCGCCTTCGACAAAATTAAAACTCACGTTCAGGTTGTGCGGCACGCGGCGCTCCATGTCGCCATTCACATAGATCTCCTCGATTTGCATCAGGCCGCGCAGCAGACGGTCACGCAGCAGGCGGATGCGCTCGTTTTCGGCGGCCATTTCCCCGCGCGCAAGGCGAAACGCTTCGCCCATGCCAACGATCTGGTGCGTGGGCAAGGTGCCTGAGCGCATGCCGCGCTCGTGCCCGCCGCCATGCATCTGCGCCTCGATGCGCACGCGCGGCCTGCGCCGCACGAACAGCGCGCCAACGCCTTTGGGCCCATAGGTCTTGTGCGCGGACAATGACATCAGGTCCACCTTCAGCCGTTGCAGGTCGATCGCAACCTTGCCCGTGGCCTGCGCTGCGTCCACATGGAAAATCACGCCGCGCTCGCGGCAGATTTCGCCAATCGCGTCGATATCCTGGATCACACCAATCTCGTTGTTCACGAACATCACCGAGACCAGAATCGTATCCGGGCGCAATGCGGCCTTGAACGCATCGAGGTCGATCAGGCCGTTTTCCTTCACGTCCAGCAAGGTTACATCGAAGCCTTCGCGCTCCAGCTCGCGGCAGGTATCGAGCACGGCCTTGTGCTCGGTTTTTACCGTGATGATGTGCTTTCCCTTGCCGCGATAAAAATGCGCAGCGCCCTTGAGCGCGAGGTTGTCCGATTCGGTCGCGCCCGAGGTCCATACGATTTCGCGCGGGTCTGCGTTGATCAGCGCCGCGACCTGTTCGCGCGCGTCTTCCACCGCGCGCTCCGCTTCCCAGCCATAGGCATGACTGTTCGATGCCGGATTGCCGAACTGCTCGCGCAGGTACGGCAGCATTTTGTCCACCACGCGCGGATCAACAGGCGTCGTCGCGCTGTAATCCATATAGATGGGCAGGTGGAGGGTTGAGCTGGTCATCAGTGAGTTACTCCAGGAATTCGGGTATTCAGTTTCAGTCAATATAAGTCAATATCAATCAATATCAATCAATATCGGTCAATCACGAGCCGCTGGCCAGGTTGAAGATGGAATTCGGCCCCACCGGCGTGCGCGACCTTGCCAGCGGCGCATCCTGACGACGGTCATGCAATATCGCCGTGCCATCCTGGCGGCGTTGCTGCTGCATCACCAGATCCTTCAGCGATACGGAATCGAGATACTCCACCATCTTGCGCGTCAGGGTTGACCACAGCTCGTGCGTCATGCAGCGCCCATCGGGAATGTCCTCGCCTTCGCAGGTGCCCCTGCCGCCGCATTGCGTCGCGTCGATCGGCTCGTCCACGGCCATCACGATATCCGCAACACTCACGTCCTGCGCGCGGCGCGCCAGTGTATAGCCGCCGCCTGGCCCGCGCACGGATTCAACCACCGCATGGCGGCGCAGCTTGCTGAACAACTGTTCGAGATAGGACAGCGAGATGCGCTGGCGCGCGCTGATGCCTGCGAGCGTCACAGGCCCCTGCTCTTCGTGCAATGCGAGGTCGATCATTGCAGTAACGGCAAAACGGCCCTTGGTGGTCAATCTCATAACGCAACTCCCAGTTTCCCGATGTTCCAGTAATCAGCAATGCAGCAGTTCAGCAATTCAGTAATTCAGATAGTCGATGAATTCCATCAAGTATATATACATGACAAAATTAGTCAAGCTACAGGATGCTATCTGCGATAATTCCCCGTTATTTGATGTTTCTTTCATTTTGCAGGACCGAATTCATGTCAACCTGGTTACTTCCCGAAAACATCGCCGACGTGCTGCCCGCCGAGGCGCGCAAGATCGAGGAGCTGCGCCGCCGGCTGCTTGACCGTTTCCGTGCGTACGGTTACGAAATGGTGATGCCGCCCATGCTCGAATATCTCGAGTCGCTGCTCACCAGCGGCGGGCGCGATCTGAACCTGCGCACGTTCAAGCTCGTTGACCAGATGTCGGGGCGCACGCTTGGCCTGCGCGCGGATATCACCCCGCAGGTCGCGCGCATCGACGCGCATCTGCTGAACCGCCAGGGCGTCACGCGGCTGTGTTACGCAGGCGTCGTGCTGCATACGCGTCCGCGCGGCCCGCATGCCACGCGCGAGCAGATACAGATCGGCGCGGAAATTTATGGCTATGCCGGGCTGGAAGCCGATCTTGAGATTCAGCAACTGATGCTTGACACGCTGCATCTGGCCGGCCTGGCGCATGTGCGGCTCGACCTGTCGCACGCAGGGGTGCTCGCGGCGCTGATCGATGCCGATCCCACGGCAGCAGCGCCAGGCGATGCGCTTTACGAGGCGCTGGACGGCAAGGACGCGCCTGCGCTCGCTGCGCTGACCGAACATCTGTCGCCCCCCGTGCGCGATGCGTTGCGTGCGTTGCCAACGCTGTATGGCGATGCGTCGGTGCTCGATGTGGCGCGTCAGAAATTGCCCGCGCTGCCAGGCATTGTCCGCTCGCTCGATGAGCTGGCTTTTCTCGTCGCGCGCCTGGGCGACGCCGAAGTCACCATCGACCTCGCCGAGCTGGGTGGATATGCCTATCACAGCGGCGTGATGTTTTCGGCTTATGTGGATGGCGTGCCCAACGCGGTCGTGCGCGGTGGCCGTTACGATCATGTCGGGCAGGCCTATGGGCGCGCGCGCGCAGCCACGGGTTTTTCGCTTGACCTGCGCGAAGTGGCGCGCATCTCGCCGCTCGAGCTTCGCGGCGCGGCCATCCTGGCGCCATGGCGTGATGATGATGCGCTGCGCGCGGAAATCGCGGCATTGCGCGCCGCAGGCGAGATCGTCATCCAGACGCTGCCAGGCGATGAAGGCAACCAGAACCCGCGCGAACCTGCGTGCGATCGCGCGCTGGTTCAGTACGATGGCGCATGGGTCGTTGAGAACATCGCACGCTGACCCGCGGCAGTCCCCATAAACAACAAAGCCTGGCATCTGGCCAGGCTTTGTTCTTTGTTGAATGGGAAAGACCGCAGGTTATTCGGCTTCCTTCGCGCTATCCGCCGCGTCCGTTTCCGGCACTTCAGGGCGATCGAGCAATTCGACCAACGCCATTGGCGCGTTGTCGCCCAGGCGGAAGCCGTATTTCAGGATACGCAGATAACCACCCGGGCGCGTTGCATAACGCGGGCCAAGCACGTCAAACAGTTTCGTGACGCTGTCACGGTCCCGCAGACGGTTGAACGCCAGGCGGCGGTTCGCCAGTGACGGCTTCTTGCCCAGCGTAATCAGCGGTTCCACGACCTTGCGCAGTTCCTTGGCCTTGGGCAATGTGGTCTTGATGACCTCGTGCTCGATCAGCGAGTTGGACATGTTGCGCAGCATGGCCAGACGGTGGCTGCTCGTGCGGTTGAGTTTTCGCAAACCATGACGGTGACGCATATTGAATTTCCTTCAATCAAAAATCAAAAGTTTTAATCCAGCTCTTCTATCGCCCCGGAAAACCGGGGCGTGGGCCGGTATGAGAAAGTTTAAAAGTTTAACGATCGAAACCCGCTGGCGGCCAGCTTTCGAGCTTCATGCCCAGCGTCAGCCCGCGTGAAGCCAGCACTTCCTTGATCTCGTTGAGCGACTTGCGCCCCAGATTCGGGGTTTTCAGCAATTCGTTCTCGGTGCGCTGGATCAGATCGCCGATGTAATAGATGTTCTCGGCCTTCAGGCAGTTCGCCGAACGTACCGTCAGTTCAAGATCATCCACCGGACGCAGCAGGATCGGATCGACCTGCGGCGCTGCGTGTGCAGCAGCTTCCGCTGCGGCTTCCACGCCTTCGAGTTCCGCGAACACCGCGAGCTGATCGACCAGAATGCGCGCCGACTGGCGGATCGATTCTTCCGGCGACAGCACGCCATTCGTTTCGACGCTCATCACGAGCTTGTCGAGATCGGTGCGCTGTTCAACGCGCGCGTTTTCCACGGAATAGCTCACACGGCGCACGGGCGAGAATGACGCATCCAGCACGATGCGGCCAATCGTCTTTGTGGCTTCATCGCCATGAAAGCGCACATTGCCCGGCACGTAACCACGGCCCTTTTCGACCTTGATCTGCATGTCGAGCTTGCCGCCCTTGGACAGATGCGCAATCGCATGATCGGGGTTGATGACTTCCACGTCGTGCGACAATTCGATGTCGCTGGCCGTCACCACGCCCTCGCCTTCCTTGCGCAAGGTCAGTGTGGCCTCATCACGGTTATGCAACCTGAATACCACGCCCTTGAGGTTCAGCAGCAGGTTCACCACATCTTCCTGCACGCCATCGAGCGTCGAATATTCGTGCACCACGCCCGCGATCGTCACTTCGGTGGGCGCATAGCCCACCATCGACGACAACAGCACACGCCGCAGCGCGTTACCAAGCGTATGGCCATAACCACGCTCGAACGGCTCCATCACCACCTTCGCATGGTTTTCGCCGAGCGATTCCACCGCGATAATCCGGGGCTTCAACAAACTGGTTTGCATGGGTTTTCCTTTTCAATACCCTCGGCTCGTTACACCGATAAGGCTAAAGGCGACAACAACCTGAAAATGTCCGGTGATGTGTTCCGTTTCCAGCGCGCAATGCGCAATACTGCGGCAATCACATTCATCGTCAATCTACAGCCGTTAATCCGGTTCAACACGAATCATCGTGAATACAGTTCGACGATCAGACTTTCGTTGATGTCGCCTGCGATATCACTGCGCTCCGGCATTGACTTGAACGTACCTTCGAACTTCTTGCCATCGACTGACACCCAGCCAGGCAATCCAACCTGTTCGGCCAGCGACACCGCTTCGATGATGCGCGCCTGCTTTTTCGCCTGCTCGCGCACACCGACCACATCGCCTGCCTTCACTTGCAGCGACGGGATATTCGCAACCTGGCCATTCACGGTGATCGCCTTGTGGCTCACCAGCTGGCGCGCTTCCGCGCGGGTCGAGCCGAAGCCCATGCGATACACCACGTTGTCCAGCCGCGATTCGAGCAGCTGAAGCAGGTTCTCGCCCGTGTTGCCACGGCGACGGTCGGCTTCGGCGAAATAGCGGCGGAACTGGCGTTCCAGCACGCCATAGATACGCTTGACTTTCTGCTTTTCACGCAATTGCGTGCCATAGTCAGAGGTGCGCGCGCCCGAGATGCGGCCATGCTGGCCGGGCTTGCTTTCGAGCTTGCACTTGTCGGCAAGCGCGCGACGGGCGCTTTTCAGAAAAAGGTCGGTGCCTTCACGGCGAGCCAGTTTGGCCTTGGGGCCAGTATAACGTGCCACGTTGTTTTCCTTCGATGTAAATTACGCGAATGCCGTGATACGGATATCCTGCATCGCGCTAGTTCGCCCCTGATGAAGCGAACGGTGGGCTTAGGGGTTAAAACAATCTCAATGATGCTGATGCAAAAACGCCAACGGCCTGCCAGTACACAGGCAGCTTGATACAAACACAAACACATCAAGCCGCCCGGCAGCAACAGGCCTGGCACAAACAATGGCTCAGATACGGCGGCGCTTCGGCGGACGGCAACCGTTATGCGGCACAGGCGTGACATCCGAGATCGTGGTGATCTTGATGCCCAGGCCATGCAGCGCGCGCACAGCCGATTCACGGCCAGGGCCAGGCCCCTTGATGTGCACTTCGAGGTTCTTCACGCCGTATTCCATTGCCGTGCGACCCGCCGATTCAGCAGCAACCTGCGCGGCAAACGGCGTGGACTTGCGCGAGCCCTTGAAGCCCTGACCGCCTGACGTTGCCCATGCCAGCGCATTGCCCTGACGATCGGTAATCGTGATGATGGTGTTGTTGAACGACGCATGAACGTGAACCACGCCCTCTGCAACGTTCTTCCTGACTTTCTTGCGAACGCGCTGCGCCGCAGAATTGTTAGCTTTGGCCATTGTGTTTTCCCATTACGTCCGTATGGCTTACTTCTTCAGCGAGGCCGCTGCACGACGCGGCCCCTTGCGCGTGCGCGCATTGGTGCGCGTGCGCTGGCCGCGCAGCGGCAGACCCTTGCGGTGACGCACGCCACGGTAGCAGCCCAGATCCATCAGGCGCTTGATATTCATCGTGGTTTCACGGCGCAGATCGCCTTCAACGATGAATTTGCCGACTTCCTCACGCAGCTTTTCCAGATCTGCGTCGTCCAGATCTTTCACCTTTTTGTCGAACGCCACGCCAGCGGCCACACAGATGTGGCGTGAGCGCGAACGACCGATACCGTAGATCGCCGTCAGGCCGATTTCGGTGTGTTGATGGTTCGGGATGTTAACCCCTGCAATACGAGCCATTGTTTTTCCTCAAACAAAAAGCGCAAGCAACTCGAAAGCTGCGCGCGATCAGCCTTGACGCTGTTTATGACGCGGATCCGAACTACAGATCACACGAACGACGCCATTGCGCTTGATGATCTTGCAATTGCGGCAGATGCGCTTGACGGATGCCATTACTTTCATGATTTACCTACCTTACCCTATAGACCAGATCACTTCGCCCGGAATACGATCCGCGCACGCGACAGATCGTAGGGCGTCAATTCAACCGTTACCTTGTCACCAGGCAGGATGCGGATGTAGTGCATACGCATCTTGCCTGAAATATGCCCGAGCACAATATGCCCATTTTCCAGCTTTACGCGGAAAGTAGCGTTGGGCAGATTTTCCACCACCTCGCCCTGCATCTGGATTACATCGTCCTTGGCCATACTGTCAAATCAATGAACCATCGGGAAATTACCACCCTTGAAGTTAGCCTTCTTGAGCAGCGATTCGTACTGTTGCGACATCACATAGGACTGCACCTGTGCCATGAAGTCCATCGTGACAACCACGGCAATCATCAGGGACGTGCCGCCAAAACTCAGCGAGATACCCCATTTCACTGCAATAAATTCCGGCAGCAGGCACACGAACACCAGATAGAACGCACCAGCGAGCGTCAGCCGGGTCAGGATGCGGTCGATATAGCGTGAGGTTTGGTCACCTGGGCGGATACCCGGCACAAACGCACCACTCTTTTTCAGGTTATCGGCCACTTCCTTGCTGTTGAAAGTTATCGCGGTATAGAAAAAGGCGAAGAACACCACAGCCACCGCATACAGCAGCATGTATACCGGCTCGCCTGGCCTTAACGCCAGCCCGATGGCATGCAGCATGTTCGACAGCCAGCTGTAATTCGTGCCAGGCTGTTGCCCGCCGAGATTCATCAGCGTAGCTGGCAGCAGGATGATCGACGACGCAAAGATCGGCGGAATCACGCCTGACATGTTCAATTTCAGCGGCAGATGTGACGACGTGCCACCGTAAATCTTGTTGCCGACCTGGCGCTTCGCGTAATTGAGCAGCACCTTGCGCTGCCCACGTTCGATAAACACCACCAGATACGTGACACCCACGATCAGCGCGATAATCAGGATCGCCGAGAACGAACCGATCGTCCCGCCATTCACCAGGCTGAACAGCTGGCTGAAGCTGTTCGGGAAACTTGCCGCAATCCCGCCGAAAATGATGATCGAGATACCGTTGCCCAGCCCGCGCTCCGTGACCTGCTCACCCAGCCACATCAGGAACATCGTGCCCGTCACCAGCGTGATGACGGTGGTCAGGTAAAACATTGCGCCAGGCTCCGTCACCAGGCCTTGCTGCCGCTCCAGACCGATCGCAATGAAAAACGCCTGAAACGCGGCAATCACCACGGTGAAATAGCGCGTGTACTGCGTGATCTTGCGCTGCCCGGCCTGCCCTTCCTTTTTCAGCGCTTCGAGCTGCGGGGCCACCATCGTCATCAGTTGCAATACGATGGATGCCGAAATGTACGGCATCACGCCCAGCGCAAAAACCGTGAACCGCGACAGCGCGCCCCCTGAAAACATGTTGAACATGCCAAGGATGCCGTTTTGCTGGTTGCGGAAGAACTGCGCAAACTGCTCGGGATCGATGCCGGGCACCGGAATATGCGTGCCAAGGCGATAGACGACCAGCGCCATCAGCAAAAACATGGCACGCTTGCGCAGGTCGCCGAACTTCGGCATGGTGCGTCCGATCCCCGCGGGACTGGTGTTGGCCAAGTGACTTCTCCGCTTGCCTGCTTACTCGACGAAAGAACCGCCTGCTGCTTCGATTGCAGCGCGCGCGCCTTTCGTTGCGCCCAGCCCTTTCACCACGATCTTGCGCTTGATCTCGCCCGTGGCGATGATCTTCACGCTCTTGATCAGCTCGCCGACCAGACCTGCCTGCTTGAGCGCCAGCAGATCGATTTCATCGACGGGCAGCCTGTCGAGATCGCGCAGGCGCACTTCGTCAGTAAACTCTTTGGTCAACGACGTAAAACCCCGCTTGGGCAGACGGCGTTGCAGCGGCATCTGGCCGCCTTCAAAACCGACCTTGTGAAAACCGCCCGCACGCGACTTCTGACCCTTGTGGCCACGCCCCGCCGTCTTGCCGAGGCCTGAACCGATACCGCGACCCACGCGACGCTTTGCGTGCTTCGAGCCTGCCGCGGGTTTCAGGTTATTCAATTCCATTTTCAACTCCTGGAGCGTAAGGCAACCCAGCCTTAGCCGATGACCTTGACGAGGTACGAGACCTTGTTAATCATGCCGCGCACGGACGGCGTGTCCTGCACCTCGGCAACCGAGTTCAGGCGACGCAGCCCCAGGCCGCGCACCGTGGCGCGATGGGATTCGCGGGTTCCAATCAGGCTCCTGACGAGCTGAACCTTCACAGTTTTTTCAGACATGGTGGCCCACCTTAACCCAGAATTTCTTCAACGGCCTTGCCGCGCTTGGCGGCAATATCCGCCGGCGTGGACTGCTTGCGCAAACCGTCGAGCGTTGCACGCACGAGGTTGTACGGGTTCGTCGAACCGTGGCTTTTCGCCACGACGTTCTGCACGCCCATCACATCGAACACCGCGCGCATCGGGCCGCCAGCGATCACGCCGGTGCCGCCCTTGGCAGGGGCCAGCATCACGGTGGATGCACCGTGCCTGCCCTGCACTTCGTGCTGCAACGTGCCGTGTTTCAGCGGCACCTTGAACATGTTGCGACGCGCCTGTTCCATTGCCTTCTGCACGGCAACGGGCACTTCCTTGGCCTTGCCCTTGCCCATGCCCACGCGGCCATCACCATCGCCCACCACGGTCAGCGCGGCGAAACCGAGAATCCGGCCACCTTTCACCACCTTGGTCACGCGGTTGACCGCGATCATCTTTTCGCGCAGGCCGTCGTCGCGCTCGTCAGCCTGAACTTTCGCTTGCATCTTTGCCATGACGAATGCTTTCCCTTAAAACTTGAGACCAGCTTCACGCGCCGCATCGGCCAGCGCCTTCACGCGGCCATGATAGCGGAACCCGGAACGGTCGAACGCGACGGACTCGATGCCAGCAGCCTTCGCCTTTTCCGCAATACGCTTGCCGATCAGCGAGGCTGCGGCGATATTGCCACCCTTGCCCGACTTGTCGGCCAGCTGCGCCCGCACCTCGGCTTCGAGCGTCGAAGCGCTGGCCAGCACCTTCGTGCCGCACGGCGAGAACACCTGCGCATAGATATGCGTATTCGTGCGATGCACGGCCAGACGCGCGACCTGCAACTCAGCGATCCTGATCCGCGTTTGACGCGCGCGGCGCAGGCGGGATTGTGTCTTATCCATGATTTCGCACCCTTACTTCTTCTTCGTTTCCTTGAGAATCACGACTTCGTCGGCGTAGCGCACACCCTTGCCCTTGTAAGGCTCGGGCGGACGGTAGCCGCGCACTTCCGCAGCCACCTGGCCAACTTTCTGCCGGTCGATTCCCTTGATGACGATTTCGGTTTGCGACGGCGTTTCCGCCTTCACGCCTTCGGGCATCTGGTGCACGACCGGATGCGAGAAGCCCAGCGACAGGTTCAGCTTGTCGCCCTGCGCCTGCGCACGGTAGCCCACGCCAACCAGCGTCAGCTTGCGCTCGAAACCCTTCGTTACGCCATGCACCATGTTCGCAATCAATGCGCGCATCGTGCCGGACATTGCGTTCGCTTCGCGGCTTTCATCGGCCGGCTCAAGCTTCAGCACACCGTTATCGTTGATCACTTTCACGCGGCTGCTCTGCGCCTGCGTCATCGTGCCCAGCGGGCCCTTGATGGTGATGGCTTCGTCGCTCAGGGCCACTTCCGCGCCTTGCAGCGCAACCGGGCTTTTACCTACTCGGGACATGGTTCATTCTCCTTTCGGTCAGGCGACGTAACAGATGACTTCGCCACCCACGCGCGTGGCGCGGGCCTTGCGGTCAGTCATCACACCCTGGGGCGTGGACACGATCGCCACACCGAGGCCATTCATGACCTGCGGAATCTCGTCGTGCCCGCGATACACGCGCAGGCCGGGACGCGATACGCGCTCGAGGCGCTCGATCACCGGACGGCCCGCGTAGTATTTCAGCGCGATGTTCAGCTCCGACTTCGCGCCTTCAGCCTTCACCGCGAAATCATCGATATAACCTTCGTCTTTCAGGACCTGCGCAATCGCCACCTTGACCTTCGACGACGGCATCGCCACCGTTACCTTCTCGACCATCTGCGCGTTGCGGATGCGAGTCAGCATATCGGCGATAGGATCACTCATGCTCATTTACGTTCTCCTTTACCAGCTCGCCTTGGTGACACCCGGGATCTCACCACGGAATGCGATTTCGCGGATCTTGCCACGCGCCAGCCCAAACTTGCGGAACGTGCCACGCGGACGCCCGGTCAGCGCACAGCGGTTACGCTGGCGAGTCGGGTTTGCGTTGCGCGGCAGTTGCTGCAATTCGAGACGCGCAGCATAGCGCTCTTCTTCCGACTTGCCTTGGTCGTCAATAATTGCCTTGAGCGCCGCGCGCTTCGGCGCGTATTTCGCCACCAGGCGGGCGCGCTTCTTCTCGCGTTCAATCAGTGCCAGTTTAGCCACGGTAACCTCAATTTCTGAACGGGAACTTGAAGCTGGCGAGCAGCGCCTTCGCTTCATCGTCGGTCTTCGCGGTGGTCGTGATGCTGACATTCAGCCCACGCAGCGCGTCGATCTTGTCATAATCAATTTCGGGGAAAATGATCTGCTCTTTCACGCCGATGTTGTAATTGCCGCGCCCATCGAACGCACGACCCGACACACCGCGGAAGTCGCGCACACGGGGCAGCGCAACTGTCACGAAGCGGTCGAGGAATTCGTACATCCGGGTGCCGCGCAATGTGACCATCGCGCCAATGGGGTAGCCCTGGCGAATCTTGAAGCCGGCAATTGCCTTGCGCGCCTTCGTGACCACCGGCTTCTGGCCTGCGATCTTCGTCAGGTCACCCACCGCGTTCTCGATGATCTTCTTGTCGGCAACAGCTTCGCCCAGACCCATGTTCAGCGTGATCTTGGTGATGCGGGGCACCTCCATGACCGACTTGTAGCCGAACTTCTCGATCAGGCCCGGGACGACCTTTTCCTTGTAAAACTCCTGCAAACGTGCCATTTTTACCTCGCATCAGCCAGCACGGCACCCGTCGTTTTCAGGAACCGCACCTTCTTGTCCCCTTCGACCTTGATGCCTACGCGCGACGGCTTGCCGTTCGCATCCACCAGCGCGACGTTTGAAATGTGCAACGGCATCGTCTTCGCTTCCACGCCGCCCGTTTTCCCTTTCATCGGGTTCGGTTTCACGTGCTTCTTGACGATGTTGATGCCTTCCACGGTCACGCGCTCGTCGCCAACCTTCAGCACGACGCCGCGCTTGCCCTTGTCCTTGCCAACGGTAACGATGACTTCGTCACCCTTGCGAATCCTGTTCATCGCAACTCCTTACAGCACTTCCGGCGCCAGCGAAACGATCTTCATGAAGCGTTCGCTGCGCAGCTCGCGCGTCACCGGCCCGAAAATACGGGTGCCGATGGGTTCGAGCTTGTTGTTCAAAAGCACGGCGGCATTGCCATCGAAGCGGATCAGCGAGCCGTCCTGACGACGCACGCCCTTCGCAGTGCGCACGACTACGGCGTTGTAGATTTCGCCCTTCTTCACGCGCCCGCGCGGCGTTGCTTCCTTGACGCTCACCTTGATGATGTCGCCAATGTTTGCGTAACGACGTTTCGAGCCGCCGAGCACCTTGATGCACATGACTTCACGCGCACCTGTGTTGTCGGCTACTTCAAGCCGAGATTCGGTCTGGATCATGTTTAACTCGTTCCCAACTTAACCCGGATGAACCACCATGGCGCACCCGGTCAGTCTTGGCCCCGTCAGCCATGCGCCGAAACGGCGCACAACTGTTTGGGTTGAAACTGCGAAAGAGTGGAATTATAACCGGCAATTCCACTCTTGCCAAGTAAAATTTGCAACGAATGCAAATTTTTCTTTTCCACAGCGACCTTAAATAACGCGGGCCGCCTCGACAAGGCGCGATACTGCCCACGCCTTGGTTTTCGACACTGGACGCGTTTCCTGAATTTCGACGATATCGCCCTCATTGCAGGAATTCGCTTCGTCGTGCGCGTGATACTTCTTCGACTGCACAACGTACTTGCCGTAGATCGGATGCTTCACGCGACGCTCGACCAGCACGGTCACCGTCTTGTTCATCCTGTTGCTGACGACCTTGCCGACCAGCGTGCGCTTTAACGAAGCCTTCACGCCATCTTTCACGCTATCGTTCATTTCTGGTTCGCCTTTTCAGTCAGGATAGTCTTCACGCGCGCGATATCACGACGCACCTTTTTGAGCTGGCTCGTGTTCGTGAGCTGTTGCGTCGCAAGCTGCATGCGCAGGCCAAACTGCGCCTTCAGCAACCCGGACAATTCCTTGTCCAGCGCGTCCTTGTCTTTCTGGTGAAGTTCGGATGCCTTCATTGTTTCACTCCCTGTGCACCATCAGGCGCCGAGCTGGCGAGCCATGAACACCGTCTTCAGCGGCAGTTTTGCCGCCGCCAGACGAAATGCCTCACGGGCCAGTTCTTCGGTTACGCCATCCATTTCATACAGCATCTTGCCCGGCTGGATTTCGGCCACGTAATACTCGGGATTACCCTTGCCGTTACCCATCCGCACTTCGGCGGGCTTCTGCGAAATTGGCTTGTCCGGGAAAATGCGGATCCAGATACGGCCGCCACGCTTGATGTGGCGGGTCATCGCACGACGCGCCGCTTCGATCTGGCGCGCGGTCAGACGACCACGAACGACGGCCTTCAGGCCGTACTCGCCGAACGACACCGCGTTACCCCGCGTTGCAACGCCCGTGTTGCGACCTTTCTGCTCTTTACGATACTTTCTGCGTTTCGGTTGCAGCATGGTTATTCTCCAGTCTTGCCTTCGCCGGCGGCTGCGCCACCTGCGGGGCGACGCGGCGCGCCACGACGGGCGCCTGGCGCGCCTTCGCCACGGCCACGGCGATCACCCGGACGCGCGTGACGGCGCGGACGTTTTTCCTCGGCGACTTCTTCCACCACGGGCGCATCATTGCGGCCCAGCGTGTCGCCCTTGTAGACCCACACCTTCACGCCAATGATGCCGTAGGTCGTTTTCGCTTCCGACGTTGCGTAATCAATATCAGCGCGCAGCGTGTGAAGCGGCACGCGACCTTCGCGATACCATTCGGTGCGCGCGATTTCGATGCCGTTCAGGCGGCCTGCGCTCATGATCTTGATGCCCTGCGCGCCAAGACGCATTGCGTTCTGCATCGCGCGTTTCATCACGCGGCGGAACATCATGCGCTTTTCGAGCTGCTGTGCAATCCCGTCGGCAATCAGTTGAGCATCGGTTTCCGGCCTGCGGATTTCCTCGATGTTCACGTGAACCGGCACGCCCATGCGACGCTGCAATTCCTTCTTCAGCAGCTCGATGTCCTCGCCCTTCTTGCCGATCACCACGCCTGGACGCGAACTGTGAATCGTGATGCGCGCGTTTTTCGCCGGGCGCTCGATCACAACGCGGCCCACCGACGCGTTTTTCAGTTTCTTCTTCAGAAACTCACGCACACCGATGTCTTCCTTCAGCATCGACGCAAAGTTACCGCTGTTCGCATACCAGCGCGATGCCCAGTTACGGGTAACGGCCAGACGGAAGCCAGTCGGATGAATTTTCTGTCCCATCGTATGGCTCCTTAGTTGCCGACCGTCACGGTAATGTGACAGGACTGTTTCTCGATGCGGTTGCCGCGGCCTTTCGCGCGCGCGGTGAAACGCTTCAGCGACGTGGCCTTGTCAACGTAGATGCTCTTGACCTTCAGCTCGTCGATATCGGCGCCTTCGTTGTGCTCGGCGTTCGCAATGGCCGACAGTACGACCTTCTTCATGATGTCCGCCGCTTTCTTCGGCGAGAACGTCAGAACGTTCAGCGCCTTGTCAACCGGCAAACCGCGGATCTGGTCAGCCACAAGGCGCGTTTTCTGCGCCGAGATGCGGGCACCGCGATGAATTGCTTTCACTTCCATCTTGCTTGCCCCTTATTTTTTGGCCTTCTTGTCGGCCGCGTGACCCTTGAACGTACGGGTCAATGCGAACTCGCCAAGCTTGTGGCCGACCATGTTTTCCGAGATATACACCGGAACGTGTTGACGACCGTTATGCACGGCAACCGTCAGGCCGATGAAGTCCGGCAGGATCGTCGAACGACGCGACCACGTCTTGATCGGTTTCTTGTCACGCGATGCCGCGGCCGCCTCAACCTTCTTCAACAAATGGGCGTCGCAGAACGGGCCTTTTTTAACAGAACGTGCCATTGCTGCTCCTTAACGCTTGTAACGACGCTGCACGATCATGCTCGTCGTGCGCTTGTTGCTGCGGGTGCGGTAGCCCTTGGTCGGCGTACCCCACGGGCTGACCGGATCGCGGCCCGCTGCCGTGCGGCCTTCGCCGCCGCCATGCGGGTGATCAACCGGATTCATCACCACGCCACGCACGGTCGGACGGATACCGCGCCAGCGGTTCGCGCCGGCCTTGCCGATCTGGCGCAGGCTGTGTTCATCATTACCCACTTCGCCAATCGTCGCGCGGCATTCGATATGCACGCGGCGAATTTCGCCCGAGCGCAGACGAACCTGCGCATACACGCCCTCGCGCGCCAGCAGCATCGCCGATGCGCCCGCCGAACGCGCAATCTGCGCGCCCTTGCCAGGCAGCATTTCGATGCAGTGGATCGTCGTGCCCACCGGAATATTGCGGATCGGCAGCGTATTGCCCACGCGGATCGGCGCCTCGGCGCCAGAAACCAGCTGCTGGTCCACCGTCACGCCCTTGGGCGCGATGATGTAACGGCGCTCGCCATCGGCATACAGCAGCAGCGCGATGTTGGCGCTACGGTTCGGGTCATATTCGAGACGCTCGACTTTCGCCGGAATGCCATCTTTCGTGCGACGAAAATCGATCACGCGGTAATGCTGCTTGTGACCACCACCTTTGTGGCGCGTCGTGATATGGCCGTTGTTGTTGCGGCCCGCAGTCGAGCTTTGCTTTTCAAGCAGCGGCGCATGGGGCTTGCCCTTGTGCAGCGACTTGTTGACCACCTTGACCATCGCGCGACGGCCAGGTGAAGTCGGTTTGACTTTTACGATTGCCATGATTATTTGGCCTCCGCGTCAAAGTTGATTTCCTGGCCAGGCTTCAGGCATACGAACGCTTTTTTCACGTCCTTGCGGCGGCCCATGCTACGGCCAAAACGCTTCTGCTTGCCCTTGGCCACCAGCATGTTCACGGATTTCACTTCGACCTTGAACAGCAGCTCAACAGCGG
>Ga0209738_10000089_pt1 | contig 21194 bp, 18 predicted proteins | sample TergutNc150P5_FD_187289 | JGI IMG/M metagenome (GOLD analysis project Ga0209738, IMG submission 187289) | Nasutitermes corniger P5 segment gut microbial community from laboratory colony in Florida, USA - Nc150 P5 (SPAdes) (version 2) | ecosystem: Host-associated > Arthropoda: Insects >...
GCAGAAAGGTACAGCTGTTAGTTTACCGCTATTTCAATTCTACAATAGTGCAATTAAAAGGGTTAATGCAGGAAATGCCGTCTTAGTTCTCTATGAAATTTCAATTCTACAATAGTGCAATTAAAAGAAGGTTCACGCACGGTCTTCCACTACCGCCATCGTCATTTCAATTCTACAATAGTGCAATTAAAAGATTTAAAGCCGCCGGATTAAATCCAAATCTAATATAATTTCAATTCTACAATAGTGCAATTAAAAGCCATCGCGCTTGCGCTGAAATGGATGAGGGATAAGAAATTTCAATTCTACAATAGTGCAATTAAAAGAAGGTTCACGCATGGTCTTCCGCTACCGCCTTCCAGATTTCAATTCTACAATAGTGCAATTAAAAGGAAATTTTTGAATGGGCTGAAAAACGCGAAAAGAGATTTCAATTCTACAATAGTGCAATTAAAAGTATTTTTTTGTACCTAATCGTATAATATGGAATGATATTTCAATTCTACAATAGTGCAATTAAAAGCATCAATACCATGCTCTTTATACCACTCATCAAGTGATTTCAATTCTACAATAGTGCAATTAAAAGTTGGAGAAAATAGATATGCTAAAGCTTCTGGAGATTATTTCAATTCTACAATAGTGCAATTAAAAGAAAATCATTATTTAATCGTTTGTATGGTACACTTGAATTTCAATTCTACAATAGTGCAATTAAAAGGACCCCGCTCAATGGTGATTTTGTTAGTTTGACCAAATTTCAATTCTACAATAGTGCAATTAAAAGCCGTTATATCGGCTACAAAAAACAGCCTGTTTATAAAGCTTTGCGAAGATAAGCGTTTTACTTATCAATCAAAAAAGTTGTCGATGCTCAATAATATGATTATTGCCTTACATCAACAACTTTACGAAATAGGTATAAACACTGCATTTTATAATTTTACCAATATGTCAAAGACCTTTAAAGTCGAAATTTGCAAGCTGTTCGACAACTTACAATATGTTATTCACCTCATTTTTTTCTTTCCCTATTACTTGTTTATCCAACCATTTTTCTTGTCTGCTGCTGAAGATAATCACACTGTCGTTTTCCATATCCATAATGCTTTTTGCTTTGTGCAATAATTCTTTCAGCTTTACTTCTGTGAGCTCTCCTTCAAAAACGCTGTTTTGTATCCAATTTAAATATTGTCGGCACAGTTTAAGCATTTTTACCACCCGTTTTTCCTCAACATCATATACTAAAATTATATACATAAATTTACCACCAAGCTTTAAAAGGCTTATATTCTTCTATATCCAAAATATGCTTTACCAATTTATAACATTCTAATTTTACTAAATGCTTGTAACTTACATTTCGTCCAAGGTTCCGATGTTTTATTGTTTCATTTAACCGATCTTCCCAATCTTTTACTACTTTTTTCTTTCCACTTTCTTTCAATAAACAACTATTTAAGTTTTGGTCAAAATCAGAAGATTGCAGCACTTTTTTGTTTAATAATGAAAAAATAGAACGGTCAACCAAAATAGGCTTGAATATTTCCGACAAATCCAGTGCAAGAGAAAAACGCCGTTCTCCGGGTTGATGCAAATAACTGATAGTGGGATTAAGTTGTGTATGATAAATCATATCTAAACAAAGCGTATAGCACATCATATTCATGAAAGAAATCAGCGCATTTACTTCATTCGATGGTGGTTGTTTGGTACGGTTGCCCATGTTGAAATCGTTGATAATAAGGTCAAAAGCTTCATAATACGTCATACGAATATTGCCCTCAATGCCCATTAGTTCTTCTACTTCTTCATAATTAGGCAGTTGCCGTATCAAACCTTCTATTTTTTCTATTTGAGATGAAGTATCTTTTCCACGATTACTGTAATAGCGAAGATTTTTCAACATATTAAAACCTGCGCCATCTATTAGTTTGCGGGCAATTACAGCACGTTTCTTTTTGTGTGTATAATGATTTGTCTGAGCAATAAGTAATTTGCCGCTTAGCAAATATTCTTTTGGACAAAAACTTCCGGTGTAATGTTCGTAATAATCGAAGAAATGAACACTAACTTGTTCTTTCCCAAGAAAATTATATAATGCACTGTTCGCATCCAGCGCGCCGAAACAATACAAATTATCTACTGTTTCAATAGGAATATATCTGGGCGTTCCTTCGTTGCCTTCATTATCTATCGGCGTAAACTTCAGCGTATTATCCTTTCGGCTCATGCGTCCGGGATTAAAAAGATAGTAGGATTTTTTCATGATTCGTTTTCTTCTATGTAACAAAATTCATAATAACTGCAGTTCTTGCATAGTTTGGCTTTTATTTTCGGTGGACAAATTTTCGATTGCATTATTTGCGGAATTTCCGTTACCATTTTTTCTAAATACTCCTTATCATTATCCAACAATAATACTTCTTTCGTCTGCCTAAGTTGTGGATATTCTAAAAGACCTTTTGCTCCTTGAATATTATTCAAAGCTAACAGCCAAAGGTAATATTTTACTTGCCACTCGTGTGCTTCTTCTACTTTGTCGCTTCTTTTTATTTCATGAATTATTTTGTCTTTGGCATCATAAAAATCAATTTTCCCGAATAATTCAAATTCGTTTACCGTTGCCGAAAGCTCTATTTCCGTATATTTTTCAGCCCGTTGTGAGTAAGAAGTTTCATGGATTAATTTACCTTCGGCAACAGTATCGGAGGTTTGCTCCATGCTGATGCCGTTAGAAAAGAACCAAAGTTTACGCTTACAAACTATGAAATAGTTGATATGAGTGGCAGTAATGTTCATGTTACTATTTTTCAAACATAAAGATTGATGTAAATTATGGTAAGATTTCGTGTTTAATACCTGAAATCTTACCACAAAATATACACGATTTTCAATCTTGTTTCTCGTAATCAAAAGCGTTCATCAAGTCGATTAATTTTTGTTTGGCTTTATCCAAAGCATCAATAGAGCCTATTGCTCCGGGAATATAAGAAGAAGCAACCGGTGTAACAAAAATATCGGCTTTAGCCTGTTCGTCAATTCTGGGACTTGCTTGTGGACGTTCCGTGTCGTCTCTCAATTCGCCACGAATAGCATACGCTATCTGGTTGGCATTGTCGCTTATGGCAATTGCGACGGTTTCCATCAGACTAAATGTACGCGCCTGATTGGATGTTATTCTCCAATTGATTAAAGCATTAGCTAACGAAGGAATGATTTCTTCCCGTTTTTCTTTTGGACAAATCAGGCATCTGCCAAAAATATTGGTTCCCTCTGTCCAGCCTGCATCTCGCATTTTTTTCTCAATGTCAGGGAAAAGTTCAGGTTCCAGTTTATTGGTCGATACACAAAACAGGGTACGTAAATCAATTGCCACATCGTATATAAATAAACCACCCGCTCTGGTTTGGTCTTGAATAAACGCCCTATTGGGCAAACTCCGATTATTGGTTGTCAACCATTCATTCAACTCTTCATCGGTTAATTTGGCACCGCGTTTTTTTCCGTCAACCCAATATACATTTACAGTATGGTGTTCGGGATGAGAGGTTCTGTCAAAAGACAAATTTTCTTTCGGATATTCCATTCCCCCCAAAAGCGGGTGCAAGGGACGCATGGCAGAAATAGATAGCGGACTTCTTCGTTTTACAGTAAAACTGCCGCTCTCAGCTTTCATATAACCACCCAACAACTGGTCGGCGAATGTCGGATCGCAAGGAGAATGAGGTTCTTTCTGGGAAGCCTTATTATCTTTTTTATCCAATTCCCAATTGAATGTAATGGCGGCAAACGGCATATTTAGTGCTTCGAGTATAGAGCGTTTGACTTGTTGACCGCTTGAATAAGCCATTTGGCGTCCAAACTGAGGGTCTGTGTAATACTTTTGCCCGTCGTTAACGGCAAATACGGCGTGTTCGGCATGGCGCAATCCACGCAAATAAATAAAAGGATTCATAATACGTTATTTTTTTGATTTTAAATAAACAAATTCAAATCGTACAAGTGTTATAAACAAGGGGAAATTGTCAATTGGCATTTTCAAAACCTGTTCCACTACATTTGCAAATAAATCGGCGCTGTTAGCATCCGTAAGTGCGGTGAGGGTCTCGATGAAATTTCGCAAATTTTTCGCGTTTTTTACATTTTCGATGTCTTGCGACAAGGTGGTTTTACCACGATTACCCTCTTCTTTTTTCTTTGCTTCCATTTCAAGCAAAGCTGCTGCCAGTCGAGTGGCTAAGTCTAATAATTCTGTTTTGTTTAACATAGCTATAATCCAAAGTTTATATAATGAATAATTTAAATATGATTTTTCGTCTGTGAATTTAAAATCTTGCCCTCTTGCATATTCTATGGAACCAACGGGCATATACTCGCGCAGTTTGGCAGGTTCTATTGATTTTAACCCTATTGCACCTGCTTTACATGCGTTTTTGAAATTGAAAAATGTTTCCAGTTTTTCAATTTGCTCATCTTGCAGTATGGTGTCCTCGTAGTTGATAAACAACTTATCTCTCAGGTTGTATATTTCGGATACTTCAGGAAGATACAGATTAATAAAACCAAGCGTGGTATTGGTTTGTGATAAATTATAGGAATAGGCAGTGCATACTTTGTTGGGGTATTTTTGCGCCAGCACAAATATGATTTGTGACCATGGCGTTGTCGGAATAGCCAACTTGCCCAAGACTTCTGCGATTTCTACTTCATAGTTGTCAAAAGGTCTTTCTGCTTTATAACGTTTGCCTATTCGATGACAAAGCCATTGTCCGTTCCATGTCTCAATTTGTTTATCTTTCAAATTGGGAGTTTGTCGGATATATTTTCGGTATTGATTCCATCCTTCAAAAACAGCCATTAGAATTTCCGGTTCATCGATCAAAATCACAAACCCTCCACTTACCCCAATGGCTAAGGCTTCGCCAATCCACGACGCATAAACGTCTTCCGTACTGGTCTTAAAATCCATATCGGTTAATTGTCCCGACGTAGTGCCTTCAATATCTTTTGCGGCAAAACCAACGTATATCGACATGTTCGGCGGTTCGTTTTCAATCGCATTTTGTAAATTAGCATATTGTGCAAGCGATTTGCTGCCACATTTTTCGATATCTTCCTGACGCGGTTTCTGGAAAAACGGCGAATTGCTCACGTGCATCAAATGCTGCTCGTCATTAAAAAACAAGGGAAACATTACTTCGTCAAAAAATTGTCGCGCCGAATAATCTTCCGGTTTTTGATATTTGCTTTTATAAAGTTTTAAAAACTTTTTCCCGATATAACTTGTGTACATAGACTATATGAAATTATCCTGTTCAACTAATCGTAATCCGAATCGGCTGTATTCTTTTTCTTCCTGCGGAACCACAAAAGGATAAGAACCCACTTCCAATCGCTCATATTCGGATTTATACTTTGAGATAGTACGAAAATTGACCGGAATTTCCATTTGAATACGTTCTTCCCATCCTGCCGTCAGGTACCTGTCTCTATCAACCTCCAGAATACAGGTGGCGCTTTCTATTTCCAAAGCATCTACCAATATTCCTTTTTTATGGTTGGTCAATTCTTTAATCGTATATTGATTATCTCTGTATATCAAGTGAATGTCTATATCCTTCATATCAAGCGAAGGGAAGACTTTGTCGATTTTTTGCTGTAATGTACGCTCTCTTAACAGTTCAAAATGAGCGGGTAACTGTTCGTAACTGTTTTTCAGAACCTCCAATTTATAGGGCAAGACGTTTCCTGACGGTTCGATAACGTGAACAGGCTTGTATTTGCCAATGGTCTCGTCCGTACGTTTTCTGTTTACACGGCCAAAACGCTGTATCAACCCATCTAACGGTGCACATTGCGTTATCATACGGTCGAAACTGATATCCAAACTGACTTCAACCACTTGGGTGGATACCACTAAGCATGGTTTTAAACCGTCGCCAAATTGTTCGCTTCTGTCGCCGTTGAACCTTGTTTTCAGGAGCGTTTCCCTTTCTACCCTGTCGCCACGCTTGAAACGGCTATGAATAAGCATTTTCGGAATATCAGGGAATTGTTTGTCGAAATCATCAAAGGCAGTCTGGGCTTTATTTACCGTGTTGTAGATAACCAACACCTTTTCATCATTATCAAATGCTTGCTGTAAAATACCGCAGATATCCGATTCTTGTATTTTATCAATCAAATGTCTGTCGAAAGTATCCAAAACCTCATCGGAAAGTCGAACTTCATATACATTCTCGTCGCCGCCCAATATATTTTTCAATTCGTTATAAAGCGCCGACGGCATCGTGGCCGTACCAATGTGGATACGGCAATCGAACCGCAGCAACGCTTTTACAATTTCCAGCACCATTGCGCGCGAATAATCTGAATAGGTGTGTATTTCATCAAGAATAACATCCGTTCCCTGTATATCCAACATCACCGTTTCAAATCCTGCCGTTCCAAAAACAATCGCGGCTAATTGGTGAGGCGTCAATACTTTTACCGATGACCCTGCAAGCGGCTGTAAAATTTGCTCGTCAAGATTGTCTTTTCCGGCAACGATTTTTGATGTCGCGTGAAGCAGACGGACATCCTGTCCTTCGGGCGTCGTATTTTTGATTCTCTCCCACATTGCATTGATAGACGCCTGAAAAGGCAATGTATAAAACACCCTTCCGCGACATCTTTTTAACAGAAAATCAGTTTTACCCGCTCCCGTCGATGCAACCACCAGCGTGTGCTTGCGACTGTCATCCACATTAACTAATGATAACGGATACAGTTTGCACTTTCGGTTTTCTTTAAAATAATAACCCAAATCAGGCACTTGGAAAAGCGGCTCCAATTTGCTTTCCGTCTGTCGCATAAATGCCGATGCAAAATGGTCGGCCGACATCAATAATCCACGCAAAGGCGAATATCCATTCTGTTTTTCTTCACAATAGTTTATAGTGTATTTCAAGGCAGACTTTGCTTCGTCACGAGAAATCGGACAAACAGGCATTTTGAAATGCTTTAAAATTTCATATCCATACGTGCTCCATTCTTCCCAATCCTGCAAATGATTATCCAAAGTTTCACGGTAACGTTTCAAATCTAAAATTCCGCGACCTTTTGGGTCGTTTTCAATAGATTTGTGGTGAGCTACAACCATATCTATCAAGCTGCTCCATTCCTCTTTCGGAAAACAGGGCAAAAAAGCAAGCGATGAAATTTCATGTCGGTGAATATAATCCCATTGAAGCCTTTCAGATAAAGTCCCGTCGTTGATATTTTGTATTTTACGCTGAAAATGAGGATGCGCCTTGCCCAAATCATGCAGTACAGCCCCCTTTCGGGCAATGTTGACATCAAAACCGAAAGCATACTTCGATGCAAAGCGTTCAATTGCCGAAACAACATGTGTGGTATGTTCCAACAACGGAAGATTGCCGTAGTTGATACTTTTTGCCAATATTTCGTCTAAAGGTTTCATGAATTTATCCGCACAGGATTACCAAATATTTTAAGTTCGCCAAACATTTCGGCAGCATCATCAAACCGATTATGGCCTACTTTAAACCCTTGTGAGGCATCCGTAAAAATCAGTTCAAAGCCATCAATTGCATCGAAATCTTTTTCATCTACCTCAAGTATTTCCACAGGATACATTAAATCTTCGTTTCTGCACAAGCAAATCATTTGCGTAAACGCTGTTTTTGCATCTTCCGCATTATCAAAAGCAAGATACAGTGTAGGATTCAACATCACGCCACGACTTAATATGCCCATATTGGTTTTGTATTGTCCTTTATCCATATAAATGCTAATCCCCCCTTTCGACCACGTTCGTTCCTGCTGAATGTCAATCCCCTGATAATTCAGACGGTATCGTTTTATTTTTAAAATTTTACCCCAATTATCGTTATTCAACATTTCGGGGAACAACTTCTTTTCTATCCCTTCAATAATGGAAGGCGTCAAAAATTGCTGTGAAAAAGTTTCACCGTCTCGAACGGCAGTCCATGGTTTGATAAAACCAAAGGGGCCTGAATATTTAACCGTATAATACATACTTTTATGTTTTTAACGTTTTTTCAATGTAGAGCTCCAAATCCAATTCCTGTACTATTTCCAACCCCCACGTTCCATGCAAACTCAATTTGTTCGGGCGTTCCTTCCACAATAACAGGACATAGATTCACCCTATTTCCAATCCCCTTGTATGTGATAATTTTTTTACAAGGATTACGATAATTCTTATCAAAACTAACTTTTAAGTTTTCAGTAGAAAGCCCCGCCAAAGCCAATTTTCGTTTCATAGTTTCCGTTAAATATATTGAAGACTTTTCATCGTCAAAACCAATATGATAATTTTGTTTTCCTTCAAAACGTCTTACAAAAACGGGACTCGCTACAAGAAACCGCTGAACATTGGAAAATATTGGGCTTTCAACCACATCTACAGCCAATACAGATGAACCGAAACATACTGATGGGTCATCTATGATTCCCTTTACAATCTTTTTTATCAATGCTTCTTCATAAGCACTGATAAAGAAGTAAGAACCGTTTTTCAAGTTAATTCCTTTTTCTGTCGTATCTATATTTTGCAACCACGAAAAGGAATAAAGACTAACCTTGCCATGCTCTATATTCTTTTTTCCAATCCATTTATGAAATGCACCTGTCAAAAATGATTGATAATTGAAAACTATTGGCTCATTATTCCTCGATAAACTAAGATATATCCTCATTTTTCAAATATCTGATGATTTAAAATTGCTGTAAAGATAAAACTTTTTGAAACCGTTTTATTTATTTTGTGAAAAAAATATTATCTCTTCTTCTAACTATTTTCCAAAATCCTTTTTCCTTTACACTCCACACAACCAAAACCCAAACTTCCTTTTTCTCCCATGCCCGCTTCATACATCACCTTTAACAATTCCTTATCCGCCTGCAACTGAAACAGGAACATAAATCCTTTTACCTGTGTTTCTTCTTTGGTTGCTGCTTTGATGCGAATTAATTTTGACCGAACAGGTGATAATAATTTAAAGTAAAAACTCATATTTCCTTCATATGTTTTATTATAAAATAATTTATATTTTTCTATTAAATTGTTGATAATTAATTGTCCATAATCTTCTTCTTCGGGGGATATATATTGCGGATATTGCTTGCCTTCTTGACTTTTAGAAACCACAACCGGCGAAAGAGTTTTAAAAACAAAATCATCCGTAAAATCGGGCGGAGGAAGCATTTCAATCTGCTGAACTTTGAATTGTACTTTACTGATTTTATCGCCCAAAGAGAAGACTTGTTCTTTAAAAATTCCTTTAATAAATGCTTCTGTTGATTTTTCGGGAAGAAGTGATAGGTAGAATGATGCTTTGTCGGAAGTAAAAATCAGACGGTCTTTATCGTATTTTATATCAGGACTATACAAATTTGAAAATATAAACAACTTAAAATTTCGATGTTTTTCAGAATAGCCATTTTGATGCAGCCATTCGGCATATTGCATATCTCCCTGCGCAATAATTTTATAAATCCAAGCTGACAATTCATATTGATAATTTATAGGAAGTCTGTTTCCAAAAAAATGATAATCAATATGCAAACTTAATTTAAAACGCATAAATTCTATTTTTCTTATTTATATTAATTTCTACTTTCATATTTCCTTCAATTCGTCTATATCGTTTTTGCCAAAACGAACATTATCTTCATCCCCCTGTCTCTATCAATTTTATAAATTTATCTATTAGCTATAAGCATCTTCTTATAATTATCTTAGCAATATTTTCCACTATTTATAATTGCTAAAATAGGATTAATTTTTCAGATTGAAAATTATTTTATACACATCCATTGCTATTAGGACAAAGAAACAGTTTCTTTCTCTCTTACCGCAACCAAATCGGCAATATCAATGTTCATAGGCAAAATGCCGATTTGTACAATGGCGCGTTTGCCGCGCAGCTCTTTTACCATGCCTACTTGGTGATTTTTTTTCAGTTTTACCATAGCGCCTACCACAATTTCGGAATTTAATTCTTCATATTTTGACTGAATTTTTTTCGCCATTTTGCCGGCAACTACTTTTTCATTTTTAGGAAAAAGAATAGCATTGATTTGTTTTACGGCTTCTTCCTTATTATCCGCCTTGCGCCAGCTCACTACTATTTGCCGCAGCTTGCGCTCCGTATCTTTCAGGTAAGCCATTCTTTCTTCCGAAATTTTATTTTGATGTTTCAAAAGTTCTACTTGTTGGCGATGTTTTTCTTTATCCATCACGGTTTCCATTTCTTTTTTCAGTTTTTCATTTTCACGCAAAAGTTTTTGCAGTTCCTGTTTTTCTTTATCTATTTTTTGTAATCCCTGTTCGGTAGTATTTAATAATTTGTCCAAACGAAAATGATTTTCATCTACCAAATTCCTTGCGCGCTGAATTAAGTTTTTAGGCAATCCGATTCGTTCTGCAATCGCGAAAGTGTAAGAACTGCCCGGCTTTCCTACTTGCAATTGGTATAAAGGTTGCAAACGCTTTTCATCAAAAGCCATAGCGCCGTTAAAGATGCCTTTCGTTTTATTTGCCATGACTTTTAAATTAAGGTAATGCGTGGTAACAATACCCGCAGCATGCCGGCGTGCCAGCTCTCCCAAAATTACTTCCGCAAAAGCGCCGCCCAAATTGGGATCGGAACCGCCGCCCAATTCATCAATGAAGAAAAGTGTTTTGCTGTTGGCATTTTCAATAAAATATTTCATGTGCAGCAAGTGCGAAGAATAAGTACTCAACTCAAATTCTATGCTTTGCGTATCGCCGATATGAATAAAAAGTTGTTTAAAAATTCCCATAGTAGAATCGGGATGAACCGGCACCAGCAAGCCGCTTTGCATCATTATCTGATTTAATCCAACGGTTTTCATGGTAACGGTTTTACCGCCGGCATTCGGTCCGCTGATAACCAAAATTCTATTATCATCGTCAAACTTTACGGTGATGGGAATAGTATGTTTGCCGTTGTTTTTATTATATAAAAAAAGCAAAGGATGATAGGCGTTTTTCAAATCCAATACCGCTTTATCCGTTACATTCGGATAATGCGCATCCATATCAAAAGCTAATTTTGCTTTTGCGCAAATAAAATCGAACAAGCCCAAAACATCATAATAAGTTTTCAGCAAAGGCGCATAAACACTGAGCTTTCCGGTAAGCTCGCGCAAAATGCGCAATACTTCTTTTCGCTCGTCATTCTCCAAACTATATACTTCGTTATTCAGTTCAATGGTTTCTTCCGGCTCAATAAAAGCCGTTTTGCGGCTATCACTGTCGCCATGAAAAATACCTTTTACTTGCCTTTTATATTCCGAAAAAACGGCAACTACTCTGCGCCCGTTACTAAAACTTTCGCTAATATCTGCCGTGTAGCCCGACTTTGCCAATTTGTTCACCACATGCTCAAAGGCGCGCCGCAGCTCATTTCGTTTTCTAAATAAATTATCCCGTATTTTTTGCAATGCCAGAGAAGCGCTGTTGAGCACGTTTCCCTGCTCATCCAACACTTCATCAATAAGCGAAACAATATTTTTTTCGTAGTAAGTATCTTCAATTACTTTTTCCAATGCAGAAAATGCAGCACGTTTTTCCTTATCAAACCAACGAAAAATATTTTCCGCAGCCTGCGCCAATCGGCGAATCAGCAACATTTGTTCTCCGCCCAGCAAGCTGCCCTGAATACTTAACAACTTGATATCCTCAGCAATATTCAACGCCGGTTCATCGGGAAAATGCAACGATTGCTCCGTGAGCAATTTAAATTCCTGCGTCTGCCGCAGTTCCAGCTCAATAAAATCTTTTTTGGTATGAATACGCAACGCAATCGCCCGCTCTTTTCCGAAAGCCGTTTTGCAGTGCGCCGACAATAATTCCTTTACTTTATCAAATTCAAGTTGCGCAGCCGCATGGTCGGGATACAATTTCATCCGTCAATATTTTATTTAGAAGAATCGGTAACGCTGTCCACAATAAAAATATCTTCATTATCGCGTTTCATATACAGATGCTCGCGCGCATACTTTTCCGTAGCGTTGGGATTTTGTTTAAGTTCCAGAAGTTCCTTTTGCGTTTCGTTGATTTGCGTTTGATAAAAATCGTTACTTTTTTTAAGGTCTAATAATTCCTTCTTCCGGTCAAGCTGTACAAAAATATTGTTCCTATCATAAAAAAGCATCAGCAACAGAAACGCCGCTATGCAAATAACATATTTGTTTTTTATAAAAGAAAATATTTTAACTGCTATTTTTTTCATTTACATCCTTCAAAAAATTGACTACAAAGAAACATTATTTCCGGATGAAGAAAAAGTTTAAGACCGTATTATTTGTGGATTGCAAAAAAAATAATACACTCAACATTAATAATAGAGCAATTTTTATTGTTGTCATAATTTTCTTACTTCAACGCAACATTGCTGTACACATGATATTCGCCCGGCTGCAAAGTAATGCTTTGCGAGGTAGCGTTCATATCCATTGTTGTTCCCAATAAATTATCATACCAAGTTCCCACTGCGGGGAAATTGATGGTTGCCGTTTGCGGCGCTACATCACAATTACCAACCACTACAACATCCGTTCCGTCGCTGCCCAGCAATTGAATCCATTTTACGGCATTGCTAAGGCTGTATGTATAATTGGCAGTTGTAAATACGGGATTGTTTATTTTGTAATGAATCATTTGTGCATACACTTTGTACAGGGCTACGCGGTTGGCATCCGTCATATAGTTCCAATTGGCGGGCATCGGCGCCAAACTGCCGTAAGAAGTTTTACCCATACCCAAGTTATCGGAATTTTTGGAAAGGTCGTATCCGCGCTCGCCAAACTGCCACAGCATTTTTGGTCCCGGAACAGAAAACAAAAAGGCTGCCATCATACCGTCTCGGCTTAAACCGGTAGTCAAATTTTGAACATTATAGCCATTATAAGCATTGCCCCACTGTTCATTTTTATATTGCAAACGCTCCTCATCATGGCTTTCGAAATAAGAAATGATGCCATTGGGATATTCACTGCCGATGCCGAAACCGGCAGGCGTTAGCGGCGATAAATCCCAAGACGGATTGGTAGACCAACCCATAGCAGCTTGCTCGCCTGCGCTGCTTTCATTGTTCCAGCATATCATGCCTTGTTGCGCCATAGCTTTAATTTCTGCCGATTCGGCAAAATTTTCCAATATCACATAATACGGATTATTGGAAGTGGTAAGGCTTTGAATGGTATCGTTGTATTTTGTCCAAAGCGCTATGCGACTTGCATCGTATGCCGACCATAAATTTGGATTGGTGATAGAATTGGTTTGCGTATAACCCTGCGCCTGATCGAAACGGAAACCGTCAATATGATATTCCTGCAACCAATATTTCATAACGTTTTCAGCCCAATATTGCGTTGCCGCACTTTGGTGATTAAGCTGATAACCCACGCCGTAAGGATGCAACGTTAAAGAATCGAACCAAGGACTGTTTTGCGCAGGCGTTTGCGTTTGGGCATTCCAATACATTTGCACCATAGGCGAAGAACCGAATTGGTCTTCCAAAACAATATCCTGAATAACGGCAATGCCTTTTCTATGACAAGCGTCAATAAAGGCTTTGTAAGCATTCGGCGTGCCGTAATATTTATCCAAAGCAAACATAAAATTGGGATTGTAACCCCAAGAAGTATTTCCTTCAAATTCGTTTACCGGCAGCAATTCTATGGCATTAACGCCTAAATCGGCAATGTAATTCAGCGAATCCAACAAGGTTTGATAGCTGGGTATGTTGTTCGGAGTAGCAAAATTCGGACTGTTGTACGGCGTATTATCTTGGTCAAGAAAATCGCCCAGCCACAATTCATATACCACCAAATTGGAAGGAGAAGGTCTTTGAAAATTACTTACCTGCCAAGTATATGACGGCGGATTAGCTTGTGCTACACTTACGATATGCGCCGTTCCGCCCTGCCCCGCAGGATACGCGGGTATATTGGGATAAACGGACGAAGGAATATATCTATCATTCGCCGAATCCAAAATCATATGCGCATACGGATCGGCAACCTTTATCGCACCGTCAATAAAATATACATACGAGTATAGTTGGGACGGATTAAGATTATTGATTTGAATCCACCATCGCGTGCCGTCCGGCGTGTTTGCCATTTTACTCGCCGTATCTGCCCGCCAATTATTGAAACTGCCCAACAAATAAACCTGTTTCTTATTTGGCGCATATAAATTGAAGATTGCCGAAGTACCGTTATTGATAAATGTAACGCCATCGCCTGCGTTATTGGGAACATTCCCGATGACATTTCCTGATGGCGGCGGTTGCGGCGTTGGCGGATTTACATTTTTGTTGCCGCATCCGGCAAGCGAAACAATAGAAACCATAACAACAAAGCCGATTATCATGATACGGCTATTTCCGAATAAAACCTTCATTTCAATATTTTTAAAAAATTCCTATTTTAATTTTAATATCACCACATCCGACTTGCCAACATTTACGGAAATATTGTTTGCAATATTGAATTTTTTTTGCGTTAGCAAATCGGTTGCCTGCGTATATTTCTTACTCAAAATATTTTCAGGTAATAAGAGCGTTGTCGAAAAATTTTTACTTCTATCAAAATTTGCTATCACTAAAATGGTTTCGCTTTTATCATATCGCAGATAAGCAAATTGCTTTTCGGTAAAAGCAGCATTTCTTATTTCTCTGTATCTGCCGTGGCTGATAGCCGAATTTTGCCGAGCGATGTAGAATAATTTTTGATAAAAACCACGCAACTTTTTTTCGTTGTCGGACAATTTTTCTTCGTCAAATTTTCCGCCGTTTACCCAGCGCCTTACGGTAGGTACGCTCCAATAATCAAAAATGGTTGTTCTGCTGTCATCGCCGCCAAAACCTTCTGCCCGCTCAGCTTTTTCACCCAATTCCTGTCCGAAATAAATCATCACCGGCGCATTGGAAACGGTAGCAATGATTGCTATTGCAGGCTTTGCCAGCCATGCATTATCGGCAAAAGATTTGGATGCAATCCGCTCCTCATCATGGTTTTCGAGAAAATCGAGCATATGATTGGAAAAAGCTTGTTGCGCCTGCATGATGCTGTCTATTTCATTAGCATCGGCATTGCTTTCATTTTTGATTAATTTTTTCAACACATCATACAGACCTACTTTGTTGTATAAATAATCAAAATGTCCGTAGCCAAGATAGCGTTGATATTCTTTTGGATTATATGCTTCGGAAATAAAAATAATGTTGGGATTAATTTGTTTTATCTGCGGAATTACCCAATGCCAAAACTCCGCAGGCACCATTTCTGCTGCATCGCAGCGAAATCCGTCCACGCCTTTCTTTGCCCAAAATTGCAAAATATCGCGCATCTTCGTCCATACCGGCGGAATGGGATTGAAATATTCCTTATCGCCGTTTTGAACATCCACGCCATAATTTAATTTAATGGTTTCGTACCAATCGTCAATGGAAGGATTCGGCTTGAAAACGTTGTTGCCTGTGACTTTCGCAGGTTGCTCATCAAATTTTCCGTCTTTTAACGGACTATGAAAATTTGCTCCGCCGGCATCTACGCCTTGCGGAACGACAAAGGATGTATGTGGAATGTAATAAAAATCATTCTTCGGACTAAACGCAACATCGGTATCATCTTGCTCGCCAAAACCTACGACTGACGCGGGTTTCGCCATAGAATAATAACCACGCGCTACGTGATTGGGAATAAAATCCATAATCACTTTCAGCCCGTGCCGATGCGTTCTATCAATCAGCGCTTGATATTCCTGCATTCTATTGGGTACATTCACCGCCAAATCAGGATCTACATCATAATAATCTTTCACCGCATACGGCGAGCCTGCGCGACCTTTTACCACATCAGGATCATCTACTTTAATTCCGTATTTAGAATAATCGGTCATGGTAGCATGTGCCAAAACGCCCGTGTACCAAATATACGTAACACCCAATGATTTCAGGCTTTCCAGCGCTTTATCATTAATGTCGTTAAACTTACCTACGCCGTTTTCTTCGATAGAGCCGTAAAATTTATTAGTCGTATTTTGATTGCCGAATAAGCGCGTCATCATTTGATAAATAACGGGCTTACCTTGCTGCGCTTGGCATATGATACTTAGCAAAATAAAGCAGCCGACAAGAACAGATTTTAAAATAGCTTTCATTGCAATTATGATTTTTGAATGATGATTATCATCTGAAAAATGAAAATCAAAAATAAACAACTTTACTTAAATTTCTAAAAATCGGTGCAAGACGGATGCTATGTATGCTTCGTTTCAAGAGGTATTCCCAATTTTATTTTCTTAAAAAATTATCAGCTGATGCAATCAATGATGTACATCTTGTAATTTTGGCGCTCAATTTTTTTTATTCATGAGTATCTCTAATCATAAAGTGCTTCTTATACATCCGAAAGATAATGTACTGGTAGCTTTACAGGATTTAAAAGCGGGCGAAACAATTACGTTCGACAAAAAAGATTACATATTGGCAGAAGACATTCCTGCCAAGCACAAATTTTTTATGCATGATATGCAATCCGGCGATGAAATCATTATGTATGGCGTATTGGTTGGAAAAGCGCAAATGCCCATTCCGCAAGGCGCTCGCATGACGGTGGAAAATACCAAACACGCGGCAACTCCTTTCTATTATCGAAAAGTAGATTATCATTGGCATCAACCGGATGTCTCAAAGTTTCAAGATAGAACATTCAACGGTTATCATCGAAATGACGGAAAAGTAGGAACAGAAAATTTTTGGTTGTTTATTCCAATGGCTTTTTGTGAGAATAAAAATTTAGATGTTATTAAAGAAGCGTTGCACCATGAATTGGGTTATGCAACTACCGATAAGTATAAAAATTATACACACCAATTGTTGTCTTTATACAGGGAAAACAAAGGCTTTGACGGCGATGCAGTTGCTATCAAAGAAACGCAAATACCTACACGCATTTTTAAAAATGTGGATGGCATAAAATTCCTGAATTGTCAGGAAGATGATGATACACCTCAGCATTCGGAGATGCTCAGCAAATTATGGGCAGCTTATGCCGATCATCCGAATGTTGCAGGCATCACGGTTTTGAGCTTAGGTCGCCGGCATTTGCGAGTGCAAAATTTTTTAAATGACTTAGAAAAACGCAATCCGAAATTCGATAAACCTTTATTGATTTTTGAGCAACAAGAAAATCAAAGCGAAGAAGCTATTATCGAAGATGCTATTAAAAAAACTTTTCTCGGATTGATAGAAATCAATAAAACGGAACGCCAACCGGCACCTTTAAGTAAATTAACGATAGGCGTAAAATGCGGCGGCAGCGATGGTTTCAGCGGTATTTCGGCAAATCCTGCGGTAGGTTATGCAGCGGATTTGCTGGTAACGTTGGGCGGTAAAATTTTATTGGCAGAATTCCCGGAATTGTGCGGCGCCGAACAAAACCTTATTGACCGAACAGAAGATAAAAATGCGGCTGAAAAATTTATCCGTTTAATGACTACTTACAGCAAACAAGCGGAAAATGTAGGTTCCGGTTTTTATATGAATCCTTCTCCCGGCAATATCAAAGACGGTTTAATTACAGATGCCATAAAGAGCGCAGGCGCCGCAAAGAAAGGTGGTATTTCTCCCGTTGTAGATGTGCTGGACTATACGGAAGAAGCTACAAAACCCGGACTTAGTTTGGTATGTACGCCGGGAAACGATGTGGAAGCGACAACCGGCAAAGCCGCATCGGGCGCTACTTTGATTTTGTTTACGACAGGTTTAGGTACGCCAACGGGAAATCCTGTTTGTCCGGTTATAAAAGTTGCCAGCAATTCCAAACTTGCGAATAAAATGAGCGATATTATTGATATAGACACCGGCGCTATCATTCGCGGAGAAGCCACCATTCAGCAAACAGGCGAAGCTATTTTGGAGTTCTGTATAAAAGTAGCAGGCGGAGAAATTGTTCCAAAAGCCATGCAACTGAATCAAGACGATTTTATTCCATGGAAAAGGGAAATTAATCTTTAATATTCATTTGTATTGTTTCTTGTTCTTTATCGGCATTGTTTGCATGCAAACGATGTCGGTATCGTTTGCATAAATATTTACGGGAGAGAACTGCTTATTATCACTTCCGTTAGCGAAGTTTGCCATAAAGTTGCATAACTTTGTTAGAGTAATTTAATTTTTAAAATATAGAAAAATGAAAAACTTTTTAGACGAAAATTTTTTGTTGAAAACAAAAACAGCGCAAACACTTTATCATGACTATGCTAAGGAGATGCCGATTATAGATTATCATTGTCACCTTCCGCAACAACAAATTGCGGAGGATAAAACTTTCGAAAATATTACGCAGGTTTGGCTATATGGCGACCATTATAAATGGCGTGCCATGCGTGCTAACGGCGTTGCCGAAAAATTTTGCACCGGCAGCGGCAGTGATGAAGAAAAATTTATGCAATGGGCTGCAACCGTTCCTTATACACTGCGCAATCCTTTGTATCATTGGACGCACCTTGAATTGCAACGTTATTTTAATGTGCATGAAATTTTAAATCCTCAATCGGCGAAAGCTATTTACGATGAATGTTCGAAAAAGTTGAGAAGTAAAGAATATTCGGTGAAAAACTTGCTTCGTAAAATGAACGTAGCAACGGTTTGCACTACCGACGATCCGGTGGATGATTTATTATTTCACAAACAGCTGAAAGACGAAGGTTTTGAAATTGCCGTGCTGCCTGCATGGCGTCCCGATAAAGCAATGGCTGTCGAAGATATTCAGTCGTTTAATCAGTATGTAAAAAAGGTAGAAGCGGCAGCAAATGTTACGGTTTCTTCTTTCGACGATTATTTGGCTGCATTAAAAAAGCGCCACGATTTTTTTGCAACTATGGGATCTCGCGTAAGCGACCACGGTTTGGAAGAAACGTATGCCGAAGATTTTACGGACAGTGAAATCAATACCATCTTCAATAAAATACGTTCCAATCATTCCTTAAATCTTGAAGAACAAAAGAAATTCAAATCGGCTATGCTGCTGTATTTTGCCGAATGGGATTGGGAAAAAGGCTGGGCACAACAATTTCATTTGGGCGCTTTGCGCAACAACAATGCGCGCAAGTTTAACGAAATGGGCGCCGATACCGGATGGGATTCTATCGGTGATTTGAAACAGGGCAAAGCATTGTCTAAGTTTTTAAACAAATTGGATAGCAATAATAAATTAGCTAAAACAATTATATATAATTTAAATCCGGCAGACAATGAATTAATGGCTACCATGATTGGTAATTATAACGATGGAAGTATGGCAGGCAAAATTCAATTTGGTGCAGCATGGTGGTTTTTAGACCAAAAAGACGGTATCACCAAACAGCTGAATGCCTTATCCAATATGGGTTTGCTAAGTCGTTTTGTTGGAATGCTTACGGATAGCAGAAGCTTTTTATCTTATCCGCGTCATGAATATTTCAGAAGAATAGTTTGCAATTTGTTCGGTAATGATATTGAAAACGGCGAACTGCCTAATGATATGGCGTGGGTGGGTAAAATTGTTCAGAATATATGCTATTACAATGCGAAAAATTATTTCAATTTTTAGTACCATTTTTATAGATAAATAATTATTATATTAATAAATTAAATTAATAATATGACAAAAAAAGTAGTTACACTCGGTGAGATTATGCTTCGATTATCTACGCCGGATTACAAACGGTTTGTTCAAGCCGATACCTTTGATGTTACTTATGGCGGCGGCGAAGCCAATGTAGCGGCTTCGTTGTGCAATTACAGTTTGGAGGGCGTGTTTATTTCAAAAGTTCCCAATAATCCGATTGGTCAATCAGCTATCAATCATCTAAGAAGATATGGCGTTGATACCCGTTTTATTGCACGCGGCGGCGACAGATTGGGCATTTATTATTTGGAAACCGGCGCTAGTATGCGTGCATCGCAAGTGCTGTACGACCGTGCAGGGGCATCCATTGCAGAGGCTGAATTGAATGAATTTGATTTTGATAAAATTTTTGACGGTGCGGATTGGTTTCACACAACAGGCATTACGCCTGCATTGAGCGATAAAGCTGCTGCTTTGACCGAAGCTGCTTTAAAAGCCGCTAAGGCGAAAGGATTAACCACAAGTATTGATTTGAATTACAGAAAAAAATTGTGGAGCAAAGAAAAAGCCAGAGAAGTAATGACAAATCTTTGTCGCTATGTAGATGTTTGCATCGGCAATGAAGAAGACGCCGAAACGACTTTGGGCTTTAAAGCAGCCAAGAGCGATGTTACAAAAGGCGAACTGAATTTGGAAGGATACAAAGATGTATTTAAACAAATGAAAGAGAAATTCGGATTTCAATTCATCGCTTCGTCATTAAGAGAAAGTTACAGCGCCAGCGATAACGGATGGAGCGCGCTGGTATATAACGGAAGCGAATTTTATCATACCAAGAAATATAATGTGCGGATTGTTGACCGCGTTGGAAGCGGCGATAGTTTTGCAGGCGGTTTGATTTACGGATTGGTAACCGGTATGAGCATGGCAGATGCCGCCGAATTCGGCGTAGCTGCAAGCGCAATAAAACACACTATTCCGGGCGATTTAAATCACGCTACTTTGAATGAAGTAAAAGATTTAATGAAAGGCGACGGCAGCGGAAGAGTGCAGCGATAAAAGAATAAATTGGAATTGGTAAATTTTTATAGAGATTTACCAATTCCAATTAAATTATCTGAACCCCCTTTAAATAATCATTACTATATATTCGGAATCTCTTTGCCGGATACTGAAACAAGTTCAGCATGACGAACAAAAAAAATCTCCATATAATAATAGTCATATCAATCCAAAAGTGATGCTTCATGCGGACACGAACCACGGCGAAAGCTGTCATTCCGAATTTATTTCGGAATCCCGAAAATTTTTGATTTGTGAATGTTGATGTGTGATTTACCGTACATCCCTGAAATGGAGATGAGATGCTGAAACAAGTTCAGCAGAACGCAAAAAAAAGCCTCCCCATAGAAATAGGGAGACTTGCTTATTTTTTATAACAACTAAAACATAAACTAAAAACAAAAACTAAAACATATGAAAAAAGAACTTTGTTATTTTGTTTTTTTGCCGTT
>Ga0209738_10000090_pt1 | contig 20953 bp, 19 predicted proteins | sample TergutNc150P5_FD_187289 | JGI IMG/M metagenome (GOLD analysis project Ga0209738, IMG submission 187289) | Nasutitermes corniger P5 segment gut microbial community from laboratory colony in Florida, USA - Nc150 P5 (SPAdes) (version 2) | ecosystem: Host-associated > Arthropoda: Insects >...
CCTTAGAGGCCCTTAGAGGCCCTACTACTATAATATAATATAACGCTCTATTATACCACCGAATGATTGTGTTGTGGGAATTTTTTCTCACGTCTGGGCCGGGCGTTTCCCCTCTTCCCCGGGAGAGGGGGGAGTATGCGAGGGGTGTTCTGGAATCTGGATTCTGCGACTACGCTGCGCTCCGCGCAGAATGACCACTCCCGCGTTTTTCTCCCCTCTCCTGGGGGTGAGGGGCTGGGGGTGAGGGGAAGCCCCGGCCAGGTGCGAAGGAAACCTTGCCCCTACCCGGCTTTTTCGTCGATCAGTTCGTCCGGGTTGAGAATGGGATATTTGCCGTACTGCTTTTGCAGCAGATCCCGGTACAGCCCGGGCTGGTTGCGCAGCACGTCGGGCGGGCCGTCGTCGATCACCTTGCCCGCGCTCATCACGATGATCCGGTCGAAATGCTGCAACGTTGAAAGACGGTGCGCAATCGCAATCACGGTGCGGCCTGTCATCAGCCGGTCGAGCGCCTGCTGGATGGCTTCCTCCGATGCGCTGTCAAGTGCGGAGGTGGCCTCATCGAGCAGCAGGATCGGCGAGTTCTTCAGGATGGCGCGCGCAATCGCAATGCGCTGGCGCTGGCCGCCAGAGAGTTTCACGCCGCGGTCTCCCACCACGGTATCGTAACCATTGGGCATCGCTTCGATAAAGTCGGCGCATCGCGCATCGCGCGCGGCGTCGATGACTTCCTCGCGGCTTGCGCCAGCGCGGCCACACGCGATGTTTTCATACACGGTGCGGTGCAATAGCGAAATATCCTGAGGCACCAGCGCAATCGCGCGGCGCAGGCTCTGCTGCGTGACCTGCGCGATATTCTGCCCATCGATGCTGACCGTGCCGCCATGCACCTCGTGAAAGCGTTGCAGCAGTGCGAACATGGTTGTCTTGCCCGCGCCCGAGCGGCCAATCAGGCCAACGCGCTGGCCCGGTTCAATATGCAGGCTGAAATGATCGAGAATCGCGTTGCGGCGCGGATAGGCAAACGTCACGCTGTTGAAATCCACACGCCCGCCATGAGGCGCGAGTTCGCTGGCGTTGTCCCGGTCGGGAATGCCATGTGGCTCCAGCAGCGTCTGCACGGCTTCGGCCAGGCGCGCGACATGCTGCGTGACATCCACAAGCGCCACGGCCAGATCGCGCGTGCCGTGCAGGATCGTGAAGCCCAGCGAGCTGACGAGCACGATATCGCCCGACGTCGCGCGCCCCTGCGTCCATAGCCAGAGCGCCCAGCCCAGCAGCCCCGCAGACAGGAACGCCGTGATGACCGCGTGCAGCAGGCGCAGTTTTTCAAGGTAGCGCAGGCTGTCCTCGCGCGCGTGCATTTCGGCTTTGACGGTATGCGCAAAGCGCTTCTGCTCACGCAATGTCATGCCGAACGCGCGCACCAGCGCCATGTTGCTGATTACGTCAACAAGCTCGCCATCCACATCTGCGGCTTTTGTTGCATACACATGATGGCGCGCCGACCCCCGTTTGGCCAGATTGAACAGTATCGCGGCCAGAATGGCCGACGCCAGCAGCAGGCTGATGGCCATCAGCGGATTGACCGTGATGATCATAATAATCGCGCCGACCACCGAGATGCACGGCGGCAGCACATTCCACGCCATCAGGTTCTCGGCGGTATAAACCGCGTTCGATGTGGCGGTGATGCGGCTGGCGAGCGTGCCAGGCTGTTTTTCAGCGAACCAGGTGTGCGAGTGGCCCATCAGATAGCCGAACAGCTCCCGGCGCAGATCGCCGGTGACGGCCACGAACGTATGCGCGGCAATCCAGCCGCCCACGCGCCACAGCAGGTTGTCCGCCGCGATCAGCGCCACGAGGATGACGAACGCCGTCCATAGCAGCTGCGGATACTGGTGGCCGACACCCAGCACGTCGATCAGATGCTTGATCGCGTATTGCGAGCCTAGCGCGCAGCCCACCGCAGCCAGCACGCTCAGGAGGATGACCAGGTGCGCGAGCAGGCGCCGGCGGATGAAACGGAAGATGAATGCAAGGGGCCGCCGCGCATAGCTGGCGAGCTTCGCATGATGAAGATGATGCTGGGTGGGAGAGGGGAGTTCCGAATCGGTCAATACGATGGCTCGATGGACGCGGGGATACTTATCATTATAAATCATCCAGCCCGGAGATACGCCGCGCGGAAAGCCTGCGCACAATTCAGGCCAGGCGCTTAAAATGGTGAAATACGCCAAAAGGAGTGTGTCCATGCGAATTGCCCAGATTGCACCGTTGCATGAAGCGGTGCCGCCGAAGCTGTACGGTGGCACGGAGCGGGTTGTCTCCTATCTGACCGAAGCGCTTGTCGAGCTCGGGCATGACGTCACGCTGTTCTCCAGCGGCGATTCGCAGACCACCGCGAAGCTCGAAGCCTGCTGGCCGCAGGCGCTGCGGCTGGATCCGACCATCCGCGACACGGTAGCGCCACATATGCTGCTGCTCGAAGAGGTTTATCGCCGCGCAGATCAGTTCGATGTGCTGCATTTTCATATCGACTATTACCCGTTCTCATTGTTCTCGCGCCAGCCCGTGCCGTTTCTGACGACCTTGCATGGGCGGCTCGATCTGCCCGAGCTCCAGCCCGTGTTCAGCGCCTTTCACGACGTGCCCGTGGTATCCATTTCCGATCACCAGCGCATGCCATTGCCGCAGGCGGGGTGGTTCGGCACGGTGCATCATGGCCTGCCCGTGAACCTGCTTGCGCCGCGCGTGGATGCGCGGCCTGGCTATCTGGCCTTCCTGGGCCGCATCTCGCCGGAGAAGGGGCTGGATCGCGCCATCCGCATTGCGGGAAGGGCGGGGCTGCCCCTGAAAGTGGCCGCGAAGATCGACAAGGCTGACCAGACGTATTACGAGGAGGTCATCAAACCCCTGATGGCCCTGCCGCACGTTGAATACATCGGGGAAATCAACGAGACGCAGAAAGCCCGTTTTCTTGGCGATGCACGCGCGCTGGTATTTCCGATCGACTGGCCGGAACCGTTTGGGCTGGTGATGATCGAGGCCATGGCGTGCGGCACGCCGGTGATCGCGTTCAATCGCGGCTCAGTGCCGGAAGTGATCGAGAACGGCGTCTCGGGTTTTGTCGTTGAAGATGAAATCAGCGCCGTGGCTGCCGTGAAGCGCCTGTCGTCATTGTCACGAAGCGCTGTGCGCAGGGCGTTCGAGACGCGATTCTCGTCGCAGTCGATGGCGCAGGGCTATGTGGCGCTCTATGAGAAACTGGTCAGCCAGCGGCGTGGCGCAAAAGCTGCCGCCTGACGGCCAGGGCGATTTCCGGTGAACAGGTCACAAAGGAGCACACGGCAGTGAGGGCGAAATCGTTGCGCGCCGTCGCGCCCGTGCCTGGCGCGGGGATCCTGTTCGCGTTGCGCGTGATTGGCGTGGTCCTTGTGCTGCGCTGGCTGTTTTCCATGTCGCGGATGGATTTTTCGGGGGTGCTGCTGAACATGGCATCGTCGCCGTGGGCCTGCGTGAATTTCGTGTTCCTGTTTTTGCTGGTTGTGCTGCCTGGCGCGAAAGCGCGCGCCAACCGGCCTTTTCATCCATTGCCGCGCTGGTTGCGGCAGACATTGCGTGCGCTGGCGCTGCTGGTGCTGCTGTTCTGTGCATGGATCGTCACGTTTGCATGGCCGGGCGACGAACGGCGCACGCTGAGCGTCGTGGCGCAGGGCGGCGGCTGGCTGCTGATAACGCCGGCATTGCTGGTCGTGGTGATCTGGATTTGCCGGCCACGCGCGCTGTGTCATACCAATATTGCGGCGAAGCGTTTTGCGATAGGCCGCTATGCCGTGCTGCTCGATGACGCAACGCATACGGTCGAGGTCTGGGCCGAGGCCCGCAAGATCGGCCAGTACGCCGCGCGTGAACTGACGCTGCGCTGCACGCGCGGCGGGCGTTTTTCCCATATCGAGCTATGCTGGGACGCGCCAGCGGCAGTGGGCCATCATCAATGTGTTTTCAGCGCGCTGTGCGGGCGCAGGAAGACGCGCCGGGTCGCGCAGGCGCTGGGCGCAGCGCTTTTGCAGGAACAAACACCCGTGTTGCCTGCGCAGTAGGCGCGGGAAGTTCAGTTATACTCGTAACGCTTTATGGAAGGTACGTGCCAGTCCGCGGAGGGTTGCAGTACGCAGTTCAGATTCAGATAGGGCGGCTGGGTTTTCCTGGTTTGAATGTTTCTGAAAGTTCCATCATGAAAAAAATATTTTTGCCTGTATTGCTGGCCGCTGTGCTGGCTGCGGCGGGCGTTGTATCGGGGTGCAACAAGTCTGAATCCCCGGCGAAGCCTGCATCTGCCGCGTCTTCATCCTATGTCGATAATCCGGATCTTCCGCCCGAATGCAATGCTTACATCAAGAAGATTGATGCATGTATTGGCAGGGCGGGGGAAGCGGTATCGCTGGTTGCCAACGGCAAACAGATGATCGAAAACATGGTGTCGCAGTGGAGCCATGTTGCAGACAAAAAGCAACTGGCGCAGATATGCACGCAAGTCTCGACAAATCTGGATCAGACCCTTTCGGCATACGGATGCAAATGACACCTTGTTTTGATGTATCCTGATTTTGCAGTTTCTCCCGGATAGTGGCAGGGGAAGCCATGTTTTCCTGCCGTTACCGCCCGCGTCTGGATTGTGTTCTACAGGAGCTTCATCATGAAGAAAGCTTTTCTTTCAGTATTGCCAGTCGCCGCGTCTGCTGTAATGGTGTTTGCCGTGTCGGGCTGCCATTCCACTTCTGCCGCGTCCAGCAGCAGTAATCCAGATTTTCCGCCCGTGTGCAACGCCTATATCGAGAGGGTTCAGGCCTGTGTGGGCCAGGTCGCCGGACCGAAGGATCCCGGCCAGGTGCAAACGGCAAAGAGCACGCTTGAGAGCCGGATCCAGGAATATGGCCGCACCCACAGCCGGGATGATCTGGTGCAAACCTGCACCCGGGCCTGGAATAACTTCAATCAGACCGCAGCGACCTACGGGTGCAGATAGGCCGCTTCACCCGGGCTTACCCGGGGTGAAAGGCTTGCCGCAGGCGTTACTGCCGCTTCATCATGTCGAAGAATTCCGCGTTGCTGCGGGTCTGGCGGATCTTGTCGAGCAGGAATTCCATGGCTTCGATTTCGTCCATGTCGTGAATGAACTTGCGCAGAATCCAGACTTTTTGCAGGATGTCTGGCTTGATGAGCAGTTCTTCGCGGCGCGTGCCTGACTTGTTCAGGTTCAGCGCCGGATACACACGCTTTTCCGCGAGCTTGCGCTCGAGGTGGATTTCCATGTTGCCGGTGCCCTTGAACTCTTCATAAATCACATCGTCCATGCGGCTGCCCGTTTCGGTCAGCGCCGTGCCGATAATCGTCAGCGAACCGCCTTCCTCAAGGTTGCGCGCCGCGCCGAAGAAACGCTTCGGGCGTTGCAGCGCGTTGGCGTCCACGCCGCCCGTGAGCACCTTGCCCGACGTGGGCACAACCGTGTTGTATGCGCGCGCAAGGCGCGTGATCGAATCCAGCAGGATCACCACATCGTGCTTCATTTCGACAAGCCGCTTGGCCTTTTCAATCACCATTTCCGCCACCTGCACATGGCGCACGGCGGGTTCGTCGAACGTTGAGGCAATCACCTCGCCATCCACGGAACGCTGCATTTCGGTGACTTCCTCGGGGCGCTCGTCAATGAGCAGCACGAACAGCACGACGTCCGGGTGATTCTGCTTGAGCGCGTGCGCAATGTTTTGCAGCATCACCGTCTTGCCCGATTTCGGCGAGGCCACCAGCAGGCCGCGCTGCCCCTTGCCGATCGGCGCGATCATGTCGATGATGCGGCTCGTGATGTTTTCCTCGCCGCGCATTTCACGCTCCAGGATCAGCACCTTGTTCGGATGCAGCGGCGTGAGGTTCTCGAACATGATCTTGTGCTTGGAGGCCTCGGGCGGCTCGCCATTGACGCGGTCGACCTTGACCAGCGCGAAGTAACGCTCGCCATCCTTGGGAGTGCGCACCTCGCCTTCGATCGTGTCGCCGGTATGCAGGTTGAAGCGGCGAATCTGCGACGGGCTGATATAGATATCGTCCGTGCTGGCGAGATACGACATTTCTGGTGAACGCAGGAAACCGAAACCGTCGGGCAGCACTTCGAGCGTGCCGTCGCCGAAAATCGTTTCACCCGTGCGCGCGCGCTTTTTCAGGATGGCGAACATCAGCTCCTGTTTGCGCAGACGGTTGGCGCCTTCGATATCCAGGCCGCTGGCCATTTCAATCAGTTTGGAGACGTGCAGGGATTTAAGTTCGGATAAATGCATATGAGAAATAAATTCACCAGAAAAGTGGCGAAAAATAAAGACAAATCAGGGAGGGAAAAAAGAAAAGAAACGAAACGAAACGAAATGAGCGGAACCGCCCGAAAGACTTTCTGTTTTGATTAAGGTGTTAAACGCCTGACGCCGGAAAGACGCCCGATGACGCACTATCTTACTACTCTAACACACCCTGGCGCTGGCTGTGCAGCGAAAACGGTGAAATGCCAAATCCCCGCAATGGGTGTTGCTGGCTCACAACACCCACGCGGTGGCCATGGCCCGCCTGCCGTTACAGATGGCTATCGAGAAACGCGGTGAGCTGCGATTTGGACAGCGCGCCCACTTTCTGCGCAGCCACTGCGCCGTTCTTGAACAGGATCAGCGTTGGAATGCCGCGCACGCCAAATTTCAGCGGCGTGGCCTGGTTTTCGTCCACGTTGATCTTGGCGATCTGCAGGCGGTCGGTGTAATCCCTGGCCACTTCATCAAGAATCGGCGCAATCATCTTGCATGGCCCGCACCATTCCGCCCAGAAATCCAGCAGCACGGGCTTGCTGGACTTCGTTACATCCTCTTCAAACGATGCATCGCTGATATGTTTGATCTGTTCGCTCATGGAATAAATACCTCTTTGCCTCTTTGCCCTTTGGGCTGATTCGGCGGATTGTACAGCAGATCCTTGCCCCATTCATGCAGCATGTCACGTGCAAGCAATGCTAGAATACGCCGTGACGGGCCTCCTCGCATGGAGGGGCGGTGAATCTGGTCAGGTCGGGAACGAAGCAGCCACAGCTGTTTTCCACCAGTGCCGAGGGTCAGGCTCGTCACCTTCGGGTTTCTCATTCAAGGCGCACCCCACCCCGCATGGCTTACCAGGTTCTCGCACGCAAATGGCGACCGAAAGATTTCGCGTCGCTCGTTGGACAGGAGCACGTCGTGCGCGCGCTCACTCATGCGCTCGATGGCGGGCGGCTGCATCATGCCTACCTCTTTACGGGCACGCGCGGCGTGGGCAAGACGACGCTGTCGCGGATCCTGGCCAAGGCGCTCAATTGCGAAAAGGGCGTGAGTTCCACGCCGTGCGGCGTGTGCCGCGCGTGCCGGGAAATCGACGAAGGGCGGTTTGTCGATTATCTGGAAATGGACGCGGCAAGTAACCGCGGCGTGGATGAAATGGCCGCGCTGCTGGAGCGCGCGGTGTATGCGCCGGTGGATGCGCGCTTCAAGGTCTATATGATCGACGAAGTGCACATGCTGACCAACCATGCGTTCAATGCGATGCTGAAAACGCTGGAAGAGCCGCCGCCTCACGTCAAGTTTATTCTGGCGACCACCGATCCGCAGAAAATTCCGGTCACGGTATTGTCGCGCTGCCTGCAATTCAATCTGAAGCAGATGCCCGCGGGCGCCATCGTCACGCACCTTGAGCATATTCTGGGCGAGGAAAATATTGCGTATGAACCGCAGGCGCTGCGCCTGCTTGCGCGCGCGGCGGATGGCTCGATGCGCGACGCGCTGTCATTGACCGATCAGGCCATTGCCTATGCCGCCAGCCAGATTACCGAAGAGGCCGTGCGCGGCATGCTGGGCGCGCTCGATCAGAGTTACCTGATCCGGCTGATCGATGCGGTCATTGCGCAGGATGGCGCAGCAGTGCTGGCCATTGCGGATGAAATGGCGTTGCGCAGCCTGTCGTTCCCGATAGCGTTGCAGGATCTGGCGGGGCTGTTCCACCGGGTGGCCTGGGCGCAGTTCGCGCCGTCGTCGGTGCTGGATGAATGGCCGGAGGCGGCTGATCTGCGGCGCTTCGCGTCGGCCATGAGCGCGGAACAGGTGCAGTTGTGCTACCAGATTGCCACGGTGGGCCGCGCCGAGCTGGGGCTGGCGCCAGACGAATATGCGGGCTTCACGATGACGCTGCTGCGGATGCTGGCGTTTGAACCATCAACGAGATCCACATCCACATCCACATCCACATCTACATCCGCACCCGCACCCGCACCCGCATCCGTAGCCGCCGCAGCGCCTGCACAAGCGCCCGCGCCTTCGCCTGCCACGCCAAAACGCGGGGGCGCCAGCGAAGCGCTGGATGTGTTGAAGAACATCAAGAATACCCGGGCCACAGGCGCGAAAGGCCGCACGAAAAGCGTGGCCAGCGCGCCCGATCGCCACGCGGCGCCCGCAGGCGCGCCATCTGCCCTGAGGCTCGACGCGGTGGGCTTCTCCGGGGACTGGCCCACGCTGGCGGCCAGCCTGCCGCTGACGGGCGTGACGCATCAACTCGCGTTCAACAGCGAGCTGGGCGCGCTGGAGGGCGCGACGCTCAAACTGGTCGTGGCCGTATCGCAATACGCAGAGGCATCGCATGTCACGAAGCTCAAGGCTGCGCTGGCCGAAAAACTTGGCCAGCCCGTCGATGTGCAGGTTGAAGTGGGTGCGGCGCGTGATACCGCCACTGCGCGCGACACTGCCGCGAACGCGCATCGCCAGCGCGATGCCGAACAGGAAATCAGCAATGCGCCTCTTGTGCAGCAACTGATCCGCGAGTTCGGCGCGAGCATTGTGCCCGGGTCGGTCAAACCGCTGGAATCCCGTGTTCCAGACAGTCACCCATTGAAAACGCAAAAGGAGCTGTAACGATGATGAAAGGCCAACTCGCCGGGCTGATGAAGCAGGCCCAGCAGATGCAGGAAAACATGAAGAAGATGCAGGATCAGTTAGGCCAGATCGAGGTTGAGGGCGAGTCAGGCGCGGGGCTGGTGAAGGTGACGATGACCTGCCGCCACGATGTGCGCCGCGTGGCGATTGACCCGAGCCTGCTGGCCGATGACAAGGACCTGCTCGAAGATCTCGTGGCCGCCGCGTTCAATGACGCCATACGCAAGGCCGAGGCGACCACGCAGGAAAAGATGGGCGGCATGACCGCAGGCCTGCCGATGCCGCCTGGATTCAAGCTGCCGTTCTGATGTTGCAGGATGCTGTGGTTCATCCTCGCGCCGGTTCCGGTTTTGTCTGAGCATGAAACATCCTTCCGCTTTCGCCGCGCTGATTGAGGCATTGCGCGCATTGCCTGGCGTTGGGCCAAAATCGGCGCAGCGCATGGCGTATCACCTGATGCAGCATGATCGTGAGGGCGCGCAGAAACTGGGGCATGCCTTGTTGTTTGCCACGGAGTATTTGCGGCACTGCGAAAAGTGCAACACGTTTACGCAGGCCGAACTCTGTGAGCTTTGCCAGGACGAAACGCGCGATCCATCGCTGCTGTGCGTGGTCGAAACGCCCGCTGACCAGATCATGCTCGAACAGACGATGACCTGGCGCGGGCTGTATTTCGTGCTGATGGGGCATTTGAGCCCGCTCGATGGCATCGGCCCGAAGGAAATCCATTTCGACCGGCTGGTAAAACGCGCTACGGATGGCATCGTCAGGGAAGTGGTGCTGGCCACCAACTTCACGAACGAAGGCGAGGCGACCGCGCATTATCTGGCGCAGACGCTCAAGGCGCGCGGCCTGCGCGTCACAAGGCTTGCGCGTGGCGTGCCTGTGGGCGGCGAACTGGAATATGTGGATGCCGGCACGATCGCGCGCGCGATGCTGGACAGGCGGGCGGTGGAGTAAATTCCTCGGTTACAATCGACCCATGAAAATACTTCTTAGCAACGATGACGGTTATCAGTCGCCAGGCCTTGCGGCGCTTCATGAGGCATTGCGCCCGCTGGCTGACGTGATGGTCATTGCGCCCGAGCAGAATTGCAGCGCTGCGTCGAACTCGCTGACGTTATGGCGGCCGCTGTCCGTGCTGCGTTCGGGCAACGGGTTTTATTACGTGAATGGCACGCCCACCGATTCCGTGCACGTCGCATTGACGGGCATGCTCGATGCGAAGCCGGACCTCGTGGTCTCCGGCATCAACAACGGGGAGAACATGGGCGAGGATACGCTGTATTCCGGCACCGTCGCCGCAGCAACGGAGGGCGTGATGTTCGGCATTCCCGCCATCGCGTTCTCGCTCGTTGATAAGGACTGGGCGCATCTGGCCGACGCCGCGCGCGTGGCGGCGGAAATCGTGGCGCACTTTCTGGCGCATCCGCTGGCGGGCAACCCGTTGCTGAATGTGAATATTCCCAACCGGCCTTATGATGAACTGCACGAATGGCGCATCACGCGGCTGGGCAAACGTCATCCGTCGCAACCCGTGGTGGCGCAAACCAATCCGCGCGGTGAACCGATTTACTGGATCGGCCCGGCGGGCGGCGCGCGGGACGCCAGCGAAGGCACGGATTTTCATGCGGTCTCGCAAGGGCATGTGGCGATCACGCCGCTGCAACTCGATCTGACCCACCAGGCCATGCTGCCCGCGCTGCGCGAGTGGCTGGGCGCAGGGCACAGGGCATAGGGCATACAGGGCATAGGGCATACAGGGCATAGGGCACAGGGTGCAAGGGACAAGGTACAAGCTGCGATGACTGGCCAGCGCGCAAAACGATTTCCGCTCGATCTTGAAGATCTTGCGCATGGGCCGCGTGCACGCGCAGGGCATGCCGCGGCGCGCCCTGCGTTGCGTTCTGCGCATCCGGTAAAATCCTTGCGGGGGGCGGTGATGCCGCCCGCGTCCTCATCGGGCGATGTGCTGACCTCGGAGCGCGTGCGCGAGCGGATGGTCCGGCGGTTGCGCGCAGGCGGTATCACTGATGCTTGCGTATTGCAGGCGCTGGCTGTTGTGCCGCGCCATCTGTTTGTGGATGCAGGGCTGGCTGCGCAGGCCTATGAAGATGCTGCGCTGCCCATTGGTCATCATCAGACCATCTCCAGGCCCTCGGTGGTGGCGCGGATGCTGGAGCTGGCGCGCGCCGGGCGCACACTGAAACGCGTGCTGGAAATTGGCACGGGCTGTGGTTATCAGGCTGCGGTGCTAAGCCGTATTGCAGAGGATGTGTATTCGATTGAACGCGTCAAGCCGCTGTTCGAGCGCGCAAAGCTGAACCTGCGGCCCTTGCGCATTCCGAACATCCGCCTGCGTTATGGCGATGGGCGGCTTGGCCTGCCGCCCGTAGCGCCCTTTGATGCGATCGTGGTGGCCGCAGCGGGCCTGGATGTGCCCCAGGCCCTGCTTGAGCAGCTTGCCGTGGGCGGAAGGCTGGTTGCGCCGCTGGCTGAGCAGGGCACGGGCGACGTGCAGGTGCTGACCCTGATCGAGCGCCTCGGGCCACGGCAATGGCAGGCCTCGCGGCTTGATAAGGTTTTCTTTGTCCCCCTGAAATCTGGGGTGGTTTAATCCGATGAACAGGTGAGAGAGTGCGCGCGATGCAAAAAGAAAAAAACGGGCTGAAATTCTATCCAGTGGCTGTGCGCGGTGGATTCTGTGCGGCGCTGGGCTCGCTGTTGCTGGCGGCCTGCACGATAACCGGTTATGGCAGTGGATACAACGATAACGCCAGCAGCTATAACGCAGGGGGTTACACGCCGCCTGCTGCGCCGGAATCTTCTGCCGCGGGCAATGCAGGGCCGTCTGCGGGCGTAGCGCCTGCTGCGCTGCCGCCGTCAGGCCCGGTGCCTGCGGGGTACTACCGCGTGCAGCTCAGCGATACGCTGTACCGCATCGCGCTGGACAATGGGCAAAATTATCGCGATATCGCCGCCTGGAACAATCTGGCCGATCCGTCGCAGATCAAGGTGGGGCAGGTGCTGCGTGTCGTGCCGCCGGATGGCGCGGGTGTGGGCAGCAGCGCGGGCGCTGCGCCCGTGGCTGCGCCGGCGGCTGACAATGGCGGCGTCGTGGTCGGGGGCGCGATTGATGCGCCGCCAGTCTATAGCGCGAAAAGCAATGGCGAATTGCAGCCTGCCAGGCCAGCCGAGGCGAGCGGTTCGGGCAGCGCCGGCGGCTCGGGCGGTTTTTCGCCGCAGTGGCCAGCGCGCGGGCCAGTGCTGGCAAGGTTCGATGGTTCCCGGAACAAGGGCATCGACATTGGCGGCACGGCGGGCGAGCCGGTGAAGGCTGCCGAAGGCGGCAAGGTGGTCTATGCCGGCAATGGCCTGCGTGGATACGGGAACCTGGTGATCATCAAGCATAATGCGACGTTCCTGACGGCCTATGCGCACAATCGCAAATTGATGGTCAAGGAAGGCGGGATGGTCACGAAGGGGCAGGAAATTGCCACGATGGGAAGCTCGGATGCCGATCGTGTGGCGCTGCACTTCGAGGTGCGGCGTCTTGGCAAGCCGGTGAATCCTTTAACGTATCTGCCGCCGAAATAAAGCGAGGTACTGATGTCAAAGCCCGCCCGTCGTTCTCCTCCTTCTTCCGATGGTTCAGTTCGCCGGGCTGCGGCGCGCGATGAAGCCCGCGAGGGCGACGATAACCGCGAGGATAACGAAGATAACGCCGCCGATCGCCGCCCTGCGCCGCCGCCAGAGAATCTGCACGCACTGTGGCAGGACGAGCTGGCAGCCGACACCGTGCAGCGGTATCTGGGCCATATCAGCACGAAGCCACTGCTGAGCGCCGAGGAAGAGCAGCATTACGCGCGCCTGGCCAGGACGGGAGATTTTGCTGCGCGGCAGGTGATGATCGAGCGCAACCTGCGGCTGGTCGTGAACCTGGCCAAGGGCTATCTGAATCGCAATGTGCCGCTGTCTGACCTGATCGAAGAGGGCAATCTCGGGTTGATGCGCGCCATCGAGAAATTCGATCCGGCGCGCGGTTTCCGTTTTTCAACCTATGCGACCTGGTGGGTGCGCCAGAGCATCGAGCGCGCGGTGATGAACCAGGCGCGCACCGTGCGCCTGCCGGTGCATATCATCCGCGAACTGAACCAGGTATTGCGCGCGCGGCGGTATCTGGAAAAGAACGCGCTGAGCATTGACAATGACACGCGTCGTGACGTGGATATCGACGATATTGCCTACCTGACGGGCAAGACATCCGACGAAGTGGCCGATATGCTGATACTCAGTGAACATGCCGCATCGCTGGACGCGCCATCGGGCGTCGATACCACGAACAGCCTGCTCGACATGCTCTCGGACGATCAGGATGCCTCTCCCGACGCAAAGGCGCAGCGCCATGAGCTGGAAACATTGACGCACACCTGGCTGGCGCAGCTCTCGGAGCGTCACCGCCGCGTGATCGAGCGCCGGTTTGGGCTCAATGGCTCCGAGATTGCAACGCTGGACGAATTGTCCAGCGAGCTGGATCTCACGCGCGAGCGCATCAGGCAGCTTCAGCAGGAAGCGCTGCGGCACCTGAAACGTTTTCTTGCGTCACACGGCGTGCGCAAAGATGCCGTGCTTTGATTCCTGAATCAACGTTTAGCCTCTGGCGATGGCTTTAACGGATGAGCGTTGGCATCCAGGATTTCAAACAGGGGCAGAGGCGGCCTGGCTTCTGATTCTCTCGGCAGCCCGAGCATGTTGTAGGAAGCGTACCCCTGGTAGATATTATCCTTTTTCCCCCTGAAATTTTCCGGGTTGAACAGTGGAATGATGTGCCACCACAAGCGGTAGCCTTGCGCCCATAAATAATTGATCAGCGCAGGGGAGTGGGTGTAGCGGTCATTCTCGACATACAGCGCGGGCCTCTGGCTGTCGAGCACCTGCTGCGCGCCCTGCAGCACCTGAAGCTCACATCCTTCCACATCCACCTTCAGCAGGCTGACATTGCGGCCATGCAGCATGTCGTCAAGCCGCACGCAGAACGTTTGCATGCCGTCTTTCATCATCTGCATATGCACGGCCACTTCGCCGAAGTTGCCATCATGCTGGTAATCGGGGCACTTCAGCCAGACGGTTCCCCGCTTGTCTGAGCACGCAAAGGGCCAGGCCGTCACATTGGCCAGCGCATTCAGCGCCAGGTTGGCGCACAGGTTCTGGAACACAAACGGCTGCGGTTCAAACGCGACGACATTCGCGCCCACAGCCCAGGCGGCCCTGGCCAACCCCACCGTCTGGCTGCCGATATTGGCGCCGACTTCCACGATCGTTCCGGGTTTCCTGATTAACTGAAGCAGCAGCTGCGTTTCAGGGTCGCTGTATTCCCCATATTCGATCAGCGCCTGGCCGATATAGCGGTCATGGCGATTGGCCAGCATCGGGCCGTATTTCGTGTCAACAAGCACATAGGGATCGGCAGGTTGTACCGGTTGAATGGGGGAAACCATGTAAAACCTCCGGGGTGAAGTGGCAGGAAACGGACGGCGACGCTATCAGTATCAGGTCGGTCTACACGTTAAACAGAAAATTCATCACATCCCCATCGTGCACCACGTAATCCTTGCCTTCCACGCGCATCTTGCCAGCTTCTTTCGCGCCGTGCTCACCCTTGTATTGCACGAAATCATCGAACGCGATGGTTTGCGCGCGGATGAAGCCGCGCTCGAAATCCGTATGGATCACGCCGGCGGCCTGCGGTGCGGTGTCGCCGATATGGATGGTCCATGCGCGCACTTCTTTCACGCCCGCAGTGAAATACGTCTGCAAGCCGAGCAGCCGGAACGCCGCGCGAATCACGCGGTTCAGGCCAGCTTCTTCCATACCCATGTCCGCCAGAAACACGGCCTTGTCTTCGTCGGGCAGATCGGCAATCTCTGCTTCGATCGCTGCGCAAACCGCCACCACGGGCGCTTTTTCTGCGGCGGCGTACTGAAGCACCGCGTCCAGATGCGGATTGTTCGTGAAGCCATCGTCCTTCACATTCGCCACATACATCGTGGGCTTGGCGGTAATCAGGCAGAACGGCTTGAGCACGGCGCGTTCGTCATCGGAGAGTTCCAGCGCACGCACGGGCAGGGCCTGGTCAAGCTGCGCGCGCACCTTTTCCAGCACGGCGACGAGCTTTGCCGCTTCTTTATCGTTGCCCGATTTCGCGGCCTTGGTATAGCGCGAAAGCGCCTTTTCAACCGTGCCCAGATCCGCCAGCGCCAGCTCGGTGTTGATGACTTCGATATCGGAAACCGGATCGACCTTGCCCGCAACGTGAATCACGTTCTCATCCTCGAAACAGCGCACCACATGCGTGATCGCATCGGTTTCGCGGATATTGGCGAGAAACTGGTTGCCCAGTCCTTCGCCCTTGCTCGCGCCCGCAACAAGCCCTGCAATATCAACGAATTCGACAACGGCAGGCACAATGCGCTCCGGCTTGACGATGTCCGCCAGCGCGGCCAGCCGCGCATCGGGCACTTCGACCACGCCGACGTTGGGTTCGATAGTGCAGAACGGATAGTTTTCCGCCGCGATGCCTGCCTTGGTCAGCGCGTTGAACAGGGTGGATTTGCCGACGTTGGGCAGGCCGACAATGCCGCATTGGAGACTCATAAAATTCTCTGCCGATGTAATGTGTAGAGGTGATGCGTATACAAAGTCGCCATTGTAACTGCCAGGGAACATGAATATTAAATATAATGCCCGAATGAATACGAACACAACCCCCACTCCAGATTTCGATGTCGCCATTATTGGCGGCGGTCTCGTTGGCAAGACAACAGCGCTTGCGCTTGTGCAGGGCGGCCTGCGCGTGGCATTGCTCGCGCAGCCTTGCATGCCCCTGCCTGAGGGCGCGCTGTTCGATGCACGCGTCTATGCGTACTCGCGCAGCTCGCAGGCGTTGTGGGAGCGCTTGCGCGTCTGGCAGGCGATCGACCCGGCAAAGCTCACGCCCGTCTATGACATGCGCGTGTTTGGCGACGCGTCAGCGGAATTGCACTTTTCCGCGTATCAGGCCTCGGTTGCGTGGCTCGCGTGGATTGCCGAGTCATCGGTGATCGAACGCTCGCTGGATGCGGCGCTGCATTTCCAGCCCACGCTCACATGGCTGAATGCGCGCGCGCAGGCGCTGGACATTGGCGCAGATGCAGCCACGATTGGCCTGGATGATGGAAAGACGATCCGCGCGAGCCTGGTGGTTGGCGCGGATGGCGCGCATTCATGGGTGCGCGCGCAAACCGGCGCGCATGTGGATCTGCGCGATTACCGGCAAACGGGCGTGGTGGCGAATTTCCGCGCGCAGCGCCCGCATGGCGAAACTGCGTATCAATGGTTTCGCGATGGCGAGATCATTGCATTGCTGCCGCTGCCGGACAATCATGTGTCACTGGTCTGGTCAGCGCAGACGGAACATGCGAACGCGCTGCTCAAGCTCACGCCGGAGCAGCTTGCCGCCGAAGTCGAACGGGTCACGCAGGGCCAGCCCGGCGCGCTTGAATGCGTGACGCCCGCGCAGGGCTTCCCGCTGACATTGCAAACGGTTGACCGGCTCGTTGCGCCGCGCGTGGCCCTGGTGGGGGATGCCGCGCACCGGATGCATCCGCTGGCGGGGCAGGGCGTGAATCTCGGGTTGCGTGATGTGGCGACGCTGGCCGATGTGCTGGCGCAGCGCGAGCCGTTCCGCGATCTGGGGGACATCGTATTGCTGCGCCGTTATGAGCGGGGCCGTCGTGAGGATATCCGCAAGCTGGCGCTGGCCACCGACGGGTTGCAGCGGCTCTTTTCATTGTCCGGCCCGCTGGCGCGCGCAGTGCGCAACCTGGGCATGACGCTGGTCAGCGCGCAGCCTTTCATCAAACGCTGGCTCGTGGCGTCCGCGCTCGGCTGATAAATCCATAAATTTATATATTTATATATTCATAAAACCATAAGCCCTGTTCATGCAAAAACGCACTCTCATCTCGCTGGTCGCCGCAATCGCCATGACCCTGGCCACGGCAATGTTTACCCAGGCCTATGCACGCACAGATACGATCCCTGCGCATCTGAAAACCGTGCTGCAACAACGGTTCGGCCACCCGGTCAGCAGCGTGACGAAATCGCCGGTCGCCGGGTTGTACGAAGTCAGCATCGGCCCGCAAATCATCTATAGCGATGCGTCGGGTGACTATTTCCTGGTCGGCGACCTGATCCAGGCGCGCACCGGTCGCAACCTGACCGAAGAGCATCTGAATAACCAGAATCGCGTGGGTTTTAGCAGCCTGCCGTTTGATAACGCGGTGAAAGTGGTGCATGGCAATGGCAGCCGCAAGATTGCCGTGTTTTCCGATCCAAACTGCCCGTATTGCCGCGTCTTTGAAAACACGCTGAAATCGGTGAACAACGTGACGGTGTATACATTCCTGTATCCGGTTTTGTCCGCCGATTCGATGAACAAGGCCCGGGCCATCTGGTGCTCGCCGGACCGCGCAAAGGCGTGGTCGGCGTGGATACTGGGGCGTCGTGCGCCCACCGCGTCGGGCAATTGCAATACCTCGGCCATCAATGCGAATCTGGCGCTGGGCAAAAGATTCAATGTGACGGGCACGCCAACGATCATCCTGCCCAATGGCCATCGCCTGCCTGGCGCAGTGCCACTCGATGAGCTGAACCGGGAACTGGCTGCGCTGCATTGACCGCGCGGCAACGGGAGCGGGAATAATCTGATGCCGATGAAACCGGTTCGTTACCGCATCGCGCCAGACAATCCTGCCGCGCATTTATTCAAGGTCGAAATCACCCTCGATGCCCCTGATCCGCAGGGCCAGCGCTTTATGCTGCCCGTGTGGATTCCGGGCAGCTATATGGTGCGCGAATTCGCGCGCAATATCGTTACGATGTGCGCAACCGACGTCGCTACGGGCACCCCGGCGCGCATCGAAAAAATCGACAAGCATCGCTGGCAGGCCGCGCCGGTAAAAGGCGCGCTGAAAGTGTGCTATCAGGTCTATGCGTGGGATCTGTCGGTGCGCGCTGCGTATCTGGATCACACGGGTGGGTTCTTCAATGGCGCGAGTGTCTTTCTGATGGCGTGCGGCCAGGAAGATGCGCCCTGCGTGGTGCATATCGGGCGGCTACGCGGGCAGGCCTGCCACCACTGGCGCGTTGCCACGGCATTGCCCGAGGCGCGCGGCACGCAACGCTATGGTTTTGGCGCATACCACGCTGCAAATTACGACGAACTGATCGACCATCCCGTGACGATGGGCGAATTTGCGCTGGCCACGTACGAGGCGCACGGCGTGCCGCATGATGTGGCGCTGGCCGGGCGCATGGTGTCGCTCGATATGGAGCGCCTGTGCGCTGACCTGAAACGTATCTGCGAAGCGCAGATCGCGCTGTTCGAGCCGCGCACAAAGCGCGCGCCGATGCAGCGTTATGTGTTCATGACGCATGTGATGACCGAAGGCTATGGCGGGCTGGAACATCGCGCATCAACGGCGCTGGTCTGCCGGCGGGACGCGCTGCCTGCGCAGGGCATCCCGGCGGTCACGGAAGGTTATCGCACCTATCTTGGGCTGTGCAGCCATGAATATTTTCATGCGTGGAATATCAAGCGCATCAAGCCCGCGGCCTTTGCGCATTACGATCTTGCGCAGGAAAATTACACGTCATTGCTGTGGCTGTTCGAGGGGTTCACCTCGTATTACGACGATCTGATGCTGGTGCGCAGCGGCGTGATTTCGCAGGACGATTATCTTGCGATGCTCGGCAAAACCATTGCTGGCGTGCTGCGCGGCGCAGGGCGGTTAAGGCAGAGCGTTGCGCAAAGCTCATTCGATGCGTGGATCAAGTATTACCGGCAGGACGAGAACGCGGCAAACGCGATCGTCAGTTATTACACGAAGGGAGCGCTGGTTGCGCTGGCCTTCGATCTGGCGATACGCGCGCAGACGAAGGGCGCCCGGTCGCTGGACGATCTGATGCGGCTGTTATGGCGACGTTATGGCCGCGATTTCTACGCGGGGCAGCGCACCGGCATAGCCGAAGATGAAGTCCAGTCGCTGCTGGCCGAAGCTACGGGCGTTGCGCTGGGGCCGCTGTTTGGCGATGCAGTGCATGGCACGCGCGATTTGCCCCTGGCTGCGCTGTTCAAACCCTTCGGCATCACGCTTGAAGCCGAAACAGAAAAAGGCGCGCGCGTTTCGCTGGGCGCGCGCATCAAGAACGAAGGCGTGGATTGCGTGCTGGCCGTGGTGCATGAAAATGGCGCGGCGCAAAAGGCGGGTTTGTCGGCGGGCGATGTGCTGGTGGCGCTCGATGGTTTGCGGGTTACGCGCGCGGGCCTCGATCGCCTGCTGGCGCGCTATCAGCCTGGCGACAAGGTGATGGCGCATGCGTTCCATTGCGATGAGCTTCGCGCCGTATCCCTCACGCTCGATGCGCCGGACGTGGCGCGTTATCGCCTGGAGGTGTCTGATACCCGAGCGCACAAACTGCGCGCGCAGTGGTTGACGGGCAAGGGCCGGGCGCGGTAACGCTTCCTGTTTCGCTACTGCTCCTGCCCGCCTGGGCGGAGCACCTTCCCCGGATTCATCAGATTGAGCGGATCGAGCGCGGCCTTGAGGGCGCGCATCAGGCGCAATTCCACCGCGCTTTTGTAATGCGCGGCCTCGTCAACCTTCAGTTGCCCCAGCCCATGCTCGGCGCTGATCGTGCCATGATGGCGATGCACGCTGTGATAGACGACAGGGTTCAGCCGGGGTTCATACTGTGCACGGAATTCTGCGGGCGCAACCCCGATGGGCGCCTGCACGTTGTAATGCAGATTGCCGTCGCCCAGATGCCCGAATGTGACCATGCGCGCGCCCGGCGCGGCCTGTGCGATCAGCGCATCGGTTTCTTCGATAAAGGCGGCGATTTGCGAAACCGGCAGGCCAATATCGTGCTTGATGTTCAAGCCTTCGGCGGCCTGCGCCAGCGGAATATGTTCGCGCAGATGCCAGAACGCCTGCGACTGGGCAACGTTCTGCGCCACCACCACATCCTGCGCGAGGCCGCGTTCCAGCGCGTCGGTCATCAGGCGCTCGAACAGCGCGCGCGCGTGGTCTTCACTTTCGTTGTCCGACAGTTCCAGCAGCACGATCTGCGCATGATTTTCTGCGAAGGGATAACGCAGTGCCGGGAAATGCTGCGTCACCAGGCGCAGGCAGAAGTCCGACATCAATTCGAAGCCGGTCAGCAGCGCTCCAGCGTGATGCTGCGCGAGCGCCAGGAAGTCCAGCGCCGCAGGCACGGAATTGAGCCCCGCCAGCGCCGTCATGCGCGCTGCGGGTTGCGGATACAGCTTCATCACCGCGGCGGTGATGATGCCCAGCGTGCCTTCTGCGCCGATGAACAGGTCGCGCAGATCGTAGCCCGTATTGTCCTTGCGCAGGCCGCGCAGGCCGTCCCAGATTTCGCCCTGGGGCGTGACGACTTCGAGGCCCAGGCATAATTCGCGCGCGTTGCCATAGCGCAATACCGCCGTTCCTCCTGCATTGGTGGACAGATTGCCGCCGAGCGTGCAGCTGCCTTCAGCGGCGAGCGACAGCGGAAAAAGCCGCTGTGCATCCGCTGCGCGCGCCTGCACGTTTGCCAGCACAACGCCGGCTTCAGCGGTGATCGTGTTGTTGTGCACATCGAGCGCGCGAATGCGGTCAAGCCGCCGCAGGCTCAGCACTGCTGCGCGCCCTGAGGCGTCCGGCGTGGCGCCGCCCACAAGGCCCGTGTTGCCTCCTTGAGGCACTAACGCCACATGGTGTTCCATGGCCAGGCGCACCAGCGCCGCGACTTCTTCCGTGCTGGCCGGGCACAGGACTGCGCAGGCCGCGCCTGCATAGCGGCGGCGCTGGTCGGTCAGACAGGGGGCGATATCCTGCGCATCAGTCAGCACATGCTGC
>Ga0209738_10000091_pt1 | contig 20570 bp, 14 predicted proteins | sample TergutNc150P5_FD_187289 | JGI IMG/M metagenome (GOLD analysis project Ga0209738, IMG submission 187289) | Nasutitermes corniger P5 segment gut microbial community from laboratory colony in Florida, USA - Nc150 P5 (SPAdes) (version 2) | ecosystem: Host-associated > Arthropoda: Insects >...
CCGTTCCCGCCGGTGGCGGGAACGGCGTTTATAAAACCGTGAAACCCATGAAAACATTCACATCTTTTCCCCTCGAAGACAGTATGTAATCCTCGTAATTCAAGTTTTTAATGCTGTACTTGTACTTTGTACGTCTGTACCGCATTGTTTATCGTTACTTGCAGGAAGTACACCGCTGATGCCAATCCGCTCACGGATATTTGTCCGAAGTTGCCTTGATTGCTCATCGTCCCTTGCAAGACTACCTTTCCGTCCGTACTAATCATCCGGTACGGAACATTATTTGCGCCTGCCGGTAAGATGATGCGTACATACGTGGATGCCGGTATCGGATATACTTTTGCACTGCCGCCGGTAACCTGTACGGCTACTACGTTGCTCTTTTCGGTGCTGCCGTCCACATCCGTTTCTACGATTTGGTATTCGTAACTGCCGGCTTGCACATTCGCATCGGTGAGCGTGTACGAAAGCGGCGTAGAACTGTTGCCGTTAATCGCTTTGCTGGCTACGACACCTACATTTGTCCATGTTTTACCGCCGTCTGCGCTACGCTGAACGGTAAAGTTCTTGCAGTTGATTTCCATCGTAGTCGTCCAGTTCAGCGATACGCTGTTGTTCGCCTGCACTTGCGCTTTTAGTTGCAAGTTCGTTATCGGCGTGGTGAACGGTTTTGCACAATTACCTGGATCCAAAGTATAAGGCTGCGACATAATGAGGCAATCGCCGATGTTGATGCTGCCCACATACGTTACTACATTACCGTCTTCGGGTACCGTTACCGTGTACGTGTTGCTTGTAGCGCCTGCTATCGGTTCGCCGTTAGCCGTCCACGAATAAGCGGCGCCGTCAATAAGCGGCATCTTCATGGCAAACTCGTCATTGGTACAAGGCTGCACAAAGTTAGAGTCCGTCAGCAAAAACGATATATCCTTGAAGGAAACACCGAAGGTGGTACTGTTGCCGCAAGTATCCGTAACCTGCACGCTGTATCGGGTATTATCGGAAACCCCGGTGAAAATACCGGTCGGTTGCGCATCGCCTACATTTGTCCAAGTGGCGCCGTCCGTAGTGGATTGCAATTGATAGGTATAGCTGCCCTGCCCGCTGCCGCCCGTAACGGACATGGCGATTGCCGAAGTGGTACCATTGCCGCAGGAAGAGGTAGCTAGCATAGCCGGTACATTGAGCGGACCACCGGTAGTGAGCGTAATGGTGGTATCCCATGAACAGGTAGGATAGTAATTACGAGGTAAAATAATTGTACTACTAGGCTCATTCACTGCTTTTATGGTATAGGTACCCGCTGTTAAATTCGTTTTGCCGCGAAGTGTACTTCCATTTACCGAAAGGGTTATTGAAGTAGATTGCTGAAAATCGCCGAAAGTAGAATCTGTTTTACCGGTGGCAGTATTGGTAACAATAACATAAATAACAGGGATGCCTATTGTACCATAATCGTATAAATTCGGCATGTTAGAAGTCAGCGTAAACCCGTTATTCGCCGGTAGGGAGCAGCCGGGTGCCGGCTGTATGCTAAAAGTTTGCACCATCGGCTTGGTAAGCGTAATGCTATCGGTAGCGCTGTTGCCGCAAGCGTCCGTCACCTGTATGACATACTTGCCTAACGGTAAATTATAAGTATATTGATTATTGTATATATAAGGAACGTTACTCGAGCCGTAGTTATACACGCTGTCGTAAAACGTGGTAGGCAGGTTGGCGCCTTCCGGCTGCTGCAACACGGTAAAAAGAATTTTCTTAGCGTCGCCAGAATAGTTATTTACCTGCATGTTAAAGCCGCTGTTGCCCGGACAGGCATAGGAGTTACCTTCTCTAAAAGTAAGCGTGATAGAGGGTACGGGTGCCTGAAATTCGTCTTTTGCAGTATCGCCGCAACTGCCGGTTGCCCATATATAATAAGTTTGTCCTACCGGCAAGGTATCGGTAAATGTAACACTTTTCGTATTGACTGCCGACCATGTTCTGCCGCTATCCAAAGATAGTTTTAAATTATAATATTGATAGGAACCATTAGCGGTATCTCTAAACGAAATAATAGCGATAACATTATTACAGTCGACGTATCCGCTTGGGCTAATATACATCATTAATTTCGGTTGCCGCACGATTATGGAATCTGTGAAAATCTTTCCGCAGACGCTTTTATAACCCATGTAAATGGTATCCGGGTAAGTGATAAAGGAGATTGTCTTGCCAAATTTATATGAAGAGTAAGCGTTATTAGAAATGTAGCTGTAAGTCCCCCCGGTTAACGTATCGGCAACGCCGTTAGCTCCTACCTGCATCCACATCTTTTCCGCAGGGTCCGGAGTTCCGGAGGAAAACCGACTATAATTGCGCATGGTGGCTGCGATGCTAATTGAATCACAAGCATAAATAGCCTGAACAGAAGATTGTTCCGCCGGCCAAGTGGCGCTATCGGTAACAGCATTAATGATGAGGGAAGCAGTTGCATACTGGTTGCTGCAATTGTTGTCATATACTCGTACATAGTAGGTGCCTGCCGGCAATCCGGTAAAGGTATCGCTTGCCTGTTGGGGGCGTACGTAATTGGCTGCCGCATCAGTTGCGTTTATAGAAACCATCAGGGCATAAGAATAAGCGCCGCTGCCGCCGGTAGCCGTTACACTTAATGCGCCGTTGTTGCAAATGGCATCACTCAATTTGGTAACGGAGCGAATGCCGATATTAACAGTGGTACCGCCTACGGCTACTGTCGGGGACTGGTATATTGCCGATACAACACCCTCATCCACACTGCAAATTGCCTGTACCTTAACCAAATACGAGCCGGTTGCTACCTGCGAAAAGGTGGGGCTTGCCTGCCAGTCTTTTACTATTTGCCCGTTGCTGGGTTTGCCAGCCGAGTCCCAAACTAGCTGGTAGCGCATGCTGCTGTCGGTGGGCGCCGCTTCCGCAGTGCCGTTGACAGTAACGGTATTTACCGTAATAGCGCCTTCGCCGAAGCATACCGCCGGCGAGGGCGTAACTTGAATAGCAGTGGGCGCATTGCAGGTGGTGGTGGTTTGCGCCACTGATTTGCCGATGGTGGTACCGCATAGGATACCCGTCAGCATCATGAATAGTCGAAATGATTTTCTCATTGTAATGAACTATTTTTTTTTGTTAAATAAATAAATAAAAAATGCTCCACACGTTGCTCAGCAAGAGCAGGCAAGGAGCTTGAAAACGATTTTGCGGAAAACCGAAGGTTGTCGCAAAACTTTTCTGCATAAAGCAGAACGGGGAAAATTATGAATTTTTTCATTGTTATGTTTTTGTTTTTTTATGTTGATAAAACAAAACAACGGGGCAAACATACGGCTAATTTTACCCCCCCCCTCGTATATAAAATGTTAAATTTTATGTTTATGATTCAATCATCATAACTAAATAAAATATAAAAATAAATATTTTGTTCGTCATGCTGAACTTGTCAATCGTCATGCTGAACTTGTTTCAGCATCTCTGTTTCGCTGCCAATCGCGTCATTCCGAACTTGTTTCGGAATCCCGAAAATTTATGATTTGTGAATTTTGATGTATGATTACCTGTACATCCTTAAAATGAAGGTGAGATTCCAGCCCCCTTAGTCCCCCGAAGGGGAATATACGCATGAAGGAGGAACAAACTTCATCCTCTTTGTTTCGTCATGCTGAACTTGTTTCAGCATCCGGCGAAGAGATTCCGAAACAAATTCGGAATGACGCGGCAGGATAGGAAAGAAATTATGCTACCTGCACAACGGGTTGTATCAATAAACAGCTACAAACTTATTCCTCTTTTCCAGGGAATAAAATTGTTATCCGCTGCAATATCGGCAACTGTTTTTTTGTTTCCGCTTGCTATGCTGCAAATAAGGTCTATCAAGGCTTCCGCAGCATTTTCCAATGCATTGTTTTCATTTAAAAATGCGCCGGCATCCACATTAATAACAGCATCGTTATTTTCAGAAACGCTGTTATTATCTGTCATTTTAATCACAGGCGCAATCGGATTATTTACTGCTTCATTGGCATCCTTCGTTGTCAAAAGAATAAGGTTTGCGCCGCTGCCCGCTGTGGCGGTAATGGATATATCCGTATCGTTCGGCGTACACAACACCTGTAATCCACCGGAAGAAATTTTCTTCGGAAAATCAAGAACGGATACAATCGGCGAATGACCGGCTTTTGCCAATGCTCCGGCTGCAACAATAATAGACTGCAAAGAATTTTTTTCAGGCGAAGGAATATATTTGCTCATCAACTCACGGAAGCGATTTTTATCTTCTTCATGGATACATCTTTTAATCACTTCCTGTTCCACCGTTTTAAGATGTGTCAATTGAGAAAGCACAATGCCAGCGCCCAACGAAACAAATCTGTCGGAAACACGACCAATAGCTGCATTGACAAATGAATTATTTAAATTTCCACTTTCCAAACCAAGGCACAATTTGCTCAAAGGCGCTTCTGTTCTCACGTTTTTATTCGCTTCTTTCAGTCCTTCTAATGTCTGCTTAATTGCCTGCGAAATCAAATCCTTTTCTTCGCCCGTTTGTTGCTGATCGAGCATATATAAAGGTTTATCAAACGCCGGATTCCGTTTTTTTATTTCATCCAACAAAATTTCTACTTGCGCATTTTGACAACCCAGACTTAAAACCGTTGCCCCCGCAACATTCGGATGCGTGATATATCCGGCAAACAATCCACACAAGGCATTAGCATCTTGCCGCGTGCCGCCGCAACCGCCTTGATGCGTCAAAAACCTGATGCCATCTACATTCGGGAATAATATATCCTGTTTATCAAAAAGAATTTCTTCGGTATTTATTTTCAACATATCATCGGCAGTATGCTGTTGATGATAGGAATGTATAAGCGACTTTACTAAGGAATGATATTGATTAGAACGCTGATAACCTAACTGATGCATCATTGCATCCCGCATGATTTCTACATTCCTATTCTCACAAAAAACCATCGGAATAACCAGCCAATAATTTGCCGTACCCACACTTCCATCGGTACGATAATATCCTTTGAAAGTCTTGTGTTTCCAAAGATTTGGATTGGGCAAATCCGGTATCGGCGTAATTTTTTCAACGACATCAGCAGCTTGCATCACCTGCACATCGGCATCGGAAAGTATGCTTCCGTTTTTGATAGTATGCGTTGCAACAGCAATCGGAATTCCATATAAAACAATATGCTCGCCCTGCGCTATCTCCTGAACGGCACGGACTTCTACGGATTGTATATTTACCTCAATATTATCGTTCGGATGAATTTTTATCATTCGATTATTCATAATTCAAATTCCTGTTTTATTGATAATGATAAATGATTCCCTATTGTAAAGCATTTATAAATCCTTAATCGGCTTGAATGTAGGAACCAACAATTTCATAATTACCCATGCCAACAAATATGCAAAAGCGCAAACGCCAAACATGATGTTGTATGCATGAATTTGGTCAAGATAACCCGCCAATTTTTGTACCAATACGCCACCCAAACCGCCTATTGCCGCGCCGATACCGGTTACCGTTCCTACCACTGCTTTGGGAAACATGTCGGAAACGGTTGTGAACAAATTTGCCGACCATGCTTGATGCGCTGCCGCGCCGATACAAATAACCGAAACAGCAGCTACAATGCCCAACGAGCTTGCAAAAGTAGTCGTCAGCAGCAATGCCAACGGACAAATAGCAATAATCAACATTGCAGTCATACGGGCTTTGTAAGTTTCCCAGCCTTTATTCATAAAGGTTTTGGGAATGGAACCGCCGTATATGGAACCGATAATGGCAATGCCGAACACCACGAAATTTGAAATCATCACTTTATGTGCTGTTGCCGCTTTGTCTGCGCTGCCGAATTCTTGGCTTACAAAAGTGGGCAACCAAAAAAGCAAAAACCACCAAATGCCGTCAGTGAGGAACTTACCGATTGCAAAAGACCAAGTCTGGCGATAGGTAAGCATTTTCCCCCAAGAAACTTTTATAGGCGCATTGTCCGATGCGGCATTTTTGGTAGCATCATTGTCGTTGTCGCTGTGAATATAATTATATTCGGCTTGATTGATTTTACCTTTTTCGAGCAATTCTTTCGGATGTTCATAAAAAATTTGCCAGAAAATCAGCCACAAAAGTCCTATGGCGCCTGTAATGATAAATGCAAGTTGCCAGCCGTGCCATATTCCGCCAAATTCCTGTCCGTTTTTCCAACGCAATAGCAACCAAGGTACCAGCAGTGCGCAAATCATAGCGCCTATATTGGAACCCGAATTGAAAAACCCCGTAGCCAATGCTCGGTCTTTTTTCGGAAACCATTCTGCTATGGCTTTAATGGATGCAGGGAAATTGCCCGCTTGCCCTGCACCGAAAATGCTTTGAACAATACATTGAAAAATCAAGCTTGCCGGAAACAGGATACCCAAGATGCTAACGCTTTTTGCAAGCAACACGTTAGGCATAAGTCCACTTGCGATACCGGCAACAGACCACAAAATCAGCGAGTAAGCCAAACCGCGTTTGTTACCGACTTTATCAATAACATAGCCTGCAAATAATTGAAAAAGCGCATAGAAAAAGGTAAACGTAGCCGTTAGGTTGGCAAATTGCGATGGCGTCCAGCCGAAACCTTCCGCAGAACAAAAATAGTCCTTCAAGAAGCCTACGACATTTCTGTCCATGTAGTTAATCGTGGTGGAAAACAATAGCAAGGAGGCAATAACCCACCTATAATTTCCTGCCTTCTCTGTAACTGTTGTAGCCATAAGCATTTGAATAAGCTGTTATGTACATGCAAGAGTACAACATAAAATCTCACATTGCACTTCTATTGCAGAATTATTTTTTTACTTTTTTAATATCATAATGGCGGCTTTCATTAGCAATTATTCCTTTGTGAAAAACAGATTTAGAACACATGCTCATGCCGCCGGTAACCATGAAAAAAGTTTTTTGCAATGTAATGAAAAATAGGATTCAATCAACCAAAATCCATTCCTCTGTAAATTTAATCCGAAATAACGGCTTTTAGCGCATCTTTCATTCCTTTGCTCAAAATTAATTCAACATCTTTTGTTACTTCATCCACAAAAAACGGAACGGAAGAAAAATCTTCTTTCCATATTTTTTTATTCTTTACAATTCCTTCCACCCAATCTTTAATATTTTTTGGGTTGAAAGAAGATTGAATAAAATCGACAAACGCTGCCGTATCGTTAGGTGTAAATGCTACTGCGGACTTTCCGCTGTATAACACCAACAATGCAGCGAAAGAAAATGTTGCAAGCTTTGCATTTTTATGCTTCTTTGTAAAATTATCTTTTACCGTAGGAAAATCTCTCGTTTCCCATTTTGAAAGCGAGTTGAGTGCAATATCTTTTAAATAATGCTTCAAAAACGGATTATAAAAACGTTCCAGAATTTTTTCCGCAAACTTTTTTAATTCTTCCTGATTTTCGTCAATCACGGGCAATACTTCATCGTTCATCATTTGATGAATATATTTTTCCACTTCGGGCGTTTTAAAAGCATCCATCACGGTTTCGCAACCCAACTGCAATGCAACCGGAACCATAGCCGTATGCGCGCCGTTTAGGATACGCACTTTTTTTGCACGGAAAGCATGAATATCATCCATGAACTGTACATTAAAACCAGCTTTCGGAAGCGGCAATACCTTGCTGATACTGCTATCGCCGCCAATTGCCCATACATGAAAATATTCGCCTTTTACAACAAGATTATCATCAAAACCAATTTCTTCTTTTATTTCATCAATGGTTTCCTTAGGAAAACCCGGAACAATGCGGTCAACAAGCGTATCATAGAAGCGGCAACTTGTTTTTACCCAATTTTCAAAATCAGTTCCCAATTTGTTTGCCGCCGCATGTTGCAAAACGTATTGGCGCAAGGTTGAGCCGTTATCTTCAATCAATTCACAACAAATAATGGACAAGCCTTTTGATACATCGCCATGAAATTTTTTAAATCGCTTGTACAATAATGCAGTCATTTTTGCAGGATAGGAGGAAGGCGGCTCGGCATTCAAATCATCGCCTTCTTCATAACGAATACCGGCTTCGGTGGTATTGGATACAATTATTTCAAGCGCTTCGCTCAAAAACAATTCTTCATACTTTTTATAATCGGAATAAGGATTGATGATGCGTGTAACGCTTTTTACCAAAGACACTTCTTTTACCGGTTGCCGGTCTTTGATTCCTTCAAGATACACATGATACAAACAATCTTGTTGCTCGAAAATTTTTCTGATAGCTTCGCCCCGCGCAATGGGCTGAACAATAGCAATACCGTGATTCATGATACCTTGTTGATTGGCTTTATCAATCATCCAATCAACAAATGCGCGTAAAAAATTCCCTTCGCCGAACTGTAAAATTTTTTCGGTTAATTGAGGTTTTTCAACCGTTGCAGCATTTAATACTTTCATTATAATTTTATTTTAGAGCGTTTTATTTTGAGCATTCGGCACATTGATATTTGAAACATTGATAGATTTGTTTTTCTTGCCGCTAACAGAAAAAACATTCTCCACTTCGTCATTCGATTGAATATTGTTAAACGATACATTCTCGACATTGTGTATATCAATCAACGATTTACTGTTTGCTTCCGCTTTTATAGAAATATTGTCCAACCGGATATTCGTTGCTTCCATTATTTCAACGGCTTTTTTAGCATCCAGCTTAATATTTTTCAGCAATATATTTTTCACATGCATTTCGGGCAATCCGCGTATGAATATGCCGCGAGCAGCACCTTCGCATACAACATTTTCAATTTTAAAATCCTGAAACTGAGGCGTAGCAACCGTTACAGGCTCGGGACGACTATCCATTACATCGCCAACGGAGCTTGCCGTTACTTCGTAATACATATCAAATAATATGGCATCATGTATAATATTTTTCATATAAATATTATCAACATATACATTGCTTACCATGCCGCCTCTACCGCGAACGGTTTTAAAACGCAGTCCGTTATCCGATCCGATGAAAGAATTATTATACACAAAAATATTGTGTATGCCGCCGGACATTTCGCTTCCGATTACAAAACCGCCGTGCGAATGATAAACAATATTATTCCGCACAATTACATTTTGGGTTGGCATATTTCTTTTTCGACCAAAAGCATCTCTGCCCGATTTCATACAAATACCGTCGTCGCCGGTAGCAAAAGCGCTACCTTCAATCAACACGTTGCTGCATGACTCTACATCAATGCCGTCGCCGTTTTGCGCATAATAAGGATTATTTACCTGAATATTTTTTACGGTAATATTTTTGCACATCAACAGATGAAGACACCATGCAGGCGAATTTTGAAAAGTTGTTTTTTCCAGCAAAACGTTTTTACAATTTTTCAAAACCAAAAGATTAGGTCTGAAAAAATCTTTCATGGACGTATAATCTTTCTGTTTTTTACCGGCTTCAATAATGCCTGCATCTTTTGTATGCTCGCCTTTTATATAGCCTTCTGAAGGATACCAAATTTTTCCGTCATTACTCAGCACGCCGCCGCTTGTTACAAGAGCGTTCCATTGTGCGGGCGTGAGTTTACTTTTCTTCACAGGTCGCCATGCATCGCCGTTTCCGTCAATAACGCCGTCGCCTGTGATAGCAATGTTTTCAAGGTTTTCACCATATAACGGCGATTGGCTGCGCATCGCTTGATGTCCTTCCCATTCCGTTTCGAATAATTGATATTGATTTTTATCTTTCGTAAATAACAAAACCGCACCTTTATCAAGATGTAAATTGATATTGCTTTTTAATTCGATTGGTCCCGTAAGCCAAGTGCCGCGAGGAATCAGTACCACACCGCCGCCGCGCTTGCTCAATTCATCAATGGCATTATTAATAATTACAGTATTCAATGCAGCGCCGTTTCCTATTGCCTGTTTTGCAGCAATATCAATGGTATCGTTTCCGAATGTCGGAAGAACAGGCAAAGCCGGCATGGTAATTTTAAAATCATTTACCATAGCAATACTATCTTTATCAAGCTGCGCCTGCGTTTTAGCGCTGATGATAAAAACAAAAGCGGACAATACGAAATACAATCTTTTCATTTGAATAATTAATTGTGCGTCCTGATTTTTATATCATTTACTAATTTCTGCTTACTCCAACATATCCCGCGTCCATTCCAAAATCTTAAAAAAATCGTATTCTTCAGGATTGGGAATATATTTGCGCGCGGCTTCATAGTCTTCTTCAACGAGGTATTGTTGATTTTGAGCGTAAACCGTTTTTGTTTTATTGCATACTATATCCACTAAGCGCGGGCGAACCTTTCCGTTTTCATCTTCTACATCTTTCAAAAACAGCGGACTAACGTTTCCTAAGGCATCAATGGTAACCATACAACCGGTTTCCCCCGCATCGAACAATTGTTTTACGCCCATTCCCAACATGCTGCAATACATCTTGTCAAAGCTCGTCGGCGTTACGCAGCGCACATGGTAGTTCACTTCAACCGGACGAGTTCTGATGGAAATATGTAAACGGTCTAATTCTTTTTGCAGTAAGGTATTAAAAATATATGCTCCGCCAATGATTCCCAACTCAGGATGCCCGTGAGCATCGTATTGAAATTCAATGCCATGATTTTTAATTTCTTCTTTGCTAATAAAATGGAATACTCCTTCGCTCACGATGGTAACGCCATAGTCGATGCCGATAATTTTCCGTTTTATCATGGACGAAATCATCAAACGGAGGATTTTGTCGAAAGTAATTTGAGTTTTGTTAAACATTTCGGGAATGATAATCATCGGAAAATGGCAGGCGGCGCCAACGCCAAACGCCAAATGTCCTGCTTCTCGCCCCATAATGGATATTAAAAACCATACTTTGGAAGTGCGAGCATCTTCGTAAACGGTTGTACCTATTCTGCACCCTTCGTCCCTCGCCGAAATAAAACCGAAAGTATATTGTCCGGGCGGCAAAGGCAAATCATTATCAATGGTTTTGGGGACATGAATATTTTGGATTTTCATATTCTGATTTGCTAGAAAAGCCGAAAGACGATTAGCAGTAGAAGCGGTATCGTCGCCGCCTATCGTAACTAACAGCTTTACATTATTTTCCACAAAAAAGTCGGTAGAAAATTCCGAATCTTTCGGTTTGTAACGACTCATTTGGAGGTAAGAGCCGCCCGTTTCGGAAATCTCATCTGCTTTGACAAAGGATATTTCTTTTGTTCGGCGGTTACTGTCCATCAAGCCGGCGTAACCTTCGTGAATACCCAAAACTCGGTATCCATCCCGTAAAAATGTTTTTGCAACGGTTCCTACAACGGTGTTTATTCCCGGCGCCGGACCTCCGCCGCATAAGATAGCAACGGTTTCCTGTTTATTTTCGGTCATAAATATATCACTTTTTATAATTTTATATCAACATTACAATGGCTCGCCATTTACCTTCACTTGATTAAAAATGATATTGGTCGCATCTACGGATGAGTTCCCTTTATCTGCATGAATATTTACATTATTGAAGTAAATATGGTTAACGGGCGATTCCGGCAAACCCGTGATAGAAATGGCTTTGCCTGCGCTTGCACAATAAATATGACTGAAATAAAAGTCCTGAAAGAGCGGCGTAGTGCGCGTTACAGGCATTGGATTGCGGTTCGGATTTTTTTGCTCATAATAACTGTCAAATGCAATAGCATCGTTTTGAATATTGTTCATATAAATTCCGTCAATAAAAATTTTATGAACCAATCCGCCTTTTGTTCTATCGCTTTTGACGCGGATACCCACGTCAGTATTGATATAGCTGCAATTCTTTACACTGATATTTTCCATACCGCCGTCGGTATTGCTGCCGATAACAAATCCGCCATGCGCATGATATACTTTGCAATCGGCAATAACAATATTTTGCAAAGATGCCTTATCGGAAGTATCGGACGAAGAACGAGCCGATTTCATGCAAATACCGTCATCGCCTGCATTGACAGTACATTTGTATATCACCACATCCTTACAATTGCTGATGTCCATTCCATCGCCGTTTTGGGCATACCATTCATTATTGATTTTTAAATTGCGCACCACAAGATTGGTACAATAGAGCGGAACAAAACCAAACTTGGGCGAATTCATAAAAGTGGGACCATCTATCAAAACCTTGTTACAATCCGTTAATAAAACCATGTACGGACGCAGATAATCTCGTGCGGGCAAGTAATCATCCGCCGTAGCTTTTTTACCTTTTTTCTTCAACTTTTTTAAATAATCTTCGCCATTCATGGCATTATCCGATGGCCACCACATAGTACCGTCGCTGCTGACAACGCCGCCGCTTTTTTGTACATTTTTCCATTGCCCATCGGTAGCTTTCGATTTTTTCAATGGTCGCCATGAATCGCCCGAACCGTTTATAATACCGCTGCCGGTAATAGCTATATCGTGCAACTTGTAACCATATATCGGCGACATAACAGCATATTTATGCCCGCCGGTCGTTATCAATGGAAACAGCGTATGGTCTTTCGTGAAAAGCAATATGGCGCCTTCGTCCAAATGCAATTCTATATTGCTTTTCAGTTCAATCGGCGCCGTAAGCCACAAGCCGGCAGGAATAACCACTTTGCCGCCGCCATTATCCGCACAGGTATTGATAGCTTGCTGAATAGCTTTTGTATTCAAGGTTTCGCCATCGCCAATGGCGCCGTAGGCTGTAATACTATCTATACGTTGCGGAATGGCAGGTAATTCGGGTATAGGCATTTTGAATGGAGCAGCATGGATGTATTGTTCCATTTCGTTACGAATATCTTCTTGTGTTTCCTGCGCTTTTGCACTTATCGAAACGAAGCAAATGAATAGTATTATCCCGAAGTATTTATTTAATAAAATCCTCATTTTTATTTATTTTTTATTATCAGATAGAATGCCCCGTAAATCCTTGTTTTGGGTATGACAAAGATTTACAGGCATTGCATACATTTTATTAATTGTTGATAATTACGGTATCCATCGCGGATCGCCTGCCGTAACGCCCGTTGAGCTGCTTGTTACGGAAGAACTACTTTGCAGCGTAAGATTCGGCGGCGTTGCACTTGGATTTGTAAACAAAGAGGTGGACGAAACACTAAGCTGTGTAAGACCACTACCTACAAACGAGGTAAGCGAATTGCTGCTGAAAGTGCAATCACTCGTCATATAACAATTGGAGAATACCGGATTTGATGCAGCTTTGATACCGTCGGCAGCCGTTGGCATATTGGTACCACCGAATATACAATTGTTGAAATTCAGTGCTGCCGGAACGCCGCTATTTGCTTCAAAAATATATCCTGAATTAGCAAGAAAATTATTAAACGTACAATTACTTACCGTTACCGTAGCGCTATTGGGTTTTGGCAAATCATCTTCGCGAATAAAGTAATCAATATAATAAAATGTGCTGTTGGTAATGGAGATATTATTGATAATAGCGCCGGAAGCATCGGGATAAATCAACGCATATTTTTGACCTATGCCAATAGAATCGATAACACAATTATCAATGACTAAATTATTAATTGTTTGACCGGAAGATTTGAGCCGAAGTAATGAATTACCGAAATTGCCTTGCGTAGTACAATTTTCAAAGGTCAATGTATTAATCGTTGTAGCCTGTGAAATATTGAATATATATGAAGCAGCGCCGTTGGCATCCGTAGCAAATATAACATTCGCAAAGCGGATAGAATCTATATTTCCGGATGCATCAAAATTTTGGCTACCGAGTGCTATTACCGCCGGCGTTGAGAAACCAAGTCCGCTCATAATAGTTACGGTTTGGGTAAAGGTATAATTAGCTGTTATATTATACGTCATACCCTGTTGCAGCAATACCGTGCTTCCCGCAGGAATTACAGGCAATGTATCCATCAAAATATTGGGATCGCCTGCATCGGGTACGGATCTTAAATCTATAATATTAGCGCCTGTAACCGAAGCCTGCGTAGTGAATGTTTCCAATCCCATACTTTTGGTTCCTGCATAAATTTCTGCCGAATATTTAGTATTGGGCTTTAAATCGTTTATCTGTATTTGCCCTGCCGTATTCACTGCATCCGTAATGGGAACCTGTGTTGTATCGCCATTCGGCGCTGTAAGAACTATCTTAGATACGCCCGGCGTGGTAGTCCAGCTAAGGATAGCAGCAACATCAATGATATTGTTGCTGGTAAGGGTTTTAAATATTTGCATACCTGCAAAAGAAAAACCACTCATATCCACTATCCAATACGAATTAGCCGAAGCAGAGTTTTGGTTTGCCATTACACGAACATAATACTTCTGTCGGTCTGCAAGCGAATCATCCGTTACGAGAACGGAAGTGGAAGCCGTAACAAACGAAAGAACCGGTGTTGCAAACGTTGTATCCGTTGCAATTTGAACCGTATAAGTAAGTCCTGCCGCAGAATTTACCGATTTCTTCCACGAAATAGTTACCGAAGTATCGCCATTGCTTGCAACGGAAAGACTTCCCGGCGTAAATTCCCTTGCCGGATTAAACAATTCGACAGACGATTTTTTACAGGCATACATACAGAGTACTGCCATTAAAAAAAGCAATGGGAATAATATTATTTTTTTCATTGTAATACTTTTTGTCTTTTTAATAATTGTTCTTTCACTCCAAATATATAAGCACTTTTTGTGTAAGAATATAATAAATTAATAGCCGTAATTTTGAGTCAAATTTGGATTTGCATCCAAAGCCGACTGCGGAAAGGGAAACAATTCGCTTTTACCTTCCGTAAATCCTTCTGCAAAATATTTCAAATTGCCGCTTAAAATACTGCTAGCGCCTGCCCAACTGATTTTAGTCGTTCCGTTCGGCTGGGTGCTTGGAGCCGGTGTATAAAACGAATTAACCCAAGAAATAACCGTTGTAGAAGACGTTGGCGTATAATACATGCTTGTAGGCAAATTCTCATACGGCGGCAATGCTGTGGTGCTGCCTGTTACCGTTGTGGTATTGCCTATTTGCTGCAACGCCTGCTGAGTCTCTGCTAATTTTGCACCCAACGAATCCCAACGAATCAAGTCATATTTTCTGATACCTTCCGAACCAAATTCCAAAGCTCGTTCATTCACGATAGCGGTGAAAAAGCTATTCTTATCGCTTGGTACAGGATGAGGATCGGTACCGCCGTAAGCGCGTTGTCTCACTTGTTCAAAAGCATTGATGGCAGCGCCCGTAGGTCCATTGTTAAGCTCATTCTCTGCTTCGGCATACATGAGCAATACATCCGAATACCGGAGAATAGGCCAATCCAACTCGAAATACTGCGCCTGACTACTCATAAGAACCGTAGGATTGGTAATCCAATTTCTGCGGAATTTACCGTCATATAAAGAGTTTAAGCTCACTCCTTTCAGGGTATTGTCCGAATTAATCTGATAAGCAGCAATTGTAACATCCCTTCGCGTATCGGTAGAATCAAACATATAAAAATAAGTAGGCAATACCGTAAGGCTGCCGCCGGGTCCATTGAAATAGCCCAATTTACTGTCTGTTGTAGAAGTACCGCCTGCCATTGCCACCAAGAACATAAACTCGCCATAAGGATCTATCTTATGTGCATCCAACTGACCTTGCCACAAATCCTGATAGCTTGGATCCAGCGCATGTTCACCGGAATGAATGATACTTGCACATTCCGTATCGGCTATATTATAATAAGTCAGATAATCACTCTGCCGCACCATTTGATTTCCATGCAAAGAATAACCGCCTCTGTACAAAGCAATGCGCGCCCGCAAACCTTTTACCGCGCCCTTAGTAAGACGTTCATCTACGGGATCTCCTAAGGCTGCTACGCCGGAACGCCATGGTACCAAAGCTTCAGCCGTCTGCAAATCATTAAGGATATGGTCATAGATAGAATCTCTATCCGTTTTTGCCAAAAACAAATTGGACAAATCGGCAGAAGGTACCCATTCGGCAGGCACATCGCCCCAATTTTTTATCAATTCAAAAAAATACTGTGCCCGTAAGGTAAGCGCTTCTCCGTAAAGCCTACGAAGTTCACCTTGCTGTTGTGCCGTACCATTTGTATATAAGCTCATTTGAGGAATATATTTGATGCATTGATTGGCAACTTCAATACCTTGATACAAACGGTTGAACGGAGCAAATAACTCCTGATTGGATGCGGTAAGATTATACCGCGCCATATCGCGCCTGTCGCCGTCGCCTTGCCCGCCGGCGCCCATGATGCAATCTTCATCATACGGATAATACATACTGAGACGAGTTCCGTAACCGTAGTCTCCGGCAAGAGACTGATAGGCGCCCAATACGGCTGCCTGAGCATTAGCCACCGTTCCGAAAACAGTATTCGGACCAAAAGAGGAAACAGGATTCAAATCGAGATAGTGGCTGCACGAACTTAATGTTGCCGCAATGAGCGAAAATGCTGCAACATAATATGCAAGTGGTTTTATCTTTATATTTTTCATTTGTATATCTTTTATTGTTTTTAATCTTAATTGCCGAATAAAAAACCTTTCCTATTTTTTTAAATGAATAATTTCTATTCAGGCAATTTTATTCTAATACAAATTTTTAATTTTTAAAAAGTAACATTCAATCCAAAAATATATGACCTTGATCTCGGATATGCCGAATAATCAACACCCGGCGTCATAGGCGTAGCCCGACGTGTATTCACCTCAGGATCGTAACCGGAATAGCTGGTAATTACTGCAAGATTGTTCACCGTAACATACATTCTGAATCTTTGCAAATGAACTTTTTTGACAGCATCCTGCGGTAAAGAATACCCTATTGTAATATTATTGATGCGTATAAACGAACCGTTTTCTATTGCCCACGACTGCGGTATCCATGAGCTGCTTGTTGTAAGCGGCTGCGGTAACGTGGCATTTGCATTGAGCGCTGCCAGCGCCGAAGGATCGGTAACGACTTGTCCCGTAGTAGGATCAACAGTGCGCCAGCGATTTTTTTCTATGCCGAGCAAATTGGCATACTCCGTATATCCGCTGCTGAATTCCAGCTTATTGTCATTGGCAATATTATTGCCGTATTGGAAATTGATAAATATGCTCGCATCAAAATTCTTCCAAGTAAACTGCTGGTTGAGTCCGCCGAAAAATTTGGGATTAGAATTTCCGATTATCGTTCTATCGCTATCAAGATTCACAATACCGTCGCCATTCAAGTCTTTGAACTTGACTACTCCGGGTTGCGGTGCAACGCCGGTAACACTTACATCGTTCGGCACACCCGGTTTTAAGGTATAAGTTTGCGAACCGGCATCATAATTGAAATCGCTTATCTTATAAAAACCGTCATTTACAAGTCCATACATACTGCCCACCGGAGCGCCTACTTTTACAATATAATCGGGCGTATTGGCTGTGCCAGCCCAACCGGAACTAACATAAAAATAATTCTGTTGCGGTCCAAGACTTAATACTTTATTTTGGTTCCCGGATATATTAAAACTAATCGTCCAACTAAACTTTCTCGATTGTATCGGAGTAGCTGATAATTGAATTTCATAACCGTTATTAGAAGTTGAACCTACATTTTGGAATTGAGATGTATAGCCCGAAGTACTCGGCACTGCTACATTTACCAACAGGTTTCTGGTTTTGTTTCTGTAATAATCACCGGAAAATGTTATCCTATCGTGAAGAAAAGAAACATCCAAACCAACATCTTTGGTAATATTGGCTTCCCATGTAAGATTGGAATTGGTAAGCGCTGCGGGCGCAAAAGCTGTGTTTAATTGATTATTCAACCCATAATAATTGCCGTTGGTAACAAACTGCGTCATGTATAAGAAAGGAGGAATTCTGTTGTTTCCGGCTTCTCCATAACTCACACGAAGTTTCGCATCGGATATTACCGGTTTCAAACTTTGCATAAATTTTTCTTCGGAAAGACGCCATGCCAACGATCCTGCCGGAAAGTATCCCCACTGATTACCCGGCGCAAAAACCGAAGAACCATCTGCACGCATACTGAATGTTGCAAGATATTTATCATCATAAGCGTAATTGACGCGAGAGAAAAACGACCATATACGGTTTTCGTAGTAACTGCTGGTAGGAGACAGTTGCGCATAACCGATAGGCGGACTTGCCAAACTAAGGTCTGCCAACGCTTGCTGCGCTGCTGTACCGTTCGGGAAATAACGCTGTATAGTATTCATACTATCGGTCTGTGTCTGATAAACTTCTTCACCTATAATCCAATTAATTTTATTATGCTTGCTAAAACCTCCGCTCCAAGCATTATTGCTGAGTGTAAATACATTTGAATTATCTATGGTTGTTGCCTTAGTGGTTGTGATAGTAGCGATAGGCATACTGTTTCCGGTAAGTATGGAATTGTAAGTAAGACTATCATCATAGCTTTTTGTTGTAGTCGGAAACAAATCATATCCTACCGTTGTTCTAAAAGAAAGGAAATTTGTAATCCTAAGGTCGGCAAAACCATCCAAGCCCAATCTTGTCTGATAAGCGTGCTGATATTGTGATTGAATCAACAACAACGGATTCACGAGATATAATCCGCCGGCATCCGTATTGTCCATCATACTGGGGTCATAATAAGTAAGCGATTGACCGGGTCCAAGATAAGGCTGATAACGTATAGCTTGCCGCAAAAAATTCGTTCCGCTACTGCCCGGATTGGAAGTGCCTTGCCCTTCCACAACCTGATTATTAAATCTTACATTGAAACCTACGCGAAGAATGTTGCTTACCTGATGATTTAATCTGAAATTGACCAATTGTCTGTTGTAGTTGGAACCCACCATAACAGCCTGTGTGGCATTTTCCGTAAGGCTTAAATCAAATTGCGTTTTACTGGTACCGCCCGATACGCTCACATTGTCGGTCGTCATAGGAGCAGTACGTCCAAACACCTGTTGTTGCCAATTGATAAAAGGAGCATTTTTATACAAATCCATATCCTGAAACGAGCCATACTGATTTGTAAAATCGCTTTCCGAAGTAGCATTACCACGACTTCTCTCATACTGATAAAGAACATCATTATACGGATCCATTACCGGCAATGTTTTAGTTACCTGCTGAATGCCAATCAAGCCGTTGAAGGAAACTACGCTTCTTCCCGCCGAACCCATTTTGGTCGTAATAATTACCACGCCGTTGGCGCCGCGCGCGCCGTAAATAGCCGTTTCGGATGCATCTTTTAAAACGGTAATGGATTCAATATCCTGCGGCGACAAGGTAGTAAGCGCATTGTCTTCTATCATTCCGTCCACAACATACAAGGGGGAATTGTCCTGCGTAATAGAGCCGCCGCCCCTTGTGCGAATATTGACCGCTGCATCGGGCGAACCTTCGGAACTCGTAACCTGCACGCCGGCTAAACGCCCGGCAAGTGCTTCTTCTGCCGAATTAATCGGAATATCTTTCAATTCCTTAGAAGATACAATTGAAACGGCACCGGTAAGATTTCTTTTCAATACCGATCCGTAACCTACCGTAACAACTACATCGCCCAGATTTTTTTCTACTTGTTTCAGTATAACCGATACATAATTGCTATCCTTTCCCAGTGTCAATGTTTTGGTTTCATAATTGACATAACTGAAAACAAGCGTCGGATTAAGCGTATTCGCTGCCGGAATTCTAACGGCGAAATCACCGTTTTCATTTGTAAAAGTGCCTGCCGTACTTCCGCCAACTTTTACGGAAACGCCCGCAATTCCTTTGCCGGTGCTATCCGATACATGACCATTCACTACCCTCGATTGTGCCATCGCCGATGCGGCGAAAAGCAAACAAAACAACAAAAAAGCAATTTTTTTCATTCACTTATTATTTATTGTTCTCAATTTAATTAAATGGAGATTTTTAATACTCCATTACACTTGTAAAAATTTTATATAATTGGATTATCTAATTTTTCTTTCTCTGTTTTTTTAACAACCAATATCGCTATTCGCATGATTTATATTAGCATATGAAAACAGTAGCATCACAGAATCCTTTTTTGCAAACGCAAATTTAATTGGGTAGAACAATGATAAACGTTTATTTCAAAAAAATATTTACGCAAACGATACCGGTATCGTTTGCAGCCGAATTAACACCATTAAAAAGTACCAAACAGTATGCTTTTAGCCGACATTATTTTAGGAAGTGTAATGGATGTAAGCGTTATGTAGTACGGCTTTTGAGAGCAAAGAAAGTTTATGAATAAAAAGCGTATTCCTTATAATAGCTTTTCAGTCGGAAAAATTGCGTCATCTCCGTTTTCGTCCTTCCGAACTTGTTTCGGAATCTCACATAGATGCTGAAATAAGTTCAGCAAGACGGGTGAAAAATATAGCTTCCATGCGTCCTTCCGAACTTATTTTGGAATCTCTTTGGAATTGAGGTGCTGAAATAAATTCAGTATGACGAACAAAAAAAGTCTCCATATAGAAATACGGAGACACAATTTATATCAACATAAAAACACCTAAAAAGAAAAAACCATCCTGTTTCAAAGTTGTTTTGTTGTTT
>Ga0209738_10000092_pt1 | contig 20500 bp, 15 predicted proteins | sample TergutNc150P5_FD_187289 | JGI IMG/M metagenome (GOLD analysis project Ga0209738, IMG submission 187289) | Nasutitermes corniger P5 segment gut microbial community from laboratory colony in Florida, USA - Nc150 P5 (SPAdes) (version 2) | ecosystem: Host-associated > Arthropoda: Insects >...
GGCTTCGTCCCACATCAGCGCGTGCGAAATCGCCATCCGGGTGACGACGTGCGCCACCGCCAACACGATCAGCCAGGGCAGCGGATCGGTGTAAAAGCGGTTGGGTGTCGAAGCTTGTCTCGGGGTTTGGACGTTGGATGTGGAAAACATAAAACACATTGGCACAGATCGGGCATTGGACGTTAACAGTCCGCAGTCCATGATCTCCGGCCAAGGCAAAATTCAATTTACAATTATCCCGCTGTACGATGCCGACCCATACTATGCCCCCCCGTGTCTGCGATCTGGGCGTTTCCATCGTCGTCCCGATCTACAACGAAGTAGAGGATTTGCCCGATTTGGTGGCACGTATCGGCGCGGCAATGTCCAAACAGACACTGACGTTCGAGCTGATCGCCGTTGACGACGGTTCCACCGACGGTAGCCATGAGCGGTTGTGCGAACTGGCCGCCGACCCGCGCTACGCGCCGTGGCTGCGCGCGGTTTTCATGGCGCGCAATTATGGTAAGGCCAGCGCGCTGCAAGCGGGCTTTGAGCGGGTGCGCGGACGTTACGTGGTCACCATCGACGCCGACCTGCAAAACGAGCCTGAGGATATTCTGCCGATGCTCGAACGTTTGCAGGCCGACCCCGGCGTGGACATGGTGTCGGGCTGGCGCCAAAACCGCAAGGAGTCGGAACTGGCGCGCAAGTTCCCCTCGCGCATGGCCAACCGGCTGATCTCGCGCGCCACCGGCGTGCGGTTGCACGATTACGGCTGTGCGCTCAAAGCCTACCGGCGGCCCATCATCGACCGCATTCATCTGTACGGCGAACTGCACCGCTTCATACCGTCGTTGGCGCGCGACGCGGGCGCGCGCAATATCGTCGAAGTGCCGGTGCGCGATTACGCGCGGTTGCACGGCGTCTCCAAATACGCCGGCATCGACCGGGCGTTTCGCGTCATCCTGGACCTGATCCTGGTGGTTTTCTATATGCGCTACCGCCAGCGTCCGTTGCACGCTTTCGGCGGCATAGGGTTGTGGCTGGCCGCCCCAGGCGTGCTGGTGCTGTTGTACCTGCTGGTCTGCAAAATCGCCGGGCAAAGCATCGGCGGACGGCCTTTGCTGCTGTTGGGCGTCATGCTGCTGCTGATGGGCGTACAGCTCATCGTCGCCGGCTTGCTGGGCGAAATCCTCACGCGCACCTACCACGAAGCCGGCGGCGCACCGCCGTTTTATGCGGAGGATTACGAGGCAGCGCAGGACGCCCCGGCGCCCGTTGCTCAGGCCGCGCCCGAACGGTAAACCGCCCGTCAATCTGTTCGCCAAGCGCGGCCTACTCGGACAAGCGCCGCCGTGTGCGGCTTTGTTTGATGCCGCCTCCGGCGCGAGCGCGGGTGGCCGGCGGCCCGCAGCTCACCAAAAGCCTCCCTCCCTCCCCGCATGCCACGTCCCCTCAAAACCCTCCTGCGCGGCCTCATCGGCCTGGCGCTGCTGGCGGTGGTCGTCCGACTGGCCAATCCCGCGCACCTGCTGGGCCAATTGCGGCACGCACACGGCGGCTGGCTGCTGGCCGGGCTGGCGGCAAGCATCGCCTCCAACATCGTCTCGGCCTGGCGCTGGCGCGCACTGGCGCGCTGGCTGGGCGCGCAGGCGCGCCTGGCCGATGTGCAGCGTTGGTACTTTCAGGCCGTCGGCCTCAATGCCCTGCTGCCCGGCGCGGTGGTGGGCGGCGACGTGTACCGCGCCGTCATGCTCGCGCGCGCCGATAACGACCGCGCCGCCGCAAGCTGGTCGGTAGCGCTCGACCGCGTAAGCGGCCTGTGGATGTTGTGCGCCATCAGCGGCCTGGGCGCAGCGGTCTGCGCGCCGGCGCTAACGCCGTTCATCGCGCGCGTCATGCCGCTGCTGTCCAATGGCGTGTTCGCGCTGTTGTGCGTGGCCGTCACCGTGATCTGGCTGCTGCTGCCCTGGGGGCTGCTGGCACTGCTGCGGCGCGGCGGTTGGCGCGACCTGCCGCGCTGGCTGGCGCCGCTGGCACAGGCCGCACGGCGGCCCGACTTTGGCGTGCAATTGGCGCTGCAAATGCTGGCTTCGACGTTGGTGCAGGTGCTCTCGGCGCTGGCGCTGGCGTGCGGCGGGCTGGCGTTGGGCGTGCATCTGGCGGCGGCGGCATGGGCCTTTGTCATCGCCCCGATTTTCTTGATGGCGACGCTACCCGTCAGCGTGGGCGGCTGGGGCACCCGCGAAGCCGCCGCCGCCGCCGCTCTTGCTCCCTTCGGCATTCCCGCCGCCGCCGCCGTCGGCACCGGCTTGCTCTACGGCGTGCTGATGTTGGCGCAAGGCGCGCTGGGCGCGCTGGCGTTCGGGCTGCCGCGGCGGACCTGAAAGTGAGCGCGCCTTTACCGACTTGGCGCGCGGCGCCCCCGCTTGAGCCACTGCCGCGCGCATCGGCTATCCTTTGTACTCCTCATTCACTTTCACGTAACCCGCTCGTGCCAGATCCACACCCTCCTCGCGGCGCGCGCCCTCATGCTCATGCCGCGCGCGAGGATAAGCGCAACCTGTTCCAGAAGATTGCCGAGTTCCTCCACCCCGGTCCGGACTCTACTGACGAGTTGATCGAAACCCTGGCCGAGGCCGAGGACAACGCCGTCATCAACGTTGAAAGCCGCGTCATGCTCGAAGGCGTGTTGCGCCTGGCCCAGATGACCGCCGGTGATGCCATGGTGGCTGCGCCGCGCATGGATTTGCTCGACATCGACGCGCCCTACGAAGAGTTGCTCCACCAGATCATCGACACGGCGCACTCGCGCTTTCCGGTCTATCAAGGCGAGCGCGAAAACGTCATCGGCATCCTGCTGGCCAAGGACTTGCTCAAATTGCAGCGCGCGCCGGAGCTGAACCTGCGCACGTTGCTGCGCCCGCCCGTGTTCGTGCCTGAGAGCAAGAGCCTGCACGACCTGCTGCACGCCTTCCGAATCGACCGCAACCACCTGGCCATCGTGGTCGATGAGTTCGGACGCACGGCAGGCCTGATCACCATTGAGGACGTGCTCGAACAAATCGTCGGCGAGATCGAGGACGAATTCGACAGCGACGAGATCGAGGGCGGCGACATCTTCGCGCTCGCCGACAACACCTGGCGCGTAGCCGGCGATACGCCGCTGGAGCGCATCAACGAGGAGTTCGGCGTGAACATAGACGCCGAACCGGGCAGCGACCTGGATGTGACGTTCGACACCATCGGCGGGCTGATCGCGCACAAAACGGGCCGCGTGCCCCGGCGCGGCGAGCGCGTCAGCCTCAACGGGCTGCAATTTCAGGTGTTGTTGGCCAAAGGCGGCGCGGTGCGCTGGTTCAAGGTGGCGCGTGAAGATTGAGTCGAAGATCGCGTCACCGGCCAATCGGCGTATGCCGCGCAGTACGACATCGGCGGCCCGTTATCCTCGACATTGCCTGCGCTGCCCGGCGCCGATGACCGTCATCTCCGGGCCGTCAGCCGCCCCATAACGCTGCACGCTTCATGCTCCGCGCTCAACGCTCAATATTCAACACCTCAAGCTCGGCCGGGCTGGCCTTGCTCGCCGGTCTGGCGCAAGCCGGCTCGCTGGCCGACCCGTGGCAGCGCGTGCCGCACGGCTGGCTGCAAATCGTCAGCCTGGCCGCACTGGCTGGGCTGCTGGCGCGGCCCGGCGTCACGTGGCGCCGCGGCTTTGCGTTGGCATGGCTGTTCGGCTTGGCATGGCTGGCCGGCACGTTTTGGTGGCTGTTCATTTCCATGCACCGCTACGGCGGGTTGAATGCGGCGCTCGCCGTGCTGGCCGTGCTGGCGCTGGCGGGAGCACTGGCCATTTATTACGGCGTGGCGGGGGCGTTGTTCGCGTGGCTGACCGGGCGTCGGCGCGCGGGGGTTTTCGCCGTGCTGGCCAGCGCCACGCTTTTCGCCGCGCTGTGGACGCTGGCCGAACTGGCGCGCGGGCAATGGTTTACCGGCTTTCCGTGGGGCGCGGGCGGCTATGCCCACGTCGGCTCCGGCACAGGCCGCGCCTTTGATCTGGACATGGCGGGCTACGCCCCTTATGTCGGCGTGTATGGCCTGGGTTTTGTGGCGGCATGGGTAGCCGCCTGCCTGGGCGTGCTGGTTGCGATGGTCTGCACGGGCCGGCCATCGCCCATGTCCTGGCGTTTCGACGGACGGGCCATGCCTAGGCGCCCGTGGTTCGGCTTTGTCGCCGCTTTCGCCATCGCGTGCTGGCTGCTCTGGCTGCCCACCCGGCTGCATCTGCCGCCCTCCGATGATGACGGACACCACCCGCCCATAACCGTCGCCCTATTGCAAGGCAACATTCCGCAGGACGTGAAGTTTGTGCCCGGCGCGGGTATCGAGATGTCGCTGAACTGGTATGGCCAACAGTTCCAGCAGAGCACGGCGGCACTCACCATCGCGCCGGAGACGGCCATCCCGCTGCTGCTCAACGAACTGCCGCCGAGCTATTGGGATGCGCTGAAAGCGCGCTTTACGACCGGCGATCACGCGCTGCTGACGGGCATCCCGCTCGGTGATCCGACAACCGGATACACCAACTCGGTCGTGGGCTTTGCGCCCGGCGCGGCCACGTACTACGGCTATAGCAAGCACCATCTGGTGCCGTTCGGCGAATTCATTCCGCCGCTGTTCAGATGGTTTGTGCACAAGATGCACATTCCGCTGGGCGACTTCAACCGCGGGCCGCTGGTGCAAGATTCCTTCGCCTGGAACGGCGAGCGCTTTGCTCCCACCATCTGTTACGAAGACTTGTTCAGCGAGGAGCTGGCGGCGCGCTTTGCCGACCCGGCGCGCGCGCCGACGGTGCTCATCAACATCAGCAATCTGGGCTGGTTCGGCAACACGGTCGCGCTCGATCAGCATCTGGCGATCAGCCGCATGCGCGCGCTGGAATTTGCCCGCCCCGTGCTGAGCGCCACCAACACCGGCGCCACCGCCATCATTGACGCGCAAGGGCGGATCACGCAAGCCCTGCCATACGCCACGCGCGGCGTGCTCACCGGCCAATTTCGCGGCGCCACGCGCATCACGCCTTATGCGTGGTGGGCCTCGCGCTGGGGCTCGCTGCCGCTGTGGGGACTGTGCCTGATCATCGTGGCCGCGGCGGTCTGGCTGCCGCAACGGCGCAACCCCCAACACTGAGCGCCCAGTCGTACCTACGCCCATGCCCGTTCCCGTGTCCGTGGCCGCTACGGAACAACAACCCCCTCCCCTGGTCATCGACACGCATTGGGTGCTCGACTTGTGGGCGTTTGACGACGCGCGCGCCAACGCCTTGCGCGTGGCCATCAACACCGGGCGCGTGCGCTGGCTGGCCAGCGCCGCCATGCGCGCCGAGTTGGCGCGGGTGCTGACATATCCGCTCATCACCGCCTTTCTTGCCAAGCGCGCGGCGCTAACCGGGTTGTCGCCCGCATGCGCCGCCCGGCACACCCTGGCCGCCTTCGACCGGCACGCTGTTTTGCAGGCCGCGCCGCCCGCCTGCGCCCCACGCTGCCGCGATCCGGACGACCAACCCTTCATCGACCTGGCCGTCGCGCACCACGCCACCTTGCTCTCGCGCGACCGTGCGGTATTGGCGCTGGCCCGCCGATTGCGCGTGCACGGAGCGCGCGTACAGTCAGATTGGCAGGCGACAACGATAATCATCTCGTCATGAACCAACTCCAAGCTCTCCGGCAATTCACCACGGTGGTGGCCGACACCGGCGACTTTCGCCAGCTCGCGCAATTCCAGCCGCAGGACGCCACGACCAACCCGTCGCTGGTCCTGAAAACGGTGCAGCAGCCCCAATACGCAGCGCTGCTGCGCGAGACCGTGACGCGCGCGCGCGCTCAATCCGAGGATGAGGTGATGGACCGGCTGCTGGTGCGGCTGGGCTGCGAAATACTGGCGCTGATCCCCGGGCGCGTTTCCACCGAAGTCGACGCGCGCCTATCGTTCGATGCCGACGCCACCTGCGCCCGCGCCGAGCGCATCATCGCGCTCTACCAGGCAGCCGGCATCGCACCCGAACGCGTGCTCATCAAGATCGCCGCGACATGGGAAGGAATCCGCGCCGCCGAGCGGCTGGAGCAGCGCGGCATCCACTGCAATTTGACGTTGCTGTTCTCGTTTTGCCAGGCAGTGGCGTGCGGCGCGGCGCGGGTACGCCTGATCTCGCCGTTCGTCGGCCGCATCTACGATTGGCACAAGGCCAAGGCCGGCGCGGCGTGGAACGAAGCCGCGCGGGCAGGCGCGCAAGACCCAGGCGTGCAATCGGTGGCGCACATCTACCACTACTTCAAGCGCCACGGCATCGCCACCGAAGTCATGGGGGCGAGCTTTCGCAACACCGGTCAAATTCTGGCGCTGGCGGGCTGCGATCTGCTCACCATCAGCCCGGACCTGCTGGCCCAACTGAAAACCAGCGATGCTCCTGTTTCAAGAGCACTCGATGCTGGCACAGCGCAGTCTATGGATCTTCCCGCCGTAAATTACGACGAACCGGCATTCCGCTTCGCGCTGAACCAGGACGCCATGGCGAGCGAGAAACTGGCCGAGGGTATCCGGGCCTTTGTCGCCGACACGGAAAAACTCCAGGCCTTGTTGCGGGCGCCGGTCTGATGTCGCGCTGGAACGACCGCCCGCGTTGCGACCAAGCACCCGCCTGGGCGCTGCTGCAAGCGCACGCCCAGCGGCATTTTTCAGCGCGCGCGGATACGTTCGACCTGCGCCACGCCTTTGCGCAAGACCCGCAGCGCGCACGGGATTTCAGCCTGTCCGCACCGCATGTCTTTGCCGATTTTTCCAAGAACCTAATCGACCGCCGCGCGCATGCATGGCTGATGCAACTGGCGCGTGAATGCGGCGTCCAAGCGCATCGGGACGCGATGTTGGCAGGCGAACCGGTCAACATCACGGAACAACGCCCTGCTTTGCACGCGCTGCTGCGTACGCCCAAGAACGCTCCCGAAGTGCCCGTGGCGTTGCACGGAACGCACGCGAAAATATTGCAGGAGCTGGATGAAATGCTCTCATTTGCAGAGCATGTGCGCGCTGACGCGAACATCACCGACGTCGTGCACATCGGCATCGGCGGCTCCAACCTCGGTCCCCAACTGGCCGTGCAGGCATTGGACGGCCTTGCCTACCCGCCTGTCACACCCACCGGCACGGCCACGCCGGAAAGCCGAGCGCCGCGCCTGCACTTTGCCGCCAACATGGACGCGCACGATCTGCTCGCTGCGCTACGCGGACTGCAACCGGAACACACGCTGTTCATCGTCGCCTCCAAGAGCCTGGACACTGCCGAAACCATCGCCAACACGCGCGCCGCGCTCGACTGGTTCGCCGCCCGCGGCGGGCAGAACGTGGCCGAACATTTTGTCGCCCTGACCGCACGGCCGGGAGTTGCCGCCACGCTGGGAATTGCGCGCTGCTTGACGATGGCCGACGGCGTCGGGGGACGTTATTCGCTGTGGTCGGTGATCGGGTTGCCGATTGCCATCGCCATCGGTGCGGCGGGATTCCGCGCGCTGCTGGCGGGTGCGCACGCCATGGATCAGCACTTTGCCAGCGCGCCCATCGAGACCAATCTGCCGCTGCAATTGGCGTTGCTGGACGTATGGCAACGCGACTGCCTCGGACTTGCCAGCCGGTGCCTGGTGCCTTACCACCACGGCCTGCGGCGCCTGCCCGCATGGTGGCAACAGTTGGAGATGGAAAGCAACGGCAAATGCGTCGATCTGGCCGGGCAGGCCCTGCCGGTACATACCGCTCCGGTGATTTGGGGCGCCGAAGGCAGTAACGGCCAGCACGCTTTTTTCCAGATGCTGCACCAAGGCACGCAAACCGTGCCGGTGGAGTTCATCGCCGTACGCGAAGCCGGACACCCGCTGGTCAGCCAGCATTGCCAGTTGCTGACCAATGCACTGGCACAGGCGCGCGCGCTGATGGTCGGTGCCGATCACCCCGACCCCGCCCGCCGCTTCCCCGGCAACCGGCCCAGCACATTTGTACTGCTGGAGCGGTTGGACCCATCCAGCTTGGGTGCTTTGCTATCACTTTACGAGCACCGTACTTTTGTCGCCGGCTCGCTGTGGGGCATTGACAGCTTCGATCAATGGGGCGTCGAGTTGGGTAAAACCCTCGCCCGCGCCATCGAAACGCAATGGGCGCATCCGGAGGCGGCCGACCTCGACCCCTCAACCGTCGCGCTGCTGGCGCGGCTGAGTCGGTAAAAGCAACGCCGTCATTGCACCGAAGGCGTGGCGGCGATGACTTCTTCCAGCGTCGTCACGCCCTCGGCGACGCGCATCGCGCCGGCCAGGCGCAGCGGCCGCATGCCGTCCTGCACGGCTTGGCGGCGCAAGGCTTGCAACCCTGCGCCGCTGTTGATCAGCGTGCGCAATGCTTCAGTGACGGTCAGCAGTTCGTAGATACCTGTGCGGCCACGGTAACCGGTCATGCGGCAATCCACGCAGCCCTCGCCGCGATACGGGCGGTATTGGCCGCTGTCGATCTGCCACGGTTTGACGGCCTCGGCCAGCAACGCGCGCGAGGCAGTGGGGTCGGGCTCCTTGCACTTGGGGCACAGCGTGCGCACCAAGCGCTGGGCCAGCACGCCCAACATGGTGGCGTTGAGCAGATAGGCGGGCACCCCCAATTCCATCAATCGCGTGAAGGCCGACGGCGCATCGTTGGTGTGCAAAGTGGAGAACACCAAATGCCCGGTAAGCGCAGCCTGCACGGCCATCTGCGCGGTCTCCAGATCGCGGATTTCACCGATCATGATGACGTCCGGGTCTTGCCGCATGAGGGTGCGCACGCCCTCGGCAAAACCAAAATCGAGTTGCGGCTGCACCTGCGTCTGGTTGAAGGCGGGATCGATGTTCTCGATCGGGTCTTCGATGGTGCTGACGTTGACCTCTTCGGTGGCCACGCGCCGCAGCGTGGAATACAGCGTGGTGGTCTTGCCCGAACCGGTGGGCCCCGTGACCAAGATGATGCCGTTGGAGCATGCCGTCAATTGCTCCCAGCGCGCCGCGTCATGCGCGGAAAAGCCCAGCCCTTCCAGGTCTTTCACGGCGGTGCCGGGGTTGAAGATGCGCATCACCAACTTCTCGCCGAACGCCGTGGGCAGGGTTGACAGGCGCATCTCGATCTCCTCGCCGCTGGGGTCGCGCGTTTTGATGCGGCCATCCTGCGGGCGGCGGCGCTCCACCACGTCCATGCGCGCCAGCAGTTTGATGCGCGCGGTAATGGCGTTCATCACCGACGGCGGCACCTGATAGACCGGGTGCAGCACGCCGTCGATGCGAAAGCGGATCACGCCTTGCTCACGGCGCGGCTCCATGTGGATGTCGCTGGCACGCTGGTCAAAAGCGTATTGCCAGAGCCAATCGACGACCTGAATCACACCCTGGTCATTGGCGTCGATCTGCCGCCCGCTGCGGCCCAGTTCCACCAGCGACTCAAAGCTATTGGCGCCTGACGCCCCGCCCGCCTGCTGCACTGCGCGCACCGATTTGGCCAGTGCGAAAAACTCCGCCGTGTAGCGTTTGATGTCCACCGGGTTGGCCACCACGCGCCGCACCTGGCGCTTGGACTGGCGCTCCACCTCGCCGACCCATTCGTCAACGAACGGCTCGCTGGTAGCGACCACCACCTCGGTGGGCGTCACCTGCAACGGCAGCACGCGGTGGCGCTCCGCGTATTGCGCACTCATGACTTCGGCCACTTGGCCTGCATCGACTCTGAGCGGGTCGATACGCAAATACGCCAGCTTGGCACATTGCGCCAAAAATTTCGTGAGTGCTTCCAAATCCAGCGGCTTGCCGTCACTCACGCGCGGCATGCTCACCGCCGCCAGCCGCACCAGCGCGGGCTGCGCGCTTTGGGCTTGGGCAATGCGGCCGATGGTGCGCTCGGCCTCCTGCGGCGAAATGACCCCCGCGTCGCGCAGCCACTGTACGAGTTGGCGCCATTGCACGACGCCGCGGTAGTTCTGCGCCAGCGTGTCGGCAGCGGCATGTTGGCTTGCCGCCGCGGCGTCAGATAGCGATGTGCTGAGGGCCATGGTCCATCGTTCTCCTATTTCTCCAGGGGTTTGAGCACACGCAGCCACTTGCCGGCCGGTAAACCCCAGCGCGCTTCGATAACGGCCGCGCGCTCTTTCAATACATTGAACGAGAAGCGCTGCGGCGTGCGCTGCGCCAACATCACGGTATTACCTTCGCGCGTGGGTTTGAACTGCCACACCGCGCGCGCGCCAAACGCTGTCACGATCCGCGCCAGACTGCGATCGAAATTCTCCGAGCGGCCAAACAGGTTCACCGTCATCACACCGTCATCGGTAAGCACGTTGCGGCAATCGGCGTAGAACTCGGCGCTACCGACCACCGGCGCAGCGGCATCGCTGTCGTACACATCCACAGCCAACGCATCCACCGTGCCCAACCACGCGTCGCGCTGAATCTCACGCGCCGCGTCGGCAATCACCACGCGCAAACGCGGCCCCTGGGCGGGCAGTTTGAACCAAGCCCGGCACACGTCCGCCACGCGCGGGTTGAGTTCCACCGCCGTGCAGGTCATGCCCAGCTTTTTTTGACAGAACTTGGTAATCGCTCCCGCACCCAGGCCAAGTTGCATCGCATGCCTGCCCGGTACCGATTCAGGCGCAACGAACAGCAGCCAAGCCATCATGCGCTGAACGTATTCCAACTCCAAATCCAGCGGCGCATTGATACGCATCGCCCCTTGTACCCATTCGGACCCCAGGTGCAGGTAACGCACCCCGTCGCTTTCGGACAAGTTGACCTCAGGGATATCCGACATGCCAGCATCTTTCAAGATGCGGCAATTATCACTATGGGGCTGTTGGCGACCGCTCATGCCGCCAAGCGCTGCATCGGCAGCATCAGATCCGGCGCATGCCCCTCGCGCTGTGCCCGAATCAATGGCCCTCCGGCGCAGGCAACCGGTTGAACAACGTATCCCCGGTTTTATGGCGGCTACAGCCCGCGAGGCTACAGACTATTTCCATATCGCAACACTGCGGCGATGCCTGCGACACGTCAATCTAGCAAATATTGATGAAAGCGATTACACTCTTCAATAAATCATCAATAGTTACATACTTTTACATTTGCGCCATGTCTCATATCTATCGAAAATGTGGCGCTGAGAGCCCGGACTTGGCCAAGATCTGCGTGCGATGCATGCATTCACTTGTAGTTCGAGAACAAGTCCTTCCATGTGAAGCCGCCGCAAGTGCCGTCAGCACGATTTTTCGGCCATGTCCAAAGGAGATTACGTAGTTATGTCCAGACCCATTTATGCATCGACCTGCCAGGCCTGCACCTGCGCATCGGCCGCTTGCTCTTCTACCCTGCCATCGCTTGACGATAAACAGCCGTGGCGCAAAAAGCCGCGGCACCGCATGAGGGGCAGCAGCACCCTGTGGATGATGGCGACGGTGGTACTGGCCGTGCTGCTCATCGCCGTCGGGGTAGCGTGGTTCTTGATGGACCGTTCCCGGTACGACACCAACCAGGCCGCGCAGGGTGAACCAACGCAAGCCCACCCGCTTGTCGCCGCAGCCAGCACAACAGCCAGCATGGCGATGCCGGGGGCGGTTGCCTCCCAACCCGCGAGCGCGCCATTGGAGCCGCCGGCCTCGTCAACCGCGCCGCAGCCGCCTGCCGCATCAGTCTCACCGCAACCGCCGGCCGTGTCAGCCACGCCGCAGTCGCCTGTCGCATCGGCCACGCCGCAACCGCTGATCGTGTCAGCCACGCCACAACCGCCTGCCGTGTCAGCCACACCGCAACCGCCGGCCTCGTCAGCCACACCGCAACCGCTGACCGTGTCAGCCACGCCGCAACCACCCGCCTCGTCAACATCGGCCTCCGAAGTGGCTGCCACCGCGTCGCAAGCGCAAGAAGCCAAAGCCAACAACGCCAAGGAGCGTGCTCGAGCACGCGCGCGCGCCCGGGCACGGCACCACCACGCGCCAATCAGGCTGTGCCCGGACAGACGCTTTGTGTCCTATGACGTTTGCATAGCTAAAGCCTGCAAACTGCGGGGCAACATCTATGCACCGCAATGCGTGCAATATCGCGAAAGGATACATGCACTGCACGACGATCTGGGCAACCACCGGAGCGATCAATTATCAGAACCACACAGGTTCGGCCCTCCCCCTCGTGTCCCTGAATAAGCGGCGTGTCTAGATTTAGCGCTGCGGCTCCAAAAAGCGCCAGCGCGCCTTTTGGACAGCGCGAACAGGCCCAGCCTTTGGCTGGGTCGCACCCGGCAAAGGAAAAGCGCAGCGATACCTGCAAGCATCGCGAGCGTTTGCAACGCCGCAAGTAACGCCCAAAGCCAGGATGCGCCGACCACGGCCGGGTTGTTCAGAAGCCCCTAATTGATGGCCGCCGCCAACTGCTCCGCCAGCGTTTGCGCCAGAGCGCCGTCCTGCGCTTCGACCATCACGCGCACCAAGGGTTCGGTGCCGCTGGGGCGGATCAGGATGCGCCCGGACGCGCCGAGCCTGGCCTCGGCGTCACGGGTAGCGGCTTGCAAGCGCGCGCTCTGCCAATGCTGGCCGGGGGCGATGCGCACGTTGACCAGCGTTTGCGGATAAAGCTGAACGCCATTCAGCAAATCCGGCAGGCTTTTGCCTTGCGTGGCGCAGGCTTGCAACACTTGCAGCGCGGAGATGATGCCATCGCCCGTGGTGTGCTTGTCCAGCGCCAACAAGTGCCCCGAACCTTCGCCGCCCAGAATCCAGCCGCGCGCCAACAGCTCTTCCAATACGTAGCGGTCACCGACCTTGGCGCGCACGAAATCAAGGCCGCGCTCGCGCAGCGCGCGCTCGATGGCCAGATTGGTCATCAGCGTGCCGACCACGCCCGCCAGTCCGCACGGACGGGCAGGCACGCCGCCAGCACCCGCCAACCGGTCTTCGGCCATCACGTACAGCAATTCGTCGCCGTTGTAGAGCCGTCCGCCGGCATCGGCCATTTGTACGCGGTCCGCGTCGCCATCCAGCGCAATGCCGATATCCGCGCCGTGCTCGCGCACCGCGCGCAGCAGCGCTTGCGGATGCGTCGCCCCCACGCCGTCGTTGATGTTCAGCCCATCGGGCGCGGCGCCAATGGCGATCACGTCCGCACCCAGTTCATGAAACACCATGGGCGCGATCTGGTAAGCCGCGCCGTGGGCAGCATCGACCACGATCTTCAAGCCGCGCAAGCTCAAGTCGTGGCGGAAAGTGCTTTTACAGAATTCGACGTAACGCCCCGCCGCATCGTCGAGCCGCCGCGCGCGCCCCAGCGCTGCCGAACCGGCCCATTGCGGCGGCTCAGTCAACAGTGCCTCGACCTCCTCTTCCCACGCATCGGGCAGCTTGCTGCCTTGCTCGCTAAAGAACTTGATGCCGTTGTCCGCATACGGGTTGTGGCTGGCGCTGATGACCGCGCCCAAACTGGCGCGCTGTGCCCGCGTCAGATACGCCACGGCGGGCGTAGGCACCGGGCCGAGCAGCACCACGTCCACCCCGGCGGAAATAAAGCCCGATTCCAGCGCGCTTTCCAGCAAGTAGCCGGAAATGCGTGTGTCCTTGCCGATCAGCACCGTCGGACGTGCGTCCGCGCTTGCCTTCCGGCACAATGCGCGCCCGGCGGCGTAGCCCAGGCGCAGTACGAAATCCGGCGTAACCGGCTCTTGGCCGACCGTGCCGCGCACACCGTCGGTGCCGAAATAGTGACGACTCATTGGGTTTACTCCTGTTGGCGCTGCATTGCACGCCAGATTCTGATCGCCTGCGCGGTGCTCGCAACGTCGTGCACCCGCACGATGCGCGCGCCGCGCTCGATTGCCAGCAACGCCGCTGCGACACTGGCCGCGTCGCGCTGGTCCGGCGGTGGGATATTGCCCCCCACGCTCCCCGCTGCGCGTGGTTCGCTGCCCCCCAAGGGGGCGCTCGCCGCCTTGGGACGGCCCGGCAGCGGCGTGATGTGTTCCCCCACGCTCCCCGCTGCGCGTGGTTCGCTGCCCCCCGAGGGGGCGCTCGCCGCCTTGGGACGGCCCGGCGGCGGCGTGTGATAACCGTCGTCATCAGCCAATGCCGCGCCCAACGCCGATTTGCGCGACCACCCCACCAACAGCGGCTGGCCGGGCGCAAGCAAGTCGCGTTGCTGCGCCAACAACGCGAAATTCTGCGCCACCGTTTTGCCAAAGCCGATGCCCGGATCAAACACGATGCGCGCGCGCGCGATGCCGCGCGCTGTCAGTGCGTCACGCCGCGCGCACAGAAACGCCAGCACCGCAGCCACCGTTTGCGCCGCATCCCCCGCCATTGGCCGCACCTGCATGGTTTGCGGATCACCGTGCATGTGCATCACGCACAAGCCGCATGACGGGTGGCGCGCGGCCACGTCCAGCGCACTCACCCCACTGCCGCCGGTCTGGCGGAAAGCCCATATATCGTTCAAGATGTCCGCTCCCGCGTCCAGCGCGGCAGCCATGACTTCGGGCTTGCAGCTATCGACCGCAATCGGCACGCCCAACTTGACGGCCTCGCGCACCAACGGCAGCACGCGCGCCAATTCTTCGGCCAACGGCACCAGCGCACTGCCGGGCCGGGTCGATTCGCCGCCGATGTCCAGGATGTCGGCGCCTTCTCCGATCAACCGTTCGCTGTGCGCCAATTGCTCACGCAGGGTTGCATATTGCCCGCCGTCGGAAAACGAATCGGGCGTGGCATTGACAATGCCCATGACGCGCGGCGCGGACAGATCGATGCGATAGCGTGCGGTTTGCCAGTACGGGTCCATCATTGCCATCCTGGTATCAGTGCCAAGAAAAAGCGGGGCCGCGCCCCGCTTTCTGTCATGCCAACTGCGTCGGTCCCGGCCGGCATCACGCCGCAGTCGGCGCAGGGTTGGGTTGCGCGGGGGGCGTGCCGCCGCCGGAGGTAGGCGCACGCGATGCCCAGTCCTGAGGCTCGCGCGGCGGGCGTCCGGCCATGATGTCGTCGATCTGGTCGCTGTCGATGGTTTCCCAATCGAGCAACGCCTTGGCCATGGCGTGCATCTTGTCCTGGTTGTCCTCGATGAGCTTGCGCGCCAGCGCGTATTGCTCGTCGATGATGCGGCGCACCTCGGCATCGACCTTCTGCATGGTCTCTTCCGAAATGTTGGTGGTCTTGGTCACGCTGCGGCCCAGAAACACCTCGCCCTCGTTTTCGGCATAGACCATCGGGCCGAGCCGATCGCTCATGCCGTAACGCATCACCATGTCGCGCGCGATCTGCGTGGCGCGCTCGAAATCGTTGCTCGCGCCGGTGGTCATCTGATGCATGAACACCTCCTCAGCGATACGTCCGCCGAAGAGCATGCTGATCTGGCCCAGCATGTAGTCCTTGTCGTAGCTGTAGCGGTCGCTTTCGGGTAGGCTCATGGTCACGCCCAGCGCCCGTCCGCGCGGGATGATGGTGACTTTGTGCACCGGGTCGCATTTGGGCAGCAGCCGACCGATCAGAGCGTGGCCCGACTCGTGATAGGCGGTGTTGCGGCGCTCGGTCTCAGGCATCACCATGCTTCTGCGCTCAGGCCCCATCAGGATCTTGTCCTTGGCACGTTCGAAGTCCTGCATCTCGACCACGCGGGCATTGCGCCGCGCTGCCATCAGCGCGGCCTCGTTGCACAGATTGGCCAGATCGGCGCCGCTCATGCCCGGCGTGCCGCGCGCGATCACATTGGCGCTCACGTCCTGGCCGATGGGCACCTTGCGCATGTGCACGTTCAGAATTTGCTCGCGGCCCCGGATGTCGGGCAGCGTGACATACACCTGCCGGTCGAAGCGCCCCGGGCGCAGCAGCGCGGCGTCCAGAATGTCGGGCCGGTTGGTCGCGGCCACCACGATCACGCCCAGATTGGTCTCGAAGCCGTCCATTTCGACCAGCATCTGGTTGAGGGTCTGTTCGCGCTCGTCGTTGCCGCCGCCCAAACCCGCGCCGCGCTGGCGGCCCACGGCGTCGATTTCATCGACGAAGATGATGCACGGCGCGCTTTTTTTGGCGTTCTCGAACATGTCGCGTACCCGCGCCGCGCCCACGCCGACGAACATTTCCACGAAGTCCGAACCGCTGATGCTGAAAAACGGCACCTTGGCTTCGCCCGCGATGGATTTGGCCAGCAGCGTCTTACCGGTACCCGGCGGGCCGACCAGCAGCAGCCCACGCGGAATGCGGCCGCCGAGCTTCTGGAACTTTTGCGGGTCTTTGAGGAACTCGACCACTTCCTTGACTTCTTCCTTGGCCTCGTCGCAGCCGGCGACATCGGCAAAGGTAACGACGTTGTTGTTCTCGTCGAGCATGCGCGCGCGGCTGCGGCCGAAGCTGAAAATGCCGCCGCCGCGTCCGCCGTTTTGCATCTGGCGCATGAAATACACCCACACGCCGATCAGCAGCAACATGGGCCCCCAACTGATCAGCAGGCTCAGCAACAACGAACCTTCCTCGCGCTGCTTGACGTCGAACTTGACGTTGTGGTTGATCAGATCGCCGATCAGCCCGCGGTCAAGCACAGTGGCCTGCGTGCGCACCTGGGTGTCGTTGTCCATCGTGGCAAGGACATCAAAGCTATCGCGCCCTTCCTGAATGGTGGCGCTTTTGACATGGTTGTCCCGCACCTGCTCCAGAAAGTCCGAATATCCGATGGAGGTAACCCCCGATAGGTGATCGCCATTGAACTGCTTGAACAGGGTGTACAACACCATGATGAGCACCAGCCAGATGGCAATCTTGGAAATCCATTGATTCTTCAATGTCTGCTCCGACAGGAAAACAAACCCGAACGGACGCCGGGCATTAGACAATTAACAATTAGGGGGCTATTTTAGGAGTTTCAAGCGTTGGGCAGCAGCACAGACCGAGCACGCGAAGGCATCGGCTAACTTCGAACCGGCTGCTTCATCGCCCCTGATGCCGGCGATCAACGCGCCCCGCACGAAACGGGGCACGATACAAACCAAGCGCACACTCACAAACCGCCGGCGCCCATGTTCAGGCGGCTTTGCTCGTGCGCGCTGCCGTTCAACTCCAATCGTCGGAATTGCCGCCGCCGTTGTCATCGCTACCGCTGTTATCGTTGTCCCAACTGGCCTGCTCGTCGTTCGGGCTGAAGTCGGCATCCCAACCCGCTTGGGAATTGGCCGGACTGAAGTCGGCATCACCCGTGTTGCGCGTGTCAGCCAAGCTGGATGTCACGTCATCCGAGGCCGGTACCGCTCGCTGTCCGCCGTCACCCAGCACCTTGTGCATCAGGGATTCGCCGGCAATCATGCCCGCGCCGAGCGCCGCGCCGCTGGCCAGACCGCCCATGATGCCTGAGCCCATGCCGCCCCCGGCTTGCGGCTGCATGGGAGCAGCAGAACCGCCATTCGGATAAGCCATCGGGCCGGGGCCGCCGGCCCCCAATCCGGTCATCGATCCGAGCGCGCGCTGCCGGCGCGAGCGCAAAAAGGCCCATAGCGCCAGCACGGCCAATACGACGATGATGACGCGGCTGAGGCTGAAGCCGCCGCTCTTGCTGCTCGACCCGCCTGCCGTATCCGTGGCAGCCTGCCGTGCCTGCGACTGGCTGCTTTGGCCCGCCAGTTCGGACTTGAGTTCCTGCAAAGCCGCAGGTTTGGCGAAGGATAGGGTCGGATTAAGCTTTTGCGCGCTCTCCAACTGACTGCGCGCCGCCGCCAGCTTGCCTTGCTTGGCGAGCACCTGCGCTTGCAAGAAATGCGCGTAGGCGTTGTTGGCATGCTCGAGCAGCACTTGATCCATCATGCCTTCAGCCCGCGCGTAGTCACCGGCCCTGTAAGCTTGCAGCACTTCATCGACCGTGGGCGATGCGGCGGCCCACGTGACGGCAGCGGCCAACAAGCCAACTGCAAAAACGAATCCTGTGATGATTTTTTTGAACACGACGTGTAGCTCCTATAAATCTAAACAGCAAAGGACAATACCTGAAAAGGAAGGCTTACCGCTTCACAGGTTTTTAGCATATCTGCTGCACAGGGCAGGACTGCCACGACATTATGTGAAGTGTGCCGAAGCGTCTTCAATAAAAAACGCGCTCATAAAAGCGCGGCATAGCGATACGTCACTTACCCCGGCTGTCGCGCAGTTCACAGGTGCGGTTGAATACCAGTTTGCCGCCGCTTTGGTGATCGCGCCGGTCGGCGACGAAGTAACCGTGCCGCTCGAACTGGTAATGCGCTTCAGGCTGCGCCGCGCCCAGCCCGGGTTCGACCACGGCTTGCACCACGCGCAGGCTGGCGGGGTTGAGCGCCTGTAAAAAATCGCGCCCGCCCGCGTCGGGCTGCTCCTCGGTAAACAGCCGTTCGTACAAACGCACTTCGGCGTTTTGTCCGTCCGCCGCGCTGACCCAGGTGATGACGCCTTTGACTTTGACGCGGTCGGCGCCGGGCGTGCCGCTTTTGGTGTCGGGCATCAGGCGCGCATGTACGGCGGTGACGGCGCCGTCCGTGCCGTGATCGGCGCCCGTGCATTCGATGACGTAACCGTATTTGAGCCGCACCGCGTTGCCGGGAAACAGGCGGAAAAAGCCCTTGGCCGGCGCGTCCATGTAGTCGCCGCGCTCAATCCAGATTTCCGGGCCGAGCAGAAAGCGCCGCTCACCCAGTTCAGGCTGGTGCGGGTGTACCGGCGCGGCGCAGGGTTCGAGGTGGCCCGCGCCGAACACGTCGGCCCAGTTGTCGATGACCAGCTTGACCGGTTCCAGTACCGCCATGGCGCGCGGGGCGATGGGGTCGAGCGATTCGCGCAGCGCCGCGTCGAGCGCGACGTAATCCGTCCAGGCGTCGCCGGTTTTGGTCACGCCGCCGCGTTCGCAGAACAGACGCAGGCTTTCGGGCGTGTAGCCGCGCCGCCGCATGCCGGCCAGCGTCGGCATGCGCGGGTCGTCCCAGCCGGTCACGCGCCTTTCTTCCACCAATTGCCGCAGCTTGCGCTTGCTGGTGATGACGTAGCTGACGTTGAGCCGCCCGAATTCGTATTGACGCGGCGGCGGCGAGGCGATCAGCCCGCCTTCGATCAGGCGCGCCGTCAGCCAGTCGTAGAACGGCCGCTGGTCTTCAAACTCCAGCGTGCAAATGCTGTGGGTGATTCCTTCCAGCGCATCCTCGATCGGGTGCGCAAAGGTGTACATCGGGTAAATGCACCACTTGTCGCCCGTGCTGTGGTGCGTGGCGCGCCGGATGCGGTAGAGCGCCGGGTCGCGCAGGTTGATGTTGGGATGGGCCATGTCGATCTTGGCGCGCAGCACCGCCGCGCCGTCGGGCAACTGGCCCGCGCGCATCGCGCGGAACCGCGCCAGATTCTCCGCGGGCGTGCGGCCGCGGTACGGGCTGGGCGTGCCGGGCGTGTTGAAGTCGCCGCGCGCGGCGCGCATCTGGTCGGGCGTTTGCTCATCGACATAGGCATGGCCCGCTTCGATCAGATATTCCGCCGCGCGGTACATGAAGTCGAAATAGTTGCTGGCGTAATAAACGTGCGGCTGCACATGGCCCGGCCGCGCCGGATCGTCGGCCAGCAGCGTGTCGTAGCCCAGCCAGGCCACCGTCTCGCGGATGGCATCGACGTATTCCTGCTCCTCGCGCTCCGGGTTGGTATCGTCAAAGCGCAGATGGCACACCCCACCGTACTCGCGCGCCAGGCTGAAGTTCAGCCAAATGCTCTTGGCATGACCGATGTGCAAATAGCCGTTGGGTTCCGGCGGAAAGCGCGTTCTGATCCGGGCCGGGTCGGCCATACCCGCCTGATGGTGCACCGCATCGCCCGGCTGCCCGCCCCAGCGCCGCGCCGCATACACGCCGCGCGCCAGGTCTTGCTCGATCACGGCGCGCAGAAAGTTGTTGGGTTTGCCCGCATCGGGCGCGGATGCCGTGGGAGTCGTTCGGTCTGGGGTGGACATGAAGCGCGATTCTAGGGAGGATCGAAGACCGAGGTCGGCCCGCCGCCCATATGGAACGCTCACTCCACCATCGTCTCGCCCAGCCAGTCGATCCCCGTCAAACCTTGTGTCTGCAAAAAATCATTGGCCCGCCGGAAGTGGCCGCAGCCGATGAAAGGCACCGGCGGACGCGTGGCCGAAAGCGGTGAAGGATGATTGGCGGTCAACCACAGATGCGGGCCGCGATCCGATGGATTGGCCGGCAACAGGCTTTGTGCCTGCGCCCCCCAGAGCATGAAAACCAATGGCTGCGCCTGTGCTTGCAGCTCGGCCAGCGCCGCGCCGGTCAACCCCTCCCAACCCCAACCGGCGTGGCTGCCTGCCTGACCGTCTTCCACCGTGAGGCTGCGGTTGAGCAGCAGCACACCCTGCCGCGCCCAGTGATCGAGCAAGCCGTCGATACGGCGCGGTGCGGCACCCAAGCTGCGGGTGAGTTCCCGGATGATGTTGCGCAA
>Ga0209738_10000093_pt1 | contig 20405 bp, 19 predicted proteins | sample TergutNc150P5_FD_187289 | JGI IMG/M metagenome (GOLD analysis project Ga0209738, IMG submission 187289) | Nasutitermes corniger P5 segment gut microbial community from laboratory colony in Florida, USA - Nc150 P5 (SPAdes) (version 2) | ecosystem: Host-associated > Arthropoda: Insects >...
CCTATTTTAAGCAAACTTATCCGAACGGCTATAAATTAGACAATAGCGGCTGGACTTATTTGGGACAACTGCAAAACACCGTCCGCTTGGGCAAGGGCTGGTTAGCAGAGCTGGATATGATGTATCGCTCCTCCGTTCCGGACGGTACGTATTATGTAAAACCTACCTTCCGAACAGATTTCGGGCTGCAAAAAACCGTTTTGCATGGCAATGGTAAGTTGGCTTTATCGGCAAGCGATATTTTCAATACGGATAAAACGAATTATACTACCAATTTTATGGGCATTGACCAATCAGTTCAGCAAAAACAGGAAAGCCGCTATGTATTACTGCAATTTACCTATCGCTTCGGCAACAAAAATGTAAAGCCCAAAGTCGATAGGGAAAATACGATAGAAGATGTACAGAAAAGATTGGGTGGGAACGAAAAGATAAACCGGATAAAAAACGGTTTTTATCATTGCAATAGCGGTTTTTGTGTAAATTTGTTGTACGGAAAATTATTAAAATGCTTGTCATTCATTTAGAGATAAATTTTAAGCTGCCAAAAATCAAATTTTTGTAAGTTATTCAAAACAATTATACTTTTTTCAAAAATCAGAAATTGAAATGTAAAAATTTAAATTGAAAATCAATATATTGTGATAATTTCCAAAATATACAATAGGTAAATACAATAAAAATTAATGCCTTTTTTTAAAAAAATAGGAAAACATATTTGTGGGTGGGTTTTATATTTCCTCATTAGCGAAGTATCGGGTATAATCGCCTATTTTCAACATATTATAGGTATAAAATATGTAATACTTGGAGTTATAGAGTACGCAATAATAGAAGCTCCATTTTTTTATTTTATATTGTTGTATTTAAATCCTAAATTTTTAATTAAAAAACGATATGTTCTATTTATATTGTGGATAGTACTCTTGTTTCCTGTTTATAATTTAATGTTAACATATTATTTAAGTTTTTGGGATACATTAGTACCAAGTATAGCAACACATATACTTAATCTTAATAACAAGCCTGTTTCTTTTCTCAATATACTTCCACATGCATATTTAATTTATGAGTACGATATGCCCGTTTTTATAGGTTTTTGTTTGTTGCAAAATTCATTAAAACAAAACGAAGAACTGACCATTAGAAATGAGCAGCTAAAACAACAACAATCGGAAATCGAAACGCTTACCAAAGCCAAGTCCGAAGTGGAATATAAATTGTTGAACAGTCAAATAAATCCGCATTTTCTGTACAATGCGTTGAATGCGTTTTACACAAGGGCTGCCACGTATAACGAGGAGCTGGCAAGCGGTATTGCTACGCTTTCGGATGTTATGCGCTACGCGCTGTCCGCCAATCTTCGAAGCGACGGGCGGGTATTACTGTCGGAAGAAGTGGAGCATATCCGCAATGTTATTGACATTTACCGACTGCGTTTTGAGGACAATATATTTTTGAATTTTACGGTAAACGGGAATATGAAAGGCGTTTATATTCAGCCGCTCGTTTTAATTACGCTGGCGGAAAATGTGTTTAAGCACGGCAATATTCATTTGCGCGATTTCCCCGCAACCATGTTATTAACCGTTACCGACACGCAAATACGTTTTGAAACATGGAACAAAAATAAAAAAGGCATTAAAGAATCGGGTACAGGCATTGGCGTGCATAATGCAAGAGTGCGATTGGATAATGCTTACAAAAACAAGTACAGGATAGAAACCAGAAATACCGGAGAAGAATATTTTGCATTGCTGGAAATAAATTATAAATAAAAATAATAAAATATGATAAACTGTTTAATCGTAGATGATGAGCGTCCGGCGGTAGAACTTTTAAAATCTTATGTAGAAAAAATTCCTTCGCTTCGGCTGGTGCTGGCAACGATTTATCCCGAAGAAGCATTGATCGCCATTACGGAAGGTAAGGTACAGTTAGCCTTTTCCGATATACAAATGGCAAACGTATCGGGATTGGATATTGCCAAAGCTGCTAAGGACAAATGTAAAATTGTTTTTACTACCGCTTACAGCGAATATGCCGTAGAAGGTTATGAGTACGAAATAGTAGATTATTTATTAAAACCCATCCGGTTTCCCAGATTTTTACAAGCGGTAGAAAAAGCAGAGCGAGTGATTGCAACAGCCGGAAACGATGAACAGGAAATTTATATAAAAATGGGTGTAAAAGGAAAATTTCAACGAATACCCATTGATGAAATTGACTATATAGAAGCGGAAGGCAACTATGTAGCCATATATTGCGCCGGCAAGAAAACGTTAGCCAATACAACCATGAAAGAAGTAGAAACATCATTGCCTAAAAACCGATTTACGCGCGTACACAAATCGTATATTATACAAAACAATCGTGTCGCCGGCATCGAAGGAAATATGGTTAAACTCAAAGGTTTAAATGAACCTATTTTGCTTAGCGATACCTACAAAGCGCAGTTGCTGGACAATATTCATAAAAAACGCTGGGACAATTTTTCAAACAAAAAATAGTAGCAAGATATATTTTACAATAATACTACGAAATATGAATTGCAGCTATTTTTGAACCAATATCTTTCAACGCAGAATTGAATATCTGTTTCTCATTATCCGTAAATGCTGTTTCTTTACCACCTACCTTCAATCCGTGTATGCGCTGAAATAGCCAGCTTGTTGATTTCTTAAAATAATTCTTGGCGATGTAGGACATTGACAAAATCTCACTTGCTTCTGCAAGTTGCATTTTAATAGATAAGTCTGTATTGAACGATTTTAATTTTTCGGTCAAATCATTTAATCCGCTTCTAACAAAGGCATCAATAGCCTTTTTATCTTTTTCGGAAGTAAAGTTTTTTTGTATAACGGCAAGTTGCTTGTCAAAACTATCGCTATCCTTACCGATATATTTTTGTAATTTTTCCAATTCTGTTTTGAGTTCCATAGTTCTAAAAATTTATGCTCTATCGAAACAGAGCGGCTCATTAATGATTTTTCTTTTTTAAATCCTTTTCCAGCTTTTTTAGTTTGTTTAATTCGTCTAACAGAATATCTATTTCTTTTTTATAGTCTTTATCCGTGATAGACATTAGCTTTGTGTAATTATCCAGCGTGCAGGTTATAAGTTCCCGCATTTCCGCTATTTCTCTTGACAAAGAACCATCATCCATCATGTTATTGTTTACTTTAACAGCACAAAAGTACATAACAAATTTGTTATAACAAAAATCTATTGCTACCTTTTCTGTAAAAAAATGATGAAGTTCAAACCACGAAAATGAACGAAGTCTTTTCGCTGACAAGCAAGCTGGATAAGGGTTTCAACAAAAGCTACCTCGCTAATATTGCGGGGCAATCTCTCAATGTATTCCATAGCGGATTCGAACCGCTGTTTTCAGGATGAGAACCTGAAGTCCTAACCACTAGACGAATGGAACGTACACTCTTTTTAAGAGTGTGCAAAGTTAGCAATTAAATTCGGCTTAGCCAATCCTCTTATTCAAAATTTTCGTACCATTTGGTATAGATAACGTAGTTATTGGCAATACGGCTTGTTTCTTCCCCAATCAAATCGGGCGAAATATGTCTTAGAATTTTTGCCGGTACGCCCGCATAAATAGCGCCTTCTTCTACAATCGTATTTTCCAACACCAATGCGCCGGCTGCAACAATGGAGTTGGATTGTATGATTGCGCCATCCATAATAATTGCACCCATACCAATCAGCACATTGTCGTGAATAGTACAACCGTGAATGATAGCGCCATGTCCCACGGTTACGTTGTTGCCGATAATGGTTTCGTGTTTTTGGTAAGTGCAATGCACTACTACATTGTCCTGAATATTTACCTTATCTCCCAATGTAATGGCGTTTACATCGCCGCGCAGCACGGCATTAAACCAGAAACTGCAATCGTTGCCCGCTTTTACATCGCCGATAATGGTGGCTGTGGGCGCAATAAAAGCGTTTTCTCCTATTTGCGGCGTTTTGCCTCTTAATGAATGTAGCATATCGTATATATGAATTTTGATTTACGAATTATGAATTTTAATTTAAAAGTTTAAATGTATTGCTTTAAGCGCTCCATTATTGCCTTGTATGTTTTTTCTTCGCTCCATTTTTCGGGAATAAATTTTTTGCCCGTAACCTGTTCGTACAACTCAATGTAACGCTTGGAAATAGTATCTATCCATTCATCCGTCATGTCGGGAATGGTTTGATTTTTCTTGCCCATAAAATTATTTTCCATCAGCCATTCGCGTACAAATTCTTTGCTCAACTGTTTTTGCCGCTCGCCTTTGGCTTGCCGTTCCGCAAATCCGTCTGCATAAAAGTAACGCGATGAATCGGGCGTATGAATTTCATCTATTAAAATAATTTCATCATTCCGTTTGCCGAATTCGTATTTCGTATCCGCCAAAATCAGTCCGCGCTTTGCCGCTAATTTTTTTCCGCGCACAAATAATGCTAAGGAATATTTTTCCAAAATATCCCATTCTGCTTGCGTTGCAAGCCCTTTGGTAATAATTTCTTCTTTTGAAATATCTTCATCATGCCCTGCTGCCGCCTTTGTCGTTGGCGTGATGATGGGCGTAGGAAAAAAATCATTCTCTTTCAATCCATCAGGCAAAGGCACGCCGCACAAAGCTCTTTCGCCCGCTGCATAAACGCGCCATGCATGTCCCGTAAGATTGCCGCGCACCACCATTTCTATTTTAAAAGGCATACATTTTTTCCCGACAGAAACAGTAGGCGCCGGTGCCGCAATAAGCCAGTTGGGACACACGTCCTGCGTGGATTTCAGCATTTCCGCCGCAATTTGATTTAGTACCTGTCCCTTGTACGGAATGGGTTTTGGAAGAATAACATCGAATGCCGAAATGCGATTGCTGGCAATCATGACCAGCATATCGTTGCCGATGGTATATACATCGCGCACCTTGCCTTGGTAAAAACTCGTTTGATTTGGAAATTGAAATTGCGGCATATTTTGTCTCGTACTTTTGTCCCGTAAAAATAAACTAAAAATAGAAATGAATTAAAAAATAGTGATTCATGAATAAGAAAAGGTTTGAAACGAATACAAAAAGGAGATAGAAATATTTGGTAGAAAACGTCAAATATTTTTTTTGTATTTATTTTATCCGAATGTTTTTGTCAAATTTTCTCCTTCTATGCTGCATTAAATAGATAAATATGTTCAATAGAAGATAGATATAAAAAATATTCTGAAAATATTAACAGCAATATATTAGTTAAAGTAACAAAACGATGAATAATAAAATATGAATCATCTCCATAGATGTTGAAACTACCTTTGTTTTACAAGCTGTCTCTCTCCTGTAATGTTTGATATTTGCATTATTTTTCTATTCCGATAAGCATCCTTATGTCCGTTTTTCTTACGGAATAACTTAATAGTGCTGCTATTGTTTTTACATTGTAATATCTTATCTGAAATTTTTTTGCAAAATACTAAAAATATATCTTTTTCACAACAGTTTTGTACTTATTTCCTAAGAAATAAATAACGTCTATCTTTATACCCTATTTAACCATTAATTATACGTTAAGTATAAAAATGAGAGTAACAATTTTTTTTAATAAAATCAATGAAAAAAGATGAAAAAAAATCACTTTTTTACACACTTAGCGCTCTTATGCGCATTGTTGATGGGAGCATTTACTACAACTGTTGTTCATGCTCAATCAAAAATCAAGGATAACTCGGTAACGGGTACTCCCATGCTTCCGGCAGCTAACGCAATACTGGAATTGGAATCCGTTCAAAGAGGTCTTTTGCCTCCGCGTATGACTACTGCCCAGCGGAATAGCATTGCTACGCCGGGTAACGGCATGGTGATTTACAATACCGACGAAAACTGTTTGGATGTTTACGCAGGAAGTAGTTGGGTTTCCACTTGCGGTATTTTGCAAGTAACCAGCGAAACCATCACGCAAATTACCAATCCGTCTCCCGGACAAATCGTATATAACACCAGCACCCAAACGTTGGAGTATTACGATGGAACTAATTGGGTTCCTGTGGGAGGCGCTCCGAAGGTAAACAATACGACCATAAACAACATTACGAATCCGAGCAACGGACAATTGGTTTACAATACCGATAATCAGGCTTACCAGTATTATGATTCCGTAATGGAGACATGGCAATCTATTGCTGTTCCGGCTATGGATTCATCAAGCAGAAATGCCATTGCGAATCCTATTGCCGGTCAAACTATTTTCAATACCGATGAAGATTGTTTGAATACCTACAACGGAACACGATGGATAAGCCTTTGCGGTACCACTCCTGCTGCACAAGCTACTATTACCAACTGCTCTGCCGTTGCAGCAAAAGGCATCTATGTTGCAGGTACAGCGTTAGGACCGAGCAATTACCTCAGTATTCCTTCATTGGTAACCTCCAATGGTGGCTCCTATAATATTATAGCGACAACCGATAACGGCTATTTCTTTAATGCTACCGGAACTTTCCCGACAGCAGGAAGTTATGTTATTAATCTTTTGGGTGCAGGCACGCCCACTACGGCAAATGCTACCGGAGATCCGGTTACCATTACCATTAATGGAATACAGCAAGACTGTCAGCCAAACGTAGTTGTATTGCCGGCTACGCCGGATTATACCATTACCTCTGTTGTCGTTAATCCGACAACGCCGTATGTACCTGGGCAGCCATTGACAAATTATGAATATTTGACCGTAACCTTGAATGTAATGGTTCCGGGTCAATGGAGTTTAACCACCGCAACGGTAGATGGATACTCTTTCAGCGGAGAAGGAGATATTGCATCGGCTTCGGGATACAATCCCAACGGAACTTTCCCGCAAACAGTAACCGTACAGGTACCGGCAACAGGAACGCCTATTGCTACCGGTTCTACGGATAATTTTACGTTAGTAACTACCAATACGGTAAAATCAAGTTCTGCTCCATTTACAGTACGAACGGCAAGCTTGGCGTGGGAACCGACTTGCAATGGCTCGCAAGTAAATGCAACGGTAAACGGCACCTTCTTCACCGGTACACCGCTTACAGGCAGCGAAACTATTGTACTTCCGATAAATACAATGGTTGCAGGCACTACGACGATTACGGCTACGGGCGCCGGAATGACGTTTACCTCCGGTGTAATTACGCTTAATCCGGGTACTACGAGCATAACCTTGACACCGGCAAACAATACGGCACCCATTGTAGGCGGCGATCAAAGCTTAACATTGGCAGGGGACGGAATTGCCGGCAATTGTACGACAATACCGATTACGATAGGAACGCCTCCGGCAGTAATGACACTGACTTCTACGGGTTATTTGAACAGCAATAATACGGCAAGCACTACCGGCGGTAGATATGTAGTAGCGCACACCTTTAATGAGAATGACGCAAATCCTGATATACCGCAAAATATTCAGTTGAATGTGAATGTAACCACAGCAGGTCATTACGACTTTACTTCTACAACATTGAATGGCGTAACCTATTCGGCAAGCGGAACGTTTACCAATACAGGCGCTAACAAGGTTATTCTTACGCCAAGCGGCACGCCTGATTCGGTAGGTACGAACAATTATACCATTACCGGTAACGGAATTACGGCAAATGTGCCTATTTCCTTTGCATACCGTACCTTCAATATTGTCTCTTTCGTCAGCGGCGGCGGTTACGGATTTTACAATAATCCTGTTGCCACTACCATTTTGAACGGGAGCGGTACTTTCGGCATGGGTGGTCTTATTCCTTGCCAAAGCGCGCCAAAAGTGATTAATAGTACGACAGAAATAGCTTCTACAAGCGTTACCAACACTGCGTTAGCAACTACTCTGGTAAATGCACTTAATACCAATAAGGCAGATATTCTATATATTGGTTACGGCATACTCGACACTTATCCTATCAACCCCTACTTAATGGCGGTAATTGAGGACTTCGTGTTCAACAAACATGGTATTCTGATGTTTGCTAACGAATATGCTGCTAATGTAAATGGTTATACGAATGCTTTGGTAAACGCTTTGTTCAATACAACGGGCACTGCGGCAAACGCTACGGTTGCTACCGCTTATAGTGGTGTATTTACTTCCAATGCTTCGACAATTATCAATGGACCATTCGGCAATTTGGCAGGCTTGATGCAGACAACAACAGCCGGTAATAGCGGTTTCCTCAAATCTTCGGTTACCGTACCGAACAGTATCGTTTTGTCAACATTAGCTCCGGGTAACGCAGCGGCTTACGCAGGCAACAACTTGTCATTGCAACATACCGCATTAGGCGTTTACATCTCGTTGGATAATACATTTAATACCGCTACAATGCCTGCCAATAGCGTTAATGCCACAACAGGTGTACCGATATTGCCCATTGCAGCAAATTCGACTACAAACTCCAATAACTCGGCTTTATTTGCCAATTTGTTCGCATGGGCAGTAAAGTATGGAGCGTATAATATCAATACGGCATATCAGGTAAGCACTACGCCGGCAAGCGTGGCTTATCCAAGTAGCTTTGTACCCAAGACGTCAAAATAAAGCAGTTTCATTTTATGGGCAGTTCTCCGAAAAAAGAACTGTCCATAAAAAATAAAGAAAAGAATTTTCCCTCACTTTCATTTTAAAAAAGAGTTGCCCATTGCCGGGCAATTCTTTTTTTTAGCTACGTTTTCTTGCTTGCAATGCATCCAAAAAAGCAACAGATTTATTCATCCTTGATATATTGTTAAAAATAGTATTTAATTAGTTTCATGCTTAATTTATTAACATAATTTCAAAGTTTTTTGTATAAAAATGATTATTTTCGCAGGGATTATCTATTATTATTTTTAAATAAAAATTACACTATTGACATGAGTTCCTTAATGAAGCCCGTTAATTACCGTCCTTTAATTGACCTAAAACAAACAGAGTTAGGTATTAAAAGGATTAAAGATTTTTTTCAGACAAATCTTTCTGCCGAATTGCGGTTGCGCCGCGTTACCGCTCCGCTTTTTGTATTGCAGGGAACCGGAATCAATGACGATTTGAACGGAATAGAACGCGCCGTAAGTTTTCCGATTAAAGACATGGGCGGTGTGAAAGCCGAAGTAGTACAGTCTTTGGCAAAATGGAAACGTATGATGCTTGCCGATTATCATATCGAAAACGGCTATGGCATTTACACCGATATGAATGCCATAAGAGCTGACGAAGAGTTGGATAATTTGCACTCTTTATATGTTGACCAATGGGATTGGGAGCGCGTTATGGCGCCTGAAGAGCGCAATGTTGAATTCTTGAAAACCATTGTTCGGCGAATTTATGCGGCGCTGTTGCGCACCGAGTATTTAACTTCGGAAAGCTTTCCGGAAATAAAGCCTTGTCTTCCGGCTGATATTACTTTTGTTCATGCCGAAGAACTCCGTCAAATGTATCCTAAGCTGACGCCCAAAGAGCGTGAATATGAAATTACGAAAAAACATAAAGCCGTATTCATTATCGGAATAGGCGGTGCGCTGGGCGATGGAGAAAAGCACGACGGGCGCGCTCCTGACTATGACGATTGGACAACGCCGGGCGAAAAAGGATTGCCGGGACTGAACGGAGATATTATTTTATGGCATCCTATATTGGAAATGGCGTTTGAAGTTTCGTCTATGGGTATTAGAGTAGATAAAGAAGCGCTGGTTCGGCAATTGGACATTGCTGGAAAACAGGAACGCCTCAACCTTTATTTCCACAAACGGCTGATGGAAGGCAGCTTACCGCTTTCTATCGGCGGTGGCATCGGGCAATCGCGCCTCTGTATGTTCTTCTTACGCAAAGCGCATATTGGCGAAATACAGTCGAGCATTTGGCCTGAAGAAATGCGCAAGGAATGCAAGCAATTGAACATTCCTTTAATCTAAAAAAATCCTGATGATAAAAAATAGAAGGTAGGAAAAATCCCGTCTTCTATTTTTTTTTTGACGAACAGGTAATGCTTAAATAGAAAATATGAATACTTATTTTACCAAACCCATCATTACTATCGGTCTTTTATTCGTTGTACAATTGCTCCATTCTCAAATAAACGTAGATAAAACCCGAAATGATACCGCTGTTTTAGAGCAGAAAGATAATTTTTTAAAAGACATTACGGTAAACGCTTCTATTCATCCAGATTTGGTGATAAGCGCTTATGTGAGAAATTACAGTTTGATAAACGATTCCTTATATCGCTATTTGGATGCAATGGTTGATTATGTAATTCCCGAAAACGCTAAAAAAGGCACAGCAAAAACATTTTTAAAACAGTATCGAGTATATGCACAAAAAATAACTCCGCAAAAGAAAAGATGGATACAAATTACGCCCGGAGATGTCGGTATTCCTCGATTTTACGTCAAATCTGTTTTGGATACGCAACGATATTCCGTTTTACCAAACAATACAATAGTTTTTAAAAAATATCCGGATTCTGTTGTAGGCTCAATTAGTTTAAAAGATTCTCTTTTAAAAATAAAAATTGATAGACCAACTATCGGCGACACTTCTGTTCATGATTTTTTAGGATACAGAATACAATTTCTTCGTACAATTAGAGAAGAAATGTATAAGCTCCACGATAATAATTTTAAAAATAGACTTACGAAAATAAACGATGTAGTAAGTAAACATAACTATCAAAAATTTTTATTGAAGCATAAGAAAGAAAGTGATTTTAAAGTGGTAGAATATTTTTCCGACATCATTGTTATAAATGCTCATTACATAGACCATAGTAAAGTGAAATCAATGCAATCGCTAAAATTGGACAGAGAAAAAAATTCGTATCAAACTTCTTTTTGGAAAGATTATATGCATACGCTACCAAAGAACATCATGGAAATGCTAGAAAATACAGATATTCCCGATTTTTTAAATGAGGAAATAAATCAGTAACAATTTAAATAATATCCAATGAAGGTAATGTGCCAGATATGTTGGTAGGACAAAATGAGAAGATAAATAGTTGATAATCAATAAAAATAAACAATAAGAGATAAAAAAGTAGGGTAATCTACGGATTACCTTACTTAATTTTACGTCCTAAAAATGTTTCAAATAATAAGGTTTGGAACCAACCATATCGAACGAAAAAATCTCACACTTATTAGAACACATTTGAAAAGACTGTCCCATAAAACTAGTTGCTTTACCAAAAACATTACTGTTCATTGTATTTGAAAATTTATTCTGGGGATAAAAACAAGATATAAGAGTACATTTTACGAAGTGCTACTTTTGCCTAAAAATCAGAATTTCTCATTCTTCTTTCTCAACTACTAATATGAGGTGTAGAATTGGGTGTTTATTCTATAAAATATTGATATACAATATATAAAGTAGTCCCGACAAGAATCGAACTTGTATCTGGAGCTTCGGAAACTCTTATACTATCCATTGTACTACGGGACCAATAACGCGCTGGCAAAGGTAATTGCTAAGTTGCATTCGCACAAATATATTCAATCATTCAAAAGCATTGGTGCAGTATTATTTACTTAAATTTTTCAGCAATAAAAATCTTTGCAAATTATTTTCGGCTATACTCAAAGGAATACCTAACTTTGGCAAAATTTAAATTTTATGCTGTTGAATAAATTTATGGCAGTAACCGCTTGTGCAATTGTAAGCGTTTTAGCTTTACCCGCTTGCAAAAACATGGGTGGAAAAACAGACGGAAGCAAGGATTCAAGCGCCGTTGCCGCACAGAAACCCGGTACACCCATCCAATTAAACCCGAATAAAAAATACATTTTCCTTACGTGGGACGATTCGCCGCAACCGCCCGGAACCATTAATTGTGAACGCATTTTTCGCGAACAGGGCGTTAAGGCTACATTTTTCTCGGTCGGTATGCATATGTTTGATCCGCTAAGAAAAAGAATTGTAGATACGCTGAGAAACAGTTATCCGCAATTTTTATTGGCTAACCACAGCCATTCACACGGTTTTCAAGACCATTACAAAACATATTATGCACATCCCGACAGCGCTTTAAAAGATATGCTGCTGGGCGCGCAAGAATTAGGTACGCAAGTAAAGATTGCCCGTTTGCCCGGCATGAATGCATGGGTAGAGCATGGCAAGATACAAGCTCCGCATTCGTCATTAGCAGTGTGCAAATTGATGGATAGCATTGGTTATTGCACTGTTGGTTGGGATGTGGAATGGCGCTTTGCCAAAGGTGCAACGCCTGTGCAGGGCGCGCAGCAAATGGCAGACGAAGTAGCCAGAAAATTAGATGATGGAACTACTTATGCGCAAAACGCTGTTGTAATTTTAGCGCACGACAGAATGTTTGCAAAACCGCAGTATGCCGATAGTTTGACCAAATTTATTACTTTGCTGAAACAAGATACTAATTACGTTTTTGAAACTGTTGACCATTATCCGTTGATTCAAAATCACTAAGAATTTCCTAAGTTTTTTGGCTAATAAAAATCTTGCGTATATCTATTAATGCGCAAGATTTTTTGTTTGTGTTTACAACAGGCATAAGGGCTGACATGTACTTTTGAACAAAATATCTTTTAGAAAAATCAAAACTCATATCGTAGCAAATGAATCATGTTTCGCCATTTTGGAATTGCAGCCATTATTCCATAAACCACGCGATGAGAAAAAGATAATTTCTTTATGTATTCTAATTTAAAAAATGGAATTTCGTTCATCTTTTTTAATTTCGGATTCCATTTTTCTATTTCCGAAGTATCGTCAATACTCCACCGGTGGTAAACATTCCCTTTATCGTACATATAATTCAGCGCAAACGAACTTATCGCCTCAAATGCTATTTCTCCTTCTTTGAAATGGTCGGTCAGCCTTTGCAGCAATAGCATCACCTCTTCGGTTGCAAGGTATGGCAAAACGCCTTCCGCTATAATCAGTGTAGGACGATTGTTGGGAATTTGCGCCAGCCAATTCTCATCCGTTGCAGAAGAAGCAATCATTTTGTAATGCTCGTTGTCGGCATAAAATCTTTTTCTTATTTCAATAACTTCCGAGAAATCCAAATCGTACCAATCTACGGATTCCGGCGGATGGATGCGCGTTACGCGCGAATCCAAACCGCAGCCGAGATAAACTATTACAGCATTTGGATGCGTTGCAATAAATTCTTTTACCCATTCGTCAAATTGTTTTGCGCGTGTAATGGTAAAATCCTTCTTGCTTTTTTTGAATTTTTCGAAATCGTAATCAACCGAATTAAGTATTTCAAACGCCCGTGTATCGTTGAGTATAGAATGTTTTTCTTGACTGTCTTTTGCTTTTGCATACAGGGTAATGAACAATGTTTCCTTTGCTCCTGTAAGCTTACTTGTATTTGATTTTTCCATTTTTATTTTTCTTATTAAAATTGTTTATTCGTAAATCGGAACAATATTTTTTTTATTGTTTTTCTTCAGTTTTTCAGGAATATTTTCCATAATGGAATGTTCAACAGCATTCACCAATTTCCGTTTTACGAAATTGCGATGCGTTACAATGCCTACCTCGCGCACCGGCGCCGGCGCTTTAAAATGGCGCAGCCTTTCTTTATCCTTATCGGGCAAATTAAGTGCAGCAAGTTCCGGCAGAATGGTAAGACCATCGTTGGTATTTACCATACGGCACAAGGTTTCGAGGCTGCCGGCTTCATATTCAAAATGCGCGCCGAAACGACTATGCCGGCGCAAATCGCACAGATTGATGATTTGCGAACGCAGGCAATGCCCTTCTTCCAGCAAGAGCAATTTATTGGGATCAATATCTTGCGGAAGAATGTATTGCTTTTCCAACAGACTATTTTGTTCGGAAGTATATACCAGCATTTCTTCATAAAAAAGCGCCTCTTCTTTGATGCCCTTTTCGTTGAGCGGCGTTACCAGAAGTCCCATATCTATTTGCCCTTCGCGCAATCTTTTTATGATATTCTCTGTCGTTAAATCAATGATATGCAACCGTACCTGCGAATATTTTTTTACAAAAGCAGGAATAAATAAAGGTATTAAATAAGGCGCAAGTGTAGGAATGACGCCGATTCTCAGTTCACCTTTTACAATATCTTTTCTCGATAAAATCATTTCGGTTAGGGTATCCCGCTCCAATAAAATTTTTCGCGCCTGCTCTATCACCTCTTCTCCTGCAAGCGTGGGAATAACCGGCTGTTTACTGCGGTCAAAAATTTTGATGCCAAGTTCTTCTTCCAATTTTTGTATTTGCATACTCAATGTAGGCTGTGTTACATGGCAGTTTTCGGCAGCTTCGGCAAAGTGCCGATAGGTATTTACCGCTACAATATATTCTAATTGCGTAAGTGTCATTTTGATAAAAATTTTTCATTGCAAAGCTAATTAATGCGAATATAGTGCGCTAAATTATTTTAGGTAGATGCACCTTTATGAAAGGTGAAAGGCTGAAACAGAAGGTAAAAAGTAGAAAATAAGTAGTGAGATTTTTACAAAAAAAGAGAAGTTGTGAGTTGGCGGATTAATCATTCACATTCATATCTCCGTTCTCCGACAAAAAAATCCGAATGTTGCGAGTAGCTTTACTAAGCGTATTTTTTACGGTTTGAGCGGAAAGTTGCAAGCGTTGTGAAATTTCAGCGATGCGCAAACCGTTTTCTCTGTTGAGGCAATAAATCTTTCTCATTTGTGCAGGCAACTGCGCAATAGCTCGATGGATAAGCTCCGATATTTCCGATAAAAAAACAGACTCTTCCACTTCATTGCTCGCTTCCTCTTTTTGCTGAGATAAGTATTGGTCGGCTTTTGAACAAACTTTTTCGTGCCGCAACCAATTGAACGAAATATGATAAACAATTTGCAATGCCCATGCTCGCGGCTGTTCTACACTTTCGAGCATATCGCGTTTTAGCCAAATGCGCAAAAAAACTTCTTGTAAAATATCTTCCGCAGCTGCATTGTTTTTGATTATTTTCTTGATAACAACGGTAAAAAATTTACTCCACAAACCAAATAATTGTTTGAACGCCGTTTCGCTGCCTTGCGCTATTAAATCGAAAAGATGCTTTTCGGTTTCTTCCAAATAATTATTTCCGTTTTTACCCCCCCCCATACGCACAATTATTTGTTTTTGATTTTACCAAAACAAGCTCGCTCTTTTCTCTTATATTCCCCATCGGCAAATCATTATTTTTGTTCGTTGCCTTCATCTTATTTTTTTAATTGCACAATAACTTGAGAAAATAATATAGGATGCTTTATACCAAGAACAAATTTAGGCACTATATTTTTATTAACAAAAAATATTTCGGCATAAAAAAACTGCTCTGATGTTCAAAGCAGTTTTTTATTCAAAACTTTGTTTTTATAGCTTATTATTTTGCCGCCGCTACATTCCCTTTAATCGTGAGTACTACCGGCGCAGTGTTTCCTTCAAACTTTACGGTTACCATTTTGGTAAAATCACCTGCCACCTCAGCGCTGAAGCGAACTTTAATTCTGCCGCGCGCATTGGGCGCAATAGCGTCTTTTGAATAAGCAGGAATTGTGGTACAACAAGGACAAGATGAAGTTACTGTCGCCGTTACAAGCGGAGTAGCGCCTTTATTTACATAAGTAAAAACCACAGATACCGGCTTGCCTTGCGGTATAGTACCGAAATTGTGCATGGTTTCATTAAATTTTACCGGCGGCGCTGTTTGTGCCGTTGCAATGGTTATTGCACCTGCAAAGAGAAACATTGCCGCTAATATTAATTTCTTCATCCTATTACAATTTTTAAGGTTTGATGTTTTTATTTAAGAAACACTTAAAAAGCTTAAAGCCATTTACAAACTTTATTTTTTTGCCAATACCCGTCCTTTAATAGTAAGCACTACCGGCGCACTATCTCCTTTGAATTTTACGGTTATCGTTTTTGTAAAATTACTTATTGCTGCTGCATTGTAAGTAACTTTAATTTCGCCTTGCGCACCGGGCGCAACAGCTTCTTTTGAAAAGTCGGGAACCGTACATCCGCAAGACGGCGTTGCCGTATCTATTGTAAGCGGAGAATCACTTTCATTTACAAAAGTGAAAACCGTAGATACCGGCGTTCCTTGCGGTATGTCGCCGAAAACGTGTTCGGTTTCGTTAAATTTTACTGCCGGCGTTTGCGGCGCTGTTTGTGCTGTTGCAATGGTTGCGCCTGCAAAGAGACACATTGCTGTGAAAACTAATTTTTTCATTTTAATTACAATTTTTAAAGTTTGATGTTTTTATTTCCAAAACGTTTATTCGATATTTAAGATTCCCGCTTTCGCGGGAATGACGAATTCGTATTTTATTGTTGTGCCTGTTGCTGCCCATTAGTCAATGTAATGCCCATCGCTTTGGAAACTACATCGAACAAATTGACAATCGACTTTGGATCAGGCACATCTTCAACCGCTTGCGGATTGAGTACCAAAGTAATATGATTATTTGCAACCGCTTGCTTGTAGGCTGCCGTTACCTTATCGTAATAAGGCTTAGCAACTTGTATATATTTTTGTTGCGTTGCCTGCTGCACAATCTGCTGCCAATTATACAAAGTCTGTGCCAAATTCATTAATTGATTTCTATCGTAATTAAGCACTGCTGCAGGTTTCTTTGCTAAGGAATCTGCCATATAAATGCTGTCTTGATGATTATATTGCATTTGCAAAGTGTCTCTTTGCGGTCCCAATGAATCTCTCTGATAAGACTCTAATTTAGGCTGTATCACCGTTGCAAATTCCGGCATTCTTTGAACAAAATTATCCATATCAAAAATACCGATTTTCAAAGGCGAAGCTGCCGTTGTTTGTGCATTAACGGCAAAAATGCTTGCCGTTCCGATAAAAAGTAAGGAGAAAATTACCTTCTTCATTCTCATTTTTATTTTTAAAGTTTAAAAAATACATCCCAATAAGCGTGTAAATATATACATCAAAAATGGTTCTTCCAAGTTTATTTTGTGCTTATGCCCAATGCTTGTAATACCAAATCGCTTTTATCCAATTTAGGATCGGAATACAGCAATCCCGTTCCGGCGCTTTTGTCCAACACAAAATCCCAACCGCTTCTCAACGCTAATTGCTGCATGGCGTTGTATATTTCGTTTTGAATGGGGCGCACTAGTTTTTCTCTTTGCCTGAATGCTTCGCCTTCATAACCGAAATATTTTGTTTGCAAATACATTACATATTTATTTGCATTATCTACTTGTATTTGCCTTTTGGTTTTCAACTCGTCTGCCAGCATATATTTTTCCGCTTCATAGCGATTGCTGAGTGAATCGGCTTTTTGTTTGGCGCTATCTATTTCGTTTTGCCAATGTACTTGCATCAACTTTAAAGTTGTATCGGCTTTGGCATATGAGGGCATTTTACTGAGGATATACTGTATATCTACCACTGCATAACGTTGCGCTTGCAGCGTAACATTTACCAAAAATAAACCGACAACTAAAAAGATTAGCCTCTTCATTTATTGAAAAATTAATCCGGTTCGTAACCTAACATAAAGGTAAACCGTCCGGCTTTCGTAAAGCTTTGCCCGTGTTGCAACCTGTCGAAACCTATACCATAATCAAATCCCAACAAACCAAACATAGGCAAATAAAAACGCGCACCTATACCTGCCGCGCGGCGCAGTTGAAACGGATTGTATTGCTGAAAAGAATACCATCCATTGCCCGCTTCCGCAAATATCAAGCCAAAGATTGTGCTGCTCTGGCTGAGCGATAACGGATAGCGCAACTCCATTGTATATTTATTGAAGATAGTGAAATAATCCGTAGCGCCCGTTTGGTCGGGGTTTTTAGTCGGATCGGAATTATCAAAAACCGGATAGCCGCGCAATGCAACAATATCATAACCCAAGAAACTGTATGTATTGCTCATGCCGGCATCGCCCAATTGAAAACGTTCAAACGGCGACAACGGCATTTTAGAAGAATATCGGCTTACGAAACCCATTTTGGCGGATACCCTTAATACTAATTGTTTTTTATCGTCTCCTACCGGCGGCGTAAGCGCTACATACCAATCGCCCGTAAAGCGGTATTTTTGATATTCTATAAATGAAAAGGCACGTCCCAAATCATTCGGCTTGTTTTCCATTGCCGAAGTAAATAAAGAATACGGCGGCGTTAATTGCGCAAATGCCATGATGTTTGATCCGCTGGTAGGAAACTGCGCACTATTGAGCGAATTGCGCTGAATGGTAAGACGTAAATTAATATCGTTGGATGTGCCATTACGGAAATTGACATACTCCGGCGAATAGTCAATAGTGTAATTATGCAACATATACTCCGTATAATTGAGCGATGCACCAACGTTGAAATAATTATCCGGCCAAGTTAATTGTTTGCTGTAACCTATGCCAAAGCTCAATGTTCCGAAAGAAGCCGTATCGGCAAGATTATCCCATTTATTGGTTAAGTAATTATATCCGTTCCTGAATTTACTAGTAGAAAAATTGATGCTTAAACCGTTTTGATGCTTGCCGCCCAACCATGGTTCTACAAATTGCGCATTGATGGAATGATAAGCGCGTCCGCTACTTTGATAGTTTACGGATAAGGTTTGTCCGTCGCCGGTAGGTAATGGACTCCATCCTTTTCTGTTTAAAATATTTCGGATGGAAAAATTACTGAGCGTAATACCCAACGTACCGGTAATGCCAATACCGCCGCCAAAACCGGCACTTAACTGCAATTGATCGGCAGATTTTTCTACCAGATTGTAAGTAATATCTACCGTTCCGTCCGATTGATTGGGCGTGGGTACAGGATTCATTTTTTGTTCATCGAAAAATTTCAACATGCTCAATTTCCCGACCGATTGCATGATAGCGCTTTTGCTGAATGTTTCGCCCGGAAGTGTTTCCAAAGCTCGGCGAATGACATGATCGTTGGTCTTATCATTGCCTGCAATATCTATTTTTTTCAGTGTAGCTACCGGTCCTTCCTGAACATTGACAACAAAGTCAATGGTATCGTTATACACTTTACTTTCTACCGGCGTTACATTGGCAAATAAATATCCGTTATCCAAATAGGCATCTTTGATATTGGCGGTTTGATTTGAACCGGAACCAACGCCCAATTTATCCATCAATTTATTTACATTATATACTTCGCCTTTTTGAATGTCCAATACCGAATTTAAAAGAGAATCGCTGTACATGGTATTGCCCATCCAAGTAACATTGCCGAAATAATATTTTACACCTTCCGAAACCTTGATTGCTACGCAAATATTGCCTTTGGAATTGTAATAAACGGAATCCTTTACAATTTTTGCATCTCGATAGCCTTTGGAATTGTAATAAGTAATCAATTTTTGCTTGTCCTCTTCATATTTTTTTTCATTGAATTTTGAAGAGACAAAAGGATTTAAATGAACATACGGACTGATTATTTCGCGCGTTTTGGTAAAGGTCAAAAATCCGCCGTCTTTTACATAATCTTTTAAAGTATAAGTCGGCAGATAGCCCCAGCCGGTAGTATCAAAGTCGTTATGTGCAGCAAACAAAGTCATGCGGGACATTTCTTTTGTATTTTTCAACTTTGTTCTCAATGCCGAACTTTTGAGATTATCGTTGCCGAAAAACGTTACTTGGTCAACCTTTACTTTTTGTCCTTTGTGAATATCAAAATACAGTCTGGCAGCATTGGTATAAGCCGAATCTTTTTCCTGCGTTACATCAACGCTTACTTGGCGAAAGCCTTTTTCGGAGAAATAACTACGAATAACCTCTACCGCATTGCGTATCATATTATCGGTAAGCGCATGACCGGGCGTAATACCGGCTTTGGCTTTTAAATCATCTGACTGACTTTTACTAATGCCCCTGAAAAAATATCGAGTTACTTTCGGTCGCTCGGTTACGTTCAGTTCAAGGTAAATATCATTACCTCTAATCCCCACCAGATAATAAGTAATATCGCTAAAATAATTTTGAACCCAGAGCTTACGAATGCTTTTCGACAGCTCGTCGCCGCCCGGCAAAACAACCGTAACGCCTTCGTTGATGCCCGCAATGGCTAACAGTAAATTGGTTGCAAAAGAAGTATTACCCGTAACCTTAATGCCGGCAACTCTATACTTTTGAGGATTCATTTGATCCATAACGCCCTTCAATTCGGTATTGGAAGAGACTAAAAGTTGTCTTGTAGTATCCACTACTTGCGCCCGTACACCACCCGCCGATAATATTAAAACAAATACAAATATAAAAAAACTTCTTTTCTGCATTAATCGTGTATAACTGCTGTTTATAATCATTATTTACCCTAAGACGCTTTCATTCTACTCCCTTAAAGTAAATTTAGGGCGGCAAATTAGTCGTAATATTTGAAAGTCTTTGTTAAATAGAGATATTTTATTAATGTATAAATATAATTTATTTTTTATAAATATA
>Ga0209738_10000094_pt1 | contig 20061 bp, 17 predicted proteins | sample TergutNc150P5_FD_187289 | JGI IMG/M metagenome (GOLD analysis project Ga0209738, IMG submission 187289) | Nasutitermes corniger P5 segment gut microbial community from laboratory colony in Florida, USA - Nc150 P5 (SPAdes) (version 2) | ecosystem: Host-associated > Arthropoda: Insects >...
ACGAGCTCCAGCATCGTCGCGAACAAGACATTGTCGCGGCCCTTGACGACGACGCCGATGGTGCACGTGTCCACCTGCTTCAGGTACTGCGCATGCCGGTTGACCTCGAAGTGGTACCGGTCCACGACCGCCTGGACGCGGTCGCCCGTGGCCGCCGACACATCCGGCTTCCCGGTCAGCACGCGGGAGACCGTGCTGACCGAGACACCGGCCTCGCGGGCGATGTCGCGAATCGTCACCACGAGCATCAGCCCTTGACCGCGCCGGCGGTGATGCCCTTGATGATCGACTTCTGCCCGATCAGGAAGAAGACCACGATCGGGATGATGGCCAACACCAGCATCGCCATGAAACCGCCCAGATCCTTGTTGCCGTACGAGCCCGACATGTACGACTGCACGGCGATCGGGATGGTCTTCCACTGCGACCCGATGACCAGGTACGGCAGCAGATAGTCGTTCCAGATCCACATCGCGTTCAGAATGGCGATCGTGACCGTGACCGGACGCAGCACCGGGAAGATGACGCTGAAGAACGTCTTCCACACCGAGGCTCCGTCGATCATCGCGGCCTCTTCCAGCTCCACCGGAATGGAGCGCACGAAGCCCGAGCAGATGAACACCGACAGCCCGGCCCCGAACCCGACGTAGAGCACGATGATGCCCACGGGGTTGTCCAGGTGCGTCATGTTCGCCATCTTCGACATCGTGAACATCACCATCTGGAACGGCACGACCATCGAGAACACGAACAGGAAGTACAGCAGCGTGCTGTACCAGGCGCGCACCCGCGTGATGTACCACGCGGCCATCGAGGTGAGCAGCACGATGACGGCCGTGGAACACACGGTGATGAACAGCGACAGCGCCAGCGCCCCGAAGAAGCCGGTCGCCTGCACGCCGGACGTGTAGTTGCTGATGTCGAACGATGCCTTGTCGGGCAGCGCGAACGGATACTGATTGACGAACAGCGTGCCCTTGAACGAGTTCATGAGCACGAGGATCAGCGGGATCATGTAGATGATCGAGACGACCAGGAAACACCAGAACCCGATGGTGTTGAAGACGTGCGAGCGCTTGTTCATGCGTCGCGCTCCTTCGACCGGGTGGCGCGCAGCTGCAGGAACGCGATGAGCGCGACCACGATGAAGAACACGACGGCCTTGGCCTGGCCGACGCCCTGGTGGTTGGGGATGTTGTAGAAGGTGCGATAGATGTTCAGCGCCAGCCCCTCGGTCATGTTGCGTGGCGCACCGTCAGTCAGGGCCAGGTTCTGATCGAACATCTTCAGGCAGTTGGTCACCGTCAGGAAGGTGCAGATGGTGATCGAGGACGCCAGCATCGGGATCGTCACCTGGAACAGCTTGGCCCAGAACCCGGCGGCATCGATATCGGCGGCCTCCAGCACGTCGGTCGAGATGCCCTGGATGCCGGCGATGTAGATGATCATCATGTAGCCGATCATCTGCCAGTTGACGACGATGACCAGGCCCCAGAAGCCGTACGCCGAGCTGTACGTCAGATCCTTCTGGAAGAACTTGCCCAGCACGCCGTTGATCAGCAGCTGCCAGATGTAGCCCAAGACGATGCCGCCGATCAGGTTGGGCAGGAAGAACACGGCGCGGAAGACGTTGGTGCCCTTGATCGCCTTCGTAAGCAGCATGGCCAGGGCGAACGCCAAGATGTTGACGGTGATCGCCGAGATGAACGTGAACCGGATGGTGAACCAGAACGCGTGCAGGAAGTCGTTGTTCTCGGTGAACGCGGTGACGTAGTTGGAGACGCCCACCCAGGTGGCGTCGTTGACGGTGCGGAACTTGGTGAAGGACAGATACAGACCCATCACGAAGGGGATCGCGAACGCCAGGCAGAAGGCCGCCAGTGTCGGCAATGCGAACACGGGGAACCATTTCTTGATGTATTTCGAGACGAGCATGGCTCACACCTGTCGATGGCGCACCGGTGGGCGCGGGTGCAGGCTTGGCACCCGCGCCCACCGGCACATCGCTCGGGGGCTACTTGGCGGCGGCCGCCTGCGTAGACCAGTCGGATACCATCGAGCTTTCCACCGTGGGCCACGGCATCTGGCCCTGCGCGTACTGCAGCAAGTCCGCGCCGAAGTCATTCTTCCAATCCTGGCTCGGCATGACCTGGAACGGCGTCCACGAGACCGACTGCACGCTCTTGTCGTTCATCCACTTCTCGACCTCCTGGGCCAGCGGATCGGACGGCCCGCCATTCTTGAAGGTGTCGAACGGGGCGATGAAGCCCAGGCCGTTCGGAGCTGCCGACGAGACGAACTGCATGCCCTTCTGGGAGCTGAACAGCCACTGCAGGAAGGCCAACGACGCCGTCTGCGAAGCCTGGCTGGCCTGGCTGTTGATGGCGAAGTAGTTCTCGGTGCCGATCGGGATGCCGTACTTGTCCTCACCCGGGATGCCCATGTACAGCGGCAGCATGTGCACATCGGAAGCCTGGACGACATTGCCCTTGGTGCCCGCGATCTGCGACCAGGCCCAGTCGCCGTTTTGCACCATGGCGGCCTGGCCGAGCGCGAACTCCGCCATCGAATCGTCCACCGTCTTGGAGCCGAGCTGCGTCGGCGGGGTCGTCGAGTTCTGCAGGTACAGATCGAACAGGTTCTTCATGTTGTCGCCGTACGTGAACTTGATCGAGGACGGCGTGCCCTTCGTCAGATCGACCTTGTCCTGCGAGAACTCATAGAACAGCGGCACGTTGGCCAGGTGCGTCTGCCAGCGCCAATCCTCGCCCGGCTTCAGCGAGGTGTCGGCGAACACGCCCTGGATGCCCAGCTGCGCCTTGTGCTTGGTCATGTCCTGCACGACCTGCTGCAGCAGCGGCCAGCTCGTGATCTGATCGGTGGATGTGATCGAGACGGCCTTGTCGGGCAGCGCGAAGTACTTCTTCATGATCGCGTCGTTGTAGATGATGCCGTAGCCCTCCTCGACGTACGGCACGCCCCACACACCGCTGCTGGTCGAGACGGCCAGCGACTTGTCGTCCAGGTGCTGGTACAGCCAGCTGTTGGTCATGTCGGCGCAGTAGCTGCTCCACTGGGCGTAGCCGACCGGCCCGTTGATCTCGAAGATCGTCGGCGGCTGCGACTTGGCCATCTCCGAGGTCAGCGTCTGCTGATACGTGCCGGACGCGGCGGTGACGACCTTGACGTCGACGCCCGTCTCGGCCTTGTACTCGGCGACGATCTTGCTGTAGACGTCGGCAACCTCGGGCTTGAAGTTCAGGAAGTACACGTAGCCGCCGCCGGAGCTGCTGCCGCTCCCGCCTCCTGAGGTGTTGGAGCATGCCGTGGCCGTCAGCAACGCCATCGCTGCCAGGCTCACCCCGACGATGCGGGTCGCTTTGTTCATCGGACCAGTCCTTTCTGGTGATAAAGGTGTCACTGGGGCCGTCGTGGCCCATCAGCGTCAAAGCGGAAACGGTTCCGGTAACGTTCCCGGGCATCAGCATAGCGGGGATCGGCACCGGGAAACGCCGACCTGCGGCATCGTTACCCAATCGTTATGTTTTCTGCGCGCCAGCGGGGGATCGGCGGGTCTCAGGTACGCTGATGCCATGTCAGTTGCCGACCTGTGGTCGTCCTATCTGCCGACGACCCGCTGGTTCCAGGGCAAGGGGCTCGCGCTGCGCCATCTCGATCTGGAACCGCTCGGGTGGTACGCCGACGGGCCCGACCTGTGGGTGCGGTCCGAGCTGGCCCAACTCGACCTGGAAGGTGGCGACGGCGTCACCACGCACGAGACCTACCACCTGCTGGTGGGCTACGCGCGTCCCGGCACCGCCGAGCCCGGCGCGGTAATCGGGCGGACGGACGCGGTGGGCCTCGGCCCGGTTGACGTGCTGGACGCACCGCGCTCGCCGCGCGCGCTGCACGCGTTCCTGCGGGCGATCTGCCGCCCGGACACCCCCGGCGTGGCCTGGCTGGCGGACACACCCGACCCGGACGCGCCCGTCCGCCTGTTCACCGGCGAGCAGTCGCACACCTCGGTCGCGATCGGCGACTCCGTCCTGCTCAAGCTGTACCGCCGCCTCGCATCCGGGCCCAGCCTGGAACCCGAGGTGCTGGGCGACCTTGCCCGCCAGGGAGCCGGCGCGATCGTGCCCGCGCTGATCGGCACGTGGCGCACGCCGGACGCGACGACCGACCTCGGCTTCTTCCAGCAGCTCGTGCCGCAGGCCCGCGACGGCTATGAGGACGCGGTGCGCGCCTGCGCGGCGGGGGAGTCGCTGGCCGAGCCGATGCGCGCGCTCGGTGCGACGCTGGCCGACCTGCATGCCCGGCTGCGCGACGCCTACGGCACCGGGACGACGCGTGCGTCCCGGATCACCGGAGCCATGGCACACCGGCTGGACCAGGCGTGCGCCGAGCTTGCGCAACTGGACGCGCTGCGTCCCGGGCTGGAGGCGCAGCTGCGCGTCCCGGACACCGACGTCGTCCTCCAGCGCATCCACGGCGACTTCCACCTCGGCCAGGTGCTGCTGGGGCCGCACGGCTGGGTCATCATCGACTTCGAAGGCGAGCCGCTCAAGACCCCGCGGGAACGCCGCGAGCCCGATTCGGCGTGGCGCGACGTGGCCGGGCTGCTTCGCTCGCTCGACTACGCCCGGCACACGCATCCGGATCCGGACGGAGCGCCGGCCCGAGCCTGGCTGCACGACGCCCGCACCGGATTCCTGACCGGATATCTGGGCCACGATGCCACGGTGGCGCCCCTGCTGCCGGCCTACGAAATCGACAAGGCCGTTTACGAGCTGCGGTACGAGACACGAAACCGCCCCGACTGGGTCGCGACTCCGTGGCAGGCGCTGTGCGAGGCCGCATCAGCCACGCGGGATGACCAGACGGTACGTGCGGGCGCATCCGTGGGGGAGTAGCATGCGGAACAGGACCGAGCGCGTGGCTCGGCGCCGCGCCCCGATCGGGCGCCAGCCCAGATAAGGCACGATACGAGCATGAAGCGGTTCACCAAGCCTGAGTGGGCGTGGATGTTGTATGACTTCACGACAAACGCCTATTCGACCATCATCTTGACGGCCATCTTCCCGATCTTCTTCAATTCCGTGCTGGGAAAGGACGTTCTCGGGCTGGAGCTGAAGGGGTACGCACAAAGCTTCATCATGATCGTGGCGGCGCTGTCCAGCCCGATCCTCGGCCGGCTGGGCGACACCAAGGGCGTCAAGAAGCGCCTGTGGGCGGGATTCGCCTTCGGCGGCGCGTTGCTGACGGCCTGGCTGGCCGTCATCGGCAACTCCAGCTGGGCCCTGCTGCTGGCCGGGTACATCCTGTCGAACATCGCGTTCAACTGCGCCTCGTTGTTCTACGACTCGTTCATCACCGATGTCACCACGCAAGACCGCATGAACAAGGTGTCGACCACGGCCTTCGCGATCGGGTATTTCGGCGGTGGCACGATAACCCTGGTCATCACCGCGGTGCTCATGTTCACGATGAAGAACGCCGTCCACGCCGTGCAGATCTCGTTCGCCATCACCGCCCTGTGGTGGTTCGTTTTCAGCCTGCCGATGCTGTTCCGCGTGCACCAGACGCACTACAACACCGCGCCGCTGCGCGAGGTCACGCGCACGCTGTTCACCGAGCTGCGCGTGACGATCCGGTCCATCGCGGCCAACAAGGGCATGCTGCGGTTCATGCTGGCGTACTTCTTCTACATCGACGGCGTCGGCACGGTCATCACCATGGCCACCTCGTACGGGTCGACCCTCGGCTTGAATTCGACGCTGATGATCGTCGCGATCCTCACGACGCAGATCGTCGCCATCCCGTTCTCCATCCTGTTCGGGCACCTGGCCGACCGGTTCACCGCGATCCGCATGATCAGCATCGCCATCGTGGTCTATGTCGTGATCTGCATCCTGGGCTACTACATGGGGCACAGCATCGAGAACGCGATGCCGGGCAGCGCCGCCTACCATGCGGCGATCAGCCGCGGCCAGATCCTGTTCTGGGTGATGGCCGGCATGGTCGGTGCCGTGCAGGGCGGCATTCAGGCGCTGTCGCGCTCGCAGTTCGGCCAGATGGTCCGCGGCCAGCGCAGCAACGAGTACTTCGGGTTCTTCAACATCTTCAACCGGTTCGCATCGATCCTCGGCCCGCTGCTCATGGCGCTGGTCACGACGATCACCGGACGCTCCTCCGACGGCATCTTGAGCCTGGTGATCCTGTTCGCCATCGGCGGTGCGCTGCTGATGAGTTCGCGCCACCACATCCACCGGGCCACCGTCGATGTGAGCCAGCCCGAGGACGAATCGGTCTTCGGCTGAGCGCCTCAGCCGAACGTTCGCGTGCCAATTGCGGCGATCGGCTGCAGGGCAGGCGTGCCCGATCCGTCGCGCTTGCCCGTCGCGGGCGGCAGCGTGATCGGTGCGCCGGAGGACGCACCGGCGATCGCAGGCTCCGGCCCGGCCCAGGCACGCAGCAGCGTATCCTCGCCCACCAGGAACCGGTGGCAGCGGACGCCGCCGGTTGCGCGGCCCTTGCCGGGATAGTCCGCGAACGGGGTCACCTTGACGTTGCCGGCCTGGATGCCGGGCAGCGCGTCCGCACGTCCCGAAATGGTGACCACGACGGCGTCCGCGCTCGGGCAGGCGCCGAACCAGACGACCGCGTGTCGCGCAGCCAGCTTGATACCGGCCATGCCGCCGCCACCGCGCCCCTGCGGGCGCACCGATGCGGCGGGGAAGTGCAGCAGTTGCGCGTCGTCGGTCACGAAGACCAACTCGACGTCTGTGGTCGTCAGCTCGACGGCGCCGACGAGCACATCGCCGTCGTCCAGCCGGATGACGTCCCAGGAATCCTTGCCCAGCACCTCGGGAACGACGCGCTTGACGACTCCGCCCCGCGTGCCCAGCGCCAGGCCGACGGAATCGGTGCGCAGCGTCGTCAACGCCAGCGGCTGCTCACCGGCGTCCAGCGCCACCAGCTCGGCGACCGGCGAGCCGCCCTGCGCGTGCGGCGCATTGGCCGTCAGCGGCACCGTCGGCAGGTCGATCGCGCGCAGCTTGATCAGCCGGCCGTGGCTGGTCACCAGACCCACCTCGGCGTGCGACGTGGCGGCGATCATCGACGCGATGACATCGTGGTTGACCCGCGGGCCGGTGGTCGGCAGTGGGACCTCGGGGTCGGGCTGGTCGATGCGGGCCAGCAGGCCCGTGGCCGACAGCATCACCAGGCACGGGCCGTCGGGGATCTCCAGCGGCGCGGCCTTGGCGAACACGGCGGCCGCACCCGACGACTCCAGCAGCACCGTCCGGCGGGCGTCGCCGAACCGGGCCGCCACCTCGCCGAGCTCGTCCGACACCGTCTGCTTGAGAACGTCGCGATCGCCCAGGATGCGCTCCAGGCCCGCGATGCGCGCGGACAACTCGTCGCGCTCGGCCTCCAGCTTGATGGCGGACAGCCGCGTCAGCTGGCGCAGCTGCATGTCCAGGATGTAGTTGGCCTGCGCCTCGGAGAGGTCGAACGCCTCCATCAGGCGCGTGCGGGCCTGGGCGACCTCGTCCGAAGACCGCACGATCGCGATCACGTCGTCGATGTCGACGATGGCGATCAACAGGCCTTCGACCAGGTGCAACCGGTCCAGGGCCTTGTCACGCTGGTAGCGGGTGCGCCGCAGCGTCACCTCGGTGCGGTGGTCGAGGTAGACCTGCATCAGGTCGATCAGTCCGAGCGTGCGCGGCTGGCCGTCGACGAGCGCCACGTTGTTGATCGCGAACGTGTCCTCCAGCTTGGTCAGCTTGTAGAGCTGCTCCAGCAGCGCGTCGGGATTGATGCCGTTCTTGACCTCAATGACCAGATGCAGGCCGCGGTCGAGGTCGGTGAGGTCCTTGACGTCGGCGATGCCGGACAGCTTCTTGGCCTGGACGAGCGCCTTGATCTGCTCGATGATCCGCTCCGGGCCGACCATCGGGGGCAGCTCGGTGACCACGATGCCGCGACGGCGCGGCGTGACCTGCTCGATGCGGGCCGTGGCGCGCACGCGGAACGTGCCGCGTCCGGTCTCGTACGCCTCGCGCACGCCGGACAGACCGACGATCTTCCCACCGCTGGCGAAGTCGGGGCCGGGGACGAAGCGCATGATGTCGTCCAGGTTCGCCTCCGGCTCGGTCAGCAGATATCGCAGCGCCGAGACGACCTCGACCAGGTTGTGCGGGGCCATGTTGGTCGCCATGCCGACCGCGATGCCGGTGGCGCCGTTGACCAGCAGGTTCGGGAACGCGCAGGGCAGCACGGACGGTTCGGATTCCTGGCCGTCGTAGTTGGGCCGGAAGTCGACCGTGTCCTCGTCCAGGCCCGCGGTCATCGCCAGCGCAGCCGGAGCCATCCGGCATTCGGTGTATCGCATCGCCGCCGGGCCGGCGTCCAGCGATCCGAAGTTGCCGTGTCCCTCGACCAGGGGCAGCCGCATCGCCCACGCCTGGCCCATGCGCACCATCGCGTCGTAGATCGCCGAGTCGCCGTGCGGGTGCAGCCGGCCCATGACCGTGCCGACCACGCGGGCGCACTTGACGAACGGCTTGTCGGGGCGCAGTCCGTCGTCGTACATCGAGTACAGGATGCGCCGCTGCACGGGCTTGAGGCCGTCGCGGGCGTCGGGCAGCGCGCGGGCATAGATCACCGAGTACGCGTACTCCAGGTAGCTGGCATCCATCTCGGAGGAGATGTCGATGTCCGTGATGCGTTCGGACTCGTCCTGGGGCGCGGCGTCAGCTGCCATTGCGGGTGTGGTCTCCTTCTGGCCGTCCGCGGGGGCGGCCCCTGTGCTGTCGCAATTGTGCCAGGCAGGTGGCAACCGGTGCGAGTGCCGCGCCGGGCCACGCGCGCCCGACGGCTCGGCGCCGGGGATGCTGCCGTGAGATGATGGCCGGGTGTCCCAGGGCGAAACCAGTGCGATGACTGGCGACCAGATCGTCGTGCCCTCCTACGGCCGCGCCACCCTGGGTGAGGTGCTCCCCGCGATCGCGTCCCACCTCGGTGCGGACGACGCGGATGCCGCGGACGTGCTCGGCTTGCCCGACACCCACCGCTACGTCCTGTGCCTGGTGGACGGGCTGGGCGCCGATCTGCTCGCCGCGCACGCGGACGTGGCCCCGCACCTGGCGGCCGCCCTCGACCGCTCGCCCCAGCTGGTGGCGGGCGTGCCGTCCACCACCGCGACCTCGCTGACGACGTTGGCCACCGGCGTCGCGCCCGGACGACACGGCATCGTGGGCTACACGTTCCGCTGGGCACCACGGCGGGTCATCGCCCCGCTCAGCTGGCACGGCGGGCCGCGGGACGCGGCCGGATTCCAGGCCATCCCACCCTGGTGGCAGCGCCTGACGGCGCTCGGGGTGTCGGTCTGCACGGTCGGGCCGGCCGAGCTGATGGGCACCCAGCTGACCACCGCGATGCTGCGCGGTGCACGCTACATCCCGGTGGAGGACGAGACGGATGCCAGCCTGCGCATCGCCCAGGTCGCCCAGGCCGCTCGGGCAGGATCGTCCAGCCTCGTCTACGCCTACGAACGAGGGCTCGACCGCGCCGGGCACCGGGCGGGCGTGGCCAGCCAGCGCTGGCGCGACACGCTGCGGTTCGTCGACGGCCTGATCCACGGCCTGCGCACCCGGCTCGATCCGGAGGTCACGCTGGTGGTCACCGGCGACCACGGCATGGTGGACGTGCCCACGCAGCATCGGCTGTGGTGCGAGGACGAGCCCCGCCTGATGCGCGACGTCGAGCTGGTGGCCGGGGAGGGCAGGTTCCGGCACGTGTACACCGACCGACCCCACCAGGTCGCGCAGACATGGGCGCAGCAGCTGGGGGAGCGCGCTAAGGTCTTTCTCGGCGAACAGGCCATCGCAGACGGCTGGTTCGGCGAGGTGGCACCGGCCATGCGGGCGCGCATCGGCGACGTGCTCGCCGTGGCCCAGGGCGACTGGGCGCTGTTGAGCCACCAGCTGCCCGACGAGGCCAAGCTGGTGGGCATGCACGCAGGGATGACACACGCCGAAATGGTGGTGCCGCTGCTGGTTTTTCCGGGACAGGAGTGAACAGATGCCAGATGAGCAGGCCAGGCCGGGGGAGCTGGTGTTCTTCGGCGGCCCCATGGACTCGGGCAAGTCGACGATGGCGCTGCAGATGGATCACACGCAGTCGGCGCACGACCGTTCGGGCCGGCTGTTCACCAGCCAGGACCGCAGCGGCCACGCCCATATCACCTCGCGCATCGGGCTGGCCCGCCCGGCCATCGAGGTCGAGGAGGACTTCTCGTTCTGGGACTACGTGATGGACCAGCTGCAATCTGGCCTGCGCATCGACTACCTGGTGTGCGACGAAGCCCAGTTCTACACGCCCGAGCAGGTGGACCAGCTCGCGCTGCTCGTCGACCGCGCCGGTCTGGACGTCTTCTGCTTTGGCATCATGTGCGACTTCCGGACGCAGATGTTCCCCGGCTCCAAGCGGCTGGTCGAGCTGGCCGACCGGGTCGAGTCGATGCCGGTTCGTCCCCTGTGCTGGTGCGGACGGCCCGGCACGCACAACGCCCGCGTGATCGACGGCGTCATGGTGACCGAGGGCGACCAGGTCGTCGTCGGCGACACGGGCACGCAGACCGACATGGGCCACCATCAGGTGCACTACGAGGTGCTGTGCCGCATCCACCACCGGGCTCACCAGCCCAAGGGCGTGTCGGGCGCCACCCTGAGCCCCAGCCCCCTGCCGTTCGAGTAGGTTCGTCCCTGACCGCGTTGGTCCGACCCTTGCGTATGTCCACTACGGGGCGGATCGTCCCGCCTTGTCAGGAATGAACCTGCATCACCTATTCACCCAGGGGTGTCAGTCGTTCTTGCGGGTGCCGAAAAGGATATCGTCCCAGGCGCTCGGGACGACGGCGCGCTTACGCGACTTGCGCGCCTTGGGGGCCGCGGCCTGATCGACAACCGGAGCCTGCGCGTCCGGCTGCTGAATGACCACGTCCTCGACGACCGCCTGCTCAACCAGCGTGGTTTCGACCAGGGGCTCTGCCGGCACATCCGGCTTCGACGGGACGGACGGCGTGCGGGTGCGGGAGGTTCGCGCGGCGGGTTGCGGCTTCGGCGTCACCGGCTCCGCCGCCTTCGTGCGCGACGTCTTGGCTTTGGGGCTCGTGGCGGGCTTGGCCGCCGGCTTGGCCGGCACCGGGGCATGCGCGGCCGGTGCGATGCGGCCGGTGATGTCCTCGTAGAGGTTGACCGAGTCCTCGTCCAGATCGGCCAGCATGTCGAACAGCACGTCCATGTCCGATCCGGGCGTGGGAACGATGTCGTATACGCCGTCCACCTCGGCCAACCGGGCGGGGGAGAAATCGGGCGGCTCGGACAGGGCGTCCTGCCCCAGGTCGTAGGCGCTACCCATCGGCAGCTGCGCGGCATCCAGCGCGATATCGATCGGATCGGCCGGACGTCCCCGGCTGGGCACCGAATCGTCCTGGAAGTCGAGCGTCGGCTCGTCGTCCGGTTCGTTGGCCCGGCGCCGGCGCGTGGGATGCGGATCGGGGGCAGCCCCGATCAGCCAGCGCGCCTCGCGATTGGCCGGAACCGAGAACCGGCCACGCTGGTCGAACGTGAACAGGCCCTCCTGCGGGCCCGAGCCGGTGCGATAGGCGACGCGGATGGTCCACAGCCGGTCGCGGCCGCGCCACGCATCCCAGTCGAGCGTGTCCGGGAAGATGCCACGCGACGTCAGTCGATCGGCGATCACGTCGATGAGCGGACGATGCGACCCAGGCTCGCCCAGCGCGCGGCGCACCTGGCACCCGCGGGCCAGTTCGGCCATGTGTTCGCGTTCGGCGAGCACAGGCTCGGCAAACGGCTCGATCTTCTCCAGTGGAAGGCCGGCTGCCTGCGCGACCTCGTACGCGGATTCACCGGCACGGATGCGCGCCTGAATCTCCCGCGGAGTCAACGCGCTCTCCATCCGAATCTCCATCATCCATGCCGTCCGGCGTCGCGGACGCCATTGGGTACCAATGTACCGCCAACCCGCAGCCGACGCACCGATGCACGCCGGGGGGTTGAGGGTCACAGATCAGCCGATCTGCTGTGAAACAGTTGCGCAGACTGGATGCGGTGGCTACTATCCCTCCAGTCATGGAATACGATACGGACGCTGGTCGTTGCCTGTCGCAGGACACGCCCAGTGGCGAGGTGCCATTCGGCCACACATGTGGTAAGAATGTGCCCGCCGCGTACCGCGGATCCCAGGAAGGACATGATGGCTACTGACTACGATGCCCCCCGCAAGACCGAGGAGGAGCTGCAAGAGGATTCACTCGAGGAGCTGAAGACCCGGCGCAACGACAAGGCGTCGGGCCAGGTGGACGAGGACGAGGTTGAGGCCGCCGAAGCGTTCGAACTCCCGGGTGCGGACCTGTCGCACGAGGAGTTGACCGTCCGCGTGCTGCCCAGGCAGCCCGACGAGTTCACTTGCGCCGGCTGCTTCCTGGTGAAACACCGCAGCCAGATCGCGGCTGTCCGCGACGGCAAAGAGTACTGCGTCGACTGCGTCTAGTCACGACGATAGCTGCGTTGCGGTCGCCCTTGCGTGCCTTCAAGCACGCGGCGGGACGCCCACGCCTTGCTCTCGCCGCGACTAGCTCCCTCACAGCCGCATTGGGCTGCGGCTTGCGTGTGTCCAACACGCGGCGCCTTGCCCGCCTTCCCAGGAACGAACCTAGATCGGTGCTGCGCGACGTCCCCTCCTTGCTCTCACCGCGACTAGCATAAAAGGCAGGCCCGCCACGCATGCGGGCCCAGGAAGCGAAGGCCACGGATGAAGCTGTCAGAGAAGATCGTCGTCGCCGCGTTGGGCGTCGGCACCACCTACCTGGCCCAGCGGGCCATCAGCGGTTTTTGGACGGGTCTGACCGGCGAGGAGCCGCCGGATCCGCACGATCCCGACGTGCCCACCGTCGTGGCGGTCACGTGGGCCCTGGCGAGCGGGGTCGGGCTGGGTGTCACCAAGCTGCTCGTCGCGCGCCACGCCTCGCGCAAGTACGGCGCGCAGCCCAAACCCATCCGCGTGGAGTGGTGACCCCCGCGGAGGATCCGCAGGTGCTGGTGCGCCTGATCGACCCGGACATGCCACTGCCTGCGTACGCCCATCCGGGTGACGCGGGCGCCGATCTGGTGGCCGCGGCCGATGTGGAGCTGGCACCGGGCCAGCGCCAGCTCGTGCCGACGGGCATCGCCATCGCGTTGCCCCAGGGCTACGTCGGCATGGTGGTGCCGCGGTCGGGGCTCGCGGCCCGATCGGGTCTGTCGATCGTCAACACCCCGGGCATCATCGACGCGGGTTATCGCGGTGAGCTGAAGATCTGCCTGCTGAACCTCGACCCCACCAGCCCCGTCCGGATCGCGCGCGGCGACCGGATCGCCCAACTCGTCGTCCTGCCGGTCGCCTCGGCACGGTTCGCCCCGGTGACGCACCTGCCCGCCTCGGATCGGGGCGATGGCGGCTGGGGCTCTTCCGGAGGCGTCCAGGCCTGGATGGCGCCGGACGGACAACAGCGCTCAGACGCAAGCTCCAGGTAGTGTTAGCTGTCGGATGTGGCCCAGCGGGCCCACCGGAAGCATCGAACGCAAAGGGAGCATCGTGATTTTCGGACGCAAGAAGAAGGACGCCGCGGTCGAGGACGACCAGATCGACCAGGAGCTGCAGGACGAGGCTGGCACGGCCTCCGAGGACGCCGAGTTGTCCGCGGATGACGCCGCCGAAGACACAGATGACACACAGAATGACGCGGGGGAGCCGTCCGACGACGAGGACGAGCCGCTGGACGAATGGGAGCAGCTCGACGCCAGCCAGGACTGGCGCTACGACGGGCCGTTCGACATCGACGAGGTCGATCTGGACGCGGACGAGGTGCAGCGGCTCGACTTTGGGACGGTGGTGCTGACGCCGTTCGACGGCATGCAGCTGCAGCTCCAGGTCGAGCAGGCGACCGGGAACGTCCAGGCGCTGCTGGTGATGCACGAACAGTCGGCGATCGAGATCGCGCTGTTCGCCGCGCCGTCGCACACGTCGATGCTCGCCGATGTGCGCCACGACATGGACCGCGCGGCCGAGCAGGCGGGCGGCACCATGGAACTGGTCGCCGGCCCGTTTGGCACCGAGATCCGCCGCGTGCTGCCGGTCACCGGCCCGGACGGGCAGCAGGGCAAGGCCATCACGCGCACCTGGCTGGCCGAAGGGCCCCGCTGGATGCTGCGCGGCGTCCTCATGGGCAAGGCGGCCACGACGCAGGGCCAGGACGGCCCGGCGGCGCTGCTGTACGAGTTCTTCTGCAACCTCGTCGTGCGGCGTGGCGACGAGCCGCGCGTGCCGGGCCAGCTGATCCCGATGACGATCCCGGCCAGCCTCGCTGCGGCGCAGCAGGCTCAGCTCGCACAGGCACAGGCGCAGGCCCAGCAGCAGGCATAGGCATGACGACGACACCAGACTCCGCGCATCCGCCGTTGCGGCGCCGCCTGCGCGTCGCGCTGGAACGGGCGCTGTCGAGCACCGGCCAGCTGGAGGACGAGGCCCTCGTGCGCCAGGCCGTCGACTCCGGCGCCACACCCATTGGAGAAGCACAGCCTCGTCAAAGCGTCACGGTGCGGGGCGCGCTGGTCGCGGTGACGCTCAGCCCGCGGCGCACCAGCCGGTGGCTGGAGGCCGACCTGACCGACGGCACCGGCATGCTGCGGCTGATCTGGATGGGACGCCGCGGTGTCGCGGGCATCACGCCGGGCCGCAGGCTGGTCGTCCACGGGCGCATCGGCGTCGAGCACGGCCGCCGCGTGATGTACAACCCGGTGTACGAGCTCGTCGCAGCCTGATCGGGGAAGTGGTTGCCAAAGCGCCCCTCTCGGCCCAGACGCTCATAATGACATAATGATGCTTATCGGACAATCGTGGCATGGCTCCCAGACGGGCCTGGGACGCTATCCCTGTGCGTCCCGCGCAGCGCGTTGCGGCCAGACGGTGGGACAATGAGCAGAGAACACGACACGTGCGTGCCAGGCTTGGGAAGGCAGAGACGATGGCGGCGAAGAAGACGAAGCGCGTAGGCATCCTGACGGCCGGTGGCGACAGCCCGGGTCTGAACGCGGCGATCCGCGGCTTCGGCAAGACGGCCACGGGCCGCTACGGCTGGGATGTCATCGGATTCCGCGACGGCATCCGCGGGCTGGTCGAGAACCACTACATGGACATGGACCACACCGCGCTATCCGGCATCTTGACGATCGGCGGCACGGTGCTGGGCACCAGCCGGGACAAGGTGCACAAGTACCTGGTGGACGGCCAGCCCCAGGACATGGTGCCCACCGTCGTCTCGAACTACGAACAGGACGGCCTGGACGCGCTGGTCATGCTCGGCGGCGGCGGCACGGCCAAGAACGCCAAGCGCCTGATGGATGCGGGCCTCAACATCATCTCGCTGCCCAAGACGATCGACAACGACATCGCCTGCACCGACACCAGCTTCGGCTTCGCGACGGCCATCGAGATCGCCACCGAGGCCATCGACCGCCTGCACAGCACGGCCCACTCGCACCACCGCATCATCCTGGTCGAGCTGATGGGCCACCGCGCCGGCTGGCTGACGCTCGGCGCCGGCATCGCCGGTGGCGCCGACATCATCTTGATCCCCGAGATCCCGTTCAGCGTCGACAGCATCGTCGACACCATCAAGCGCCGCATCGCCTGGGGCAGCAGCTTCTCCGTCGTCGCCGTCGCCGAAGGGGCGCGCGACCGCGAGGACGCCGCCGACCTCGATGCCGCCGAACTGTTGTCCCGCCAGGCCGACACGCCCGAAGCCAAGGGCGCCGCCAGGGCCCACCTGGCCAACGTGACCGATGCGCAGCGTGAACACACGTTCAAGCTCGCCCGGCAGCTGGAGGCCGCCACCGGCCTGGAGTCCCGCGTGACCATCCTGGGGTACGTACAGCGCGGCGGCACCCCCTGCGCCGCCGATCGGCTGCTCGCCAACCGTCTGGGTGCGGCCGCCGCCGATCTGATCGATCAGGGCACGTTCGGCGTGCTCGTCGCCGCCCGCGGCGAAGAGGCCGTCCCGGTGCCGCTGGACCAGGTCGCCGGACGCATCAAGCAGGTGCCGCCCGACCACGAGTGGGTACGGACGGCGCGCAGCGTGGGCACGGGTCTGGGGGATTGACGCCTGCGGCTCCCCCGGCCACCAGCCGACTTGTCAGCTCGCCACAAACACGCTTGTCAGCCTGCCACCACGGGGGTTGTCAGGCGTCGATCATCTGCCCGTTGATGCCCTCGCAGGCCTGCTTGACGGCCTCCGACAAGGTCGGGTGTGCGTGGATGTTGCGGGCCACCTCGTCCGTCGTCAGGTCCCACAGCTGAGCCAGCGTCAGCTCGGGCAGCAGTTCGGTCACATCGGGCCCGATCAGGTGCGCGCCCAGGATCTCGCCATGCGCAGCATCGGCCACGATCTTGACGAACCCGGTCGGCTCCCCCAGCCCCACGGCCTTGCCGTTGGCCAGGAACGGGAACTTGTTGACGCGGATGTCCAGCCCCTGCTCGCGTGCCTGCGCCTCGGTCAGGCCGAACGACGCCACCTGCGGCTGGCAGTAGGTCGCATGCGGAATCATCCGGTAGTCGATCGGGATCGTGGGGCGCCCGGCGATGGTCTCGGCCGCGATCATCCCCTGTGCCGACGCCGTGTGTGCCAGCATCGCCTTGCCAGTGACATCACCAATCGCATACAATCCCGCCACGCTCGTCCGCATCGCCTCGTCCACCACGATCGCGCCGGACGCATCCAGTGCGACACCCAGGCCCTCCAGGCCGAAACCGGCGCTGCTGGGCGCGAAGCCGACGGCGACCAGCAGGGCGTCCGCCTGCCGAATGAAGCCCTCTCCCCCGCCGACGGGTTCCAGGTTGACGGTCACCAGGCCGTCCCGCTCGACCGATCCGCACACCTTTGTGCTTGTCAACACCTCAATTCCCAGTTTCGCATACCGTTTGGCGAGCTCGGCGCTCACCTCGGCGTCCTCGCCGGGCAGCATCCGGTCCAGATACTCCACGATGCACACCTGGACGCCGTAGCTGGCCAGCACGAACGCGAACTCCACGCCGATCGGGCCCGAGCCGGCGATCACGATCGAGGCGGGCAGCTGCTCGGACATGATCAGGTCACGGTAGGTCAGCACGCGCGGCCCGGGTTCGATCCCCCGCAGCATCTTGGGGGTCGCCCCGGTGGCGACGATCGCATGGTCGAACGTCAGCGTCTGCGGCTTCGGGCCGTCCACCGCCAGCGTGTGCGCATCGGTGAACGTGCCGCGGCCGTCCACCTGTTCGATGTGGTTCTTCTTCATCAGGTACCGCACGCCCCGCGCCATGCGGTCGGACACCGCGCGGCTGCGCGCATAGGCCTTGGCGTAATCCAGCGTGATCTGGCCGCCGATGCCGTAGTCATCGGCGTGGCGGGTCAGCAGGTCGGCCAGCTCGGCGTTGCGCAGCAGCGACTTGGTCGGAATGCACCCCACGTTGAGGCAGACACCGCCCCACCACTGCTGTTCAACGACGGCCGCGCTCAGCCCCAGCTGCGCCGCCCGGATCGCCGCCACATATCCCCCCGGCCCGGCCCCCAGCACCGCCACATCGACATGCGTATCCATGCGCTCCACTCTACGTGTCGGGACGGCCCCGACCGGGGCGCGCACCCCCGACCCGGGCCTGTGAAGGGTTTATAAGTGTTGCCCAACAATTCCCTGAACCGCCGCGTCCGAGTGTGTCGCTATCTCAAGCATGAGATAACCTCGAAGGCATGAGCGAGATGACGTCGCCGGCCAACATCGGACGGCTGATCCGGGTCGCACGCAAGCAGCGCGGGCTCACGCAGACGCAGCTGGCCGACGAGCTCGGCACAAGCCAAAGCGCCGTCCACCGCATCGAGTCGGGCCACCAGAACCTGTCGCTGGAGATGATCAACCGCATCGCCGAGGTGCTGGGCAGCCAGCTCATCGTGCCGTCCGCGGCCGGGACGCTCAACTACCGCATCGGCGGCAACACCACGCTGTCGGGCAGCATCGAGACCCGCTCGTCCAAGAACGCGGCCGTCGCACTGCTGTGTGCGAGCCTGCTCAACCACGGCCGCACCGAGCTGCGCGGCATCGCCCGCATCGCCGAGGTCGACCGCATCTGCGAGGTGCTGGACAGCATCGGCGTCGAGGTCACCTGGTCCGAAGATGGGACGAGCCTGTCGCTGCAGCGCCCGGCCAACCTCGACCTGTCCGGCCTCGACCTGGAGGCCGCGCGCAAGACCCGCAGCATCCTGATGTTCCTCGGGCCGCTGTCACGCCAGTACGCCGACTTCCAGATCCCGTACGCGGGCGGGTGCAACCTGGGCCAGCGCACCGTCGAGCCGCACCTGCAGGCGCTGCGCCACTTCGGCGTCAACGTCGTGGCGACCGAGGGGTTCTACCACGTCCAGGTCGAGCGCGACGACACGGCCCAGCGCCGGATCGTGCTGACCGAGCGCGGCGACACCGTCACCGAGAACACGCTGATGGCCGCGGCCCTGACGCCCGGCCTGACGGTCGTGCGCAACGCCAGCTCGAACTACATGGTGCAAGACGTCTGCTTCTTCCTGCAGGCTCTCGGCGTGCGCATCGACGGCGTCGGCACGACCACGCTGCGCATCGAGGGGCTCGACCACATCGACCAGGATGTGTCGTACACCATCTCCGAAGACCCCATCGAGTCGATGAGCCTGATCACCGCGGCCGTCGTCACCGGCTCACAGCTCACGATCACCCGCTGCCCCATCGAGTTCCTGGAGATCGAGCTGTCGGTGCTCGGGGAGTCGATGGGCCTGCGGTACTCGATGAGCCAGGAGTACATGTCGCACAACGGGCGCACGCGGCTGGTCGACCTGACCATCCACCCGTCGCAGCTGCGCGCCCCGCGCGACAAGATTCACCCCATGCCGTTCCCCGGCCTCAACATCGACAACCTGCCGTTCTTCGCCGTCATCGCGGCCTGCGCGACCGGTTCGACAACCATCCACGACTGGGTGTACGAGAACCGCACGATCCACCTGCTGCCGCTGGCCGACCTGGGCGCGGACGTCAAGCTGCTCGACCCGCACCGCCTGGTCGTCACCGGCCCCACGAATTGGCACGGCCGCGACATGACCGCTCCCCCGGCCCTGCGCCCGGCCGTGTGCCTGATGCTGGCCATGCTGGCCGGCGACACCGACTCGGTGCTGCGCGATGTCTACGTCATCACCCGCGGCTACGAGGACCTGCCGCACCGCCTCGGAGCCCTCGGCGCCAACGTGGTGCCCTTCTACGGTTAACGGCCCAGCTGCCAGTCGCTAATCTCGGGCAGATCCTCCAGGTTCTCGACGATGTACTCGGCATGCTTGGCCAGCATGTCCTGGCAGTACTGGTACAGCTCGTGCGAGCCCGCGGGCTTGACCCGTGCGTTGTTGATCGCGTCCATCACCAGGTGGAAGCGATCCACCTTGTTGCGCACGACCATGTCGAACGGCGTGGTCGTCGTGCCCTGCTCGATGAAGCCGCGGGCGCGGAAGCGGTCGGCGTTCGGACGCCCGTGCACCAGCTGGTGGATGGCCCCCGGGAAGCCGTGGAACGCGAACACCACGTCCACGTCATCGGTGAACATCTCGGTGAACGACTTCGCGCTCATGCCGTGCGGGTGGTCCTTCTGCCGGTACAGCGTCATCAGATCGACAACGTTCACCACGCGCACCTTGAGCGCCGGCAGGCGCTTCTTGAGCAGCTCGGCGGCCGCGACGGCCTCCATCGTCACCACGTCGCCCGCGCAGGCCAGCACGATGTCCGGCTTGCGGTGGCCCAGGCCGTCCGTCCCGGCCCACTCCCAGATGCCGTAGCCGCGCGTGCAGTGCTCGACCGCCTCGTCCATGCTCAACCACTGGGGTTGTGGCTGCTTGTCCTGCACGATCAGGTTGATGTAGTCGCGCGAGCGGAAGCAGTGGTCGGCCACCTC